>OLOL01002821.1_pt1 | contig 11637 bp, 9 predicted proteins | sample 1673081 | NCBI WGS metagenome assembly OLOL01 (sample SAMEA3136753, study PRJEB25190) | human gut metagenome
TACTTTTACCTACTACTTGCTCAAGGTAGGATTTATACCGCCCTTACGGGCGCACATGGCTTGAGGAAGGATCTGGTGGAAAAGCTGAAGGCCCTGAACCCGCGGTTCCTGCGGTTCCCGGGCGGCTGTATTGTGGAAGGCTTTTCCCCGGAAACAGCCATGCGGTTCAGAAATGTAATCGGGCCGGTATGGGAACGCCCCGGCCATCAGCTGATGTGGCATTACCGCAGCTATAACGGCCTGGGATTTCATGAATATCTGCAGCTGTGCGAGGATCTTGACATGGAACCCCTGTATGTGTGCAACTGCGGCATGACCTGCCAGGGAAGAGCGCCTGTGCTGTTTGAAGGAGAAGAACTGGAGGATATGCTGCAGGATACACTGGACGCCATAGAATATGCTGTAGGCGGCAAAGATACGGTATGGGGAAGCCTGCGGGCTCAAATGAGCCATCCGGAGCCGTTCCGGATGAATTATATCGAAATCGGAAATGAAAACTTCGGACCTGATTATGAAATGCGGTATCGGAAGTTCTTTGATACCATAAGAGCCAGATATCCCAACATCCGCCTGATTGCCAATACACACCTGGAGAATCAGGGGATTCCCGCGGATATCGTGGATGAGCATTTTTACAGTACCGCCGAATTTTTTGCTGAAAACATCCATTATTACGACGGATATGACAGAAAAGGCCCGGGTATTTTCCTGGGAGAGCTGGCAGTGGTCCGCGGATGGGTGGGACAGCTGTATGGCGCGCTGGGGGAAGCGGCTTTCCTGATAGGAATGGAACGCAACCAGGATGTGGTGGAGCTGGCTTCCTATGCCCCTCTTCTGGAAAATGTAAATTATAATGCATGGTTTCCGAACCTGATTCGCTTTAATAACAGGGAAAGCATGGCGATTCCTACCTATTATGTATGGAAAATGTTTGGGAACAGCCGCGGTGAAAACGTGGTGGAGGCAGAGGAGGAAACCGGGATTTTGTATCGTCCGGTAAAGGGAATGGCTTCACTCATGGGGCCGTCCGGGCTTCGGTACAAAAATGCGTCATGGAATGGCCGGCCTGTTGGGATCAGCCATGAACTGATGGGGAGAATCGAGGAAAAAGACGGTGTATTCCGTATCCTTCCGCCGGATCAGGAACAGCGTGAAGAAGCCGAAAAGCTTTATGGGGTGGATCCGGAAAGGGTATTTGCCGTATTTGGAGAAGAGGAAGTCACAAGCGGAGCTTTTGATATTGAGATCTATGCGGAGGAAGGAAAGGAAATCAGTCTTGGCATATACAGCAGCCGTATGCCGAAAGAGGTATATGTGGCGGACGAAACCCATCCTCCCAAAGAATGGAATTCGGCGAATGTGAAGCCTTTTGTGTGGAGACTGGAAAATGGTATCAGTTCCTTCCGGGAACAGGCTTATCCGGAGGACAAATATCTGGATGAAGAACGTTTGGTGCAGCTTCAATACGGACAGTTCAACCGGTTCCGGTATGAGGCTGACGGGAAAAGCATGAAGCTTTACGTGAATGGAGAATGTATCCATGAAGCGGCGGTTCCCAGCTTCCCGGCAATGGCTTGCGCAGTCAGTGATTCTTCAACGGAGGTAATTGTAAAAATCGTGAATTTTTCACCGGAAGAGGATGAAGTGGAAATCTCTCTGGACTGTGCGGTGGAAACGGATTACAAGGCTGTGGTACTTACCGGGGAGAAGCAGGCGGAAAACAGCTTTGAGGAACCGGAGCGGGTGCATGATGAGGAACGGCTTCTTTCCGGAGCGGCGGAGCAATTTATTTACAGGGCGCCGGGATATTCGGTGAATGTGCTTCGGATTGGTAAGAAAAAATAGAGAGTGAATTATGGCATAACTGGTATGATATACCGGCTATGCCATTTTTATACTGTTTTTATAAGAAAACAGGATATGATACTATAAAAGTGTATTAAGATCAAAAAGTGACAGAAATGTACTAAAAAGTGCAAGCAATAAAAATTAAAATATTGGATAATGTGTCTATCAGCAAAACACTATTAAGGGAGGTAGCTATGAAGAGTAAATTATTAGCGTTGGTAATGACGGGATTGTTAGTACTTGGAATGCTTTCCGGATGCGGCAGTACAAATAAGACATTCGGTGAAAGCGCAGAGGAAGCGGCTCAGACAGGAAAGGAAACGGCAGAGAACAACAATGCGGCGGACGGAGACGAAATGTATCATGCTGTTTTAGTTTATGTTGTCGCACAGGATTCGCAGGATCAGGAAAAAGTTAATGCACGGTTTAACGAATTAACAAAGGAACAATTGAATATGGAAGTAACGCTTATGCCGATGACGTTCAGTACATGGGGGAGCCAGCTTCCACTGATGCTGGCAGGTGGTGAACAGGTTGATTTGTTCCCGATGTTCAGCAATAATGCGTCCACATATGTGGCATCTGACTATCTCGTAGATTTGTCTCCTTATTTGGAGCATGCGCCCTATATTGTAGATCTTTTGGGAATGGATTCCATTTCATGCTGTTCTATAGGTGATTTCATTTACGGTATCCCAACGATGAAGGAACGCAGTATGCCGAATGCCATGGTTATGAGAACTGATTGCCTTGAAGCAGCAGGAATTGATCCTGCCAGTGTGAAAACTTATGAAGATATTACGGCTGCATATGAAAAGGTGCATGCACTGTATCCCGATATGATAATGTTTGGCGGAAGCGGGAGTGGGACGAGTGCGGCTACACCGGGAGGACAGTCTGTAAGTTTTGATGGATTGGGACAGGTGGTTGGAACCGGCGTTTTGGAGGATTATGGACAGACTACGACGGTGACTAATTTTTATGAATCTGATTATTTTAAATATCTGGTGGATACTGCCAGAGACTGGTATCAGAAAGGTTATGTTGCGAAAGATATGGCAACTTCTATTGACGGCGGAGAGGCTCAGATGAGGGCGGGTAATTTGTTTTCCTATATGACAAACTGTAAGCCCAATACGAAACAGGAAAAAGATGATCAGACAGGTTATGATACGACGATTGTGCAGATTGATAAGAATGTAATGACGACCGGAGGGATTAACGCTATCAGTTACGGGATCGGCGCAGGTTCGCCAAATCCTGAAAAAGCTATGGAATTGCTTAACTGGATCAGCCAGACAAAAGAAGCAAACGATCTGCTTAACTGGGGCGTAGAAGGAATTCATTGGGTAGAAACGGAAGATGGAACGGCTGATTATCCGGAAGGAGTGACTTCGGAGAGCTGTGGATATCATCAGAATATGGGGTATATTCTTCCCAATCAGTTTAACAGTCATGTGTGGGTTGGAAACGAAGCTGATATTTTTGAGCAGTATCAGGAGGTAGATGGGAAAGCTGTTGTATCTAAAGCGTATGGTTTCACTCCTGATTTAACGGTGGTGACCGACCAGATTGCAGCAGTTACGGATGTAATCAGCCAGTATATAGGACAAATTACTACAGGATCTGTTGATCCGGAACCGGCCATAGAGGACTTCAACCAGGCGCTGTATAATGCGGGATTGCAGGATATTATTGATGCGAAGCAGGAACAGCTGGATGCGTGGCTTGCACAGCAGTAATAATCAGATGACAAAATGTTTTGCAAAAAAGAGCATGATGGTAAAGCCCCATGCTCTTTTTTTTACGGAGGGAGCGGGCCGAATGAGTAACACTTCAAGTAAACTGTTTCATGGGAAATTTATCAGGATTATGGCAGCAAATACCTTGTCTGCTTTTAGCTTTTACATGATTTCTACATTATTGTCAACCTTTCTGACGGAAAGAGGAATCAGGCTTTCGATAGCCGGTATTATCATAGGTTTATTTTCTATTACTGCATTATTAATACGTCCGATTTGCGGAATTCTGAGTGATTCCTGTAATAAAATTCTGCTTATACGAATAGCCGCAATAATAATGACAGCCGGATTGTTTGGGTATACGCTGACTTCTTCCGTTCCCTTGCTGATTTTTTTCAGGATAATACATGGGGTTGGTTTTGCGGTCTGCAGCACGGCGATGGTTGCGCTGGCAGCAGATTATATACCGGATAGCCGAATGGGTGAAGGAATCGGATATATGGGGCTTGGACAGGTTATTTCTTCCGCCATAGCACCGGGAATCGGAATTGCTATTGCAGATCATGTGGGAATCCTGGCAACATTTTTTGCGGCAGGAATTATGTCCGCCTGCGTCTTTGTTTTTATGTTTTTGCTTCCATTAAAAGACTGCACTGTAAAGAAAGAGAAAAGCAAAATAACATTCAGTAATATGATTTCAGCAGAAGTGCTTCCTTTTACCATTATTGCAGGTATATTTTCCTTTATGAATGGGATGATTGCAACCTATCTTGTTCAATTTGCAGCAGCAATAAATATTAGTAAGGTAAGTCTGTATTTTACGGTATGTGCCGTTTTCCTGTTTATAGCGCGGCCAATAGCCGGAAAACTGATGGACAAAAAGGGATTGGACATTGTAGTAATTCCGGGAATTGTCCTGGCATGTATATCTGCTGTCCTTTTGGGAAAGGCGGGTACTCTAAGCCTGATTCTCATGTCGGGTGTGATTCGTTCTCTTGGACAGGGAGCGGCACAGCCATCCCTTCAGGCGGCCTGTATTAATAAAGTGGGGAAAGCAAAGAGCGGAATAGCCGTCAGTACCTTTCTTCTCGGAGGAGATATAGGACAAGGAATTTCTCCGATGATCGGCGGGTATTTGGCTGAAAGATATAATTATGAATTTCTGTTTTATTTTTGTGCAGTTCTTATGTTTGGGGCTTTTTTATATTACCTGACTGTAAGAAACAGGGAGAAAGGAGAAAAGGCAATAGCCATTGAATAAGATCATGGAAAAAATACAAATGAGTGAACGTGAAAGAGAGAATGCGGAAATTGCATATCAAACGGCAGCGGCGGGAATGGTTCTTCTGGAGAATAATGGAGTTTTACCACTAAAGGAAAAAGGGAAAATTGCATTGTTCGGAACAGGAGCAGTGAGGACGGTGCGTGGCGGGACCGGCTCAGGAGATCCTTTTAATGGAGGATTAAGCGGAGGAGGAAATGTCTTTGTTGATCAGTCTCCCAGATATCATATTCATATTCTGGATGCTTTTGAGGAAGGGGGATATGAGGTGGTTACGTCAGCTGATTTAAAACTTCTGGCAGAGGAATATGACAGACGGAAAAGACAGCTGGAAAATCAGGTAATGCATACTTTTGTATTTCCGGAACCATTACTGAAAGAAGAGGACGTGGCTTCTGCGGCAAAACAAAGCGATACCGTAATATATGTGATTTCCAGAAATTCCGGTGAAGGTACCGACCGGAAATTAAAGGGCGGTTCAAATGATTGTCCGAAAGGGTGTGAAATCGGAGATTATCTGCTTGCAGTACAGGAAAAGGAGAATCTGCTGCTTTTAAGAAGATACTTCAAATATCTTATTATTGTATTGAATGTGGGCGGAGTTATTGATATGTGTGAAATAAAAAATGCGAGGCCGGACAGTATTCTTTTGATGGGACTTGCCGGTCAGGAGGGAGGAAGAGCAGTCAGGGATATTTTGAATGCGGCCATTGTTCCTTCGGGAAAACTTACGGATACATGGGCTGCCAGGTATCAGGATTATCCCGCATCCGCCACCTTTGCAGATAATGATGGAAATTCAGAACTGGAAAAGTACAGGGAAGGAATTTTTGTGGGGTACCGTTATTTTGACAGTTTTCATAAAGAACCGATTTATGAATTTGGATATGGGAAAAGCTACACGGAGTTTTCCATTGAAATAAAGGACTTTAAAGAAGAAAAAAATATATTCAGAATAGAGTGTGAAGTTACAAATACAGGCTGTTATCCCGGAGCAGAAGTGCTGCAGTTATATGTAAGCGCCTGTAACACGGATATTGATATGCCTGCGCAGGAGTTGAAAGCCTTTGTAAAAACGAGAATAATGGAACCGGGAGAAAAGCAGAGCGTCAGGTTGAAAACAACGCTTAAGGAGCTGGAGATTTATGATGAGGATTCCGGATCATACGTTGTTAAAAAAGGTATTTATCTATTCCTGGCAGGTAATTCATCGAGGAATACACAGCCGGCAGGTAAAGTAATTATTGATGAAGATCTGTTAACACGAAAGGCGGATGCTATTCTGCCTCTGCCTGGAAAGCTGGAGGAATATCATCATAAAAACTGTATAAATAGTGAGGATTTTTATCCGGAATTACCGGAGATCAAAGCAGGGCGTTGTTTCTTAGCTCCAAAGGAAACGGATGCCGCCTGTGAAAAACAGGCGGTAATTACTTATACAACAGATCCTGATTATCAAGGAATGCTGCCTTATGAAAAAACAGAATTTGTATCCCCCAAAAAAGTAGTTTGGCAGGATGTTCTTGAGGGAAAAGCCTCTTTTGAGGAATTGGCCGCACAAATGACAGACGAGGAACTGGCGGCTCTGAACTGCGGTACAGGATGGGGAGTATCCGATGAAAACAATCCGGTGATAGGTGAGAATTCGGAAAGTGTACCTGGGGCAGCAGGAGAAACAACACATATATTGACAGAGAAATACGGAATCCCTTCGGTAGTTCTGGTAGACGGACCGGGAGGGGTTCGCGTACGGCAGGAATATGAGGCCTTTAATTTACTGACAGGGAAGAAAGAAAAAAGAAATCATTATTGTACGGCATGGCCTTCGGGGACCCTTTTGGCACAAAGCTTTGATCCGAAGATTTTGGAATTGGCCGGCAAGGCAATTGCAAAAGAAATGAAGGAGGTTGGGGCACATATATTACTGGCGCCGGGAATGAATATACACAGAGATCCATTATGCGGCCGGAATTTTGAATATTATTCGGAGGATCCTCTGGTTTCCGGTATTATGGCAGCGGCTTTCGCATCCGGCATTCAAAACAGCGGATTTGGAGTGGGAGCATGTATCAAGCATTTTGCTGCAAATAATCAGGAAACAAACCGTTCGTGTGTTGATGAATGGATCGGCCAGAGGACGCTTCGGGAAATATATCTCAGGGGCTTTGAAATCGCCGTCAGGGATTCACAGCCGTTGGCAATCATGACCTCCTATAATCTTATCAATGGGATCCCCACGGCTGACAGCTATGATTTATGTACTGCGCTCGCCAGAGGAGAATGGAAATTCAATGGATTAATCATGACGGATTGGAATGGCGGGAGCAGCAGTGCGAGCAAATCTATGTATGCAGGAAATGATCTGATTATGCCGGGAGGAAACACGAAAGTCAGAGAAATTTTGTTGGCTGTAAAACAAATGGAACCGGTATTTGATGACAAAGGACAAATCCTTTTTTCCAAAGTTTATGAACAGCTGCCTTTTTATGAGGAATATTGGAATTCGTTTCATCTGAAAGCCGATGGGAAGGAAAGATGTACAGCCGTTTTGGGTGAAGGCCACAGGGCATCTGTGGAAGGGGAAAGGATCCTGGTGGATAACGCACCGGTATATACAGAGGTGACGGATCGCTATGAATTTTTACGGGCTTCCGTTAAGCCGGCACCAATAAAGAGTCCTTTGACGATACATATGGCGGAACTGGGAAAGGAAGGAAAAGAGATTATTTATTATGGGGAATATGACAGGCGTCAGACAATATGCAGGGGAGATCTGCAGAGATGTGCGGTGCATATACTGAAGACATTACAAAGAATGGTTTGTTTAAATAGTGAAAGAGATGGGTGAAAAAGTGCAAGATAAGAAAAAATTCAGGTGCTACAATACAGAAAAGTAAGGAGGAGGGAGTATGGTGAAAAATGCAGAACAGTTCAGAAAAGATTTAGTGAGATCTCTGCCTTTATATTTTATGCTTTTACCGGGATTGATTTATATTTTTATTAATCATTTAATAGATTTCTGATTATCTCTTTAGGTTTTCTTATATGCCGGTATAGCTCGTAACTTGGGGCTTTTCCGGCACTTTTCCTATCGGAAGAACCTCACAAACATTTTTATTACCCCTCATGTTTCCGCTCTCAAACGTAGTACAAACAGTAGTACATTCTACGCACTGCTTTATGCGGCTTGGGCTTCCTGGGCGCTCTCTGGCGCAGGCTGTGCGTTGACTGCTGCGGCGGTCTGTGCCTGGGCTTGCAGCCGTTCCATTTCCTCCTGTGCGGAATGGAACGTGGCGTGGGCGTAATAGTTCAGCGTCATAACGATATTGGAATGGCCCATGATGTACTGCAATGCCTTGGGGTTCATGCCTGCGTTTGCCATTCTGGTACAGAATGTATGCCGCATGGTGTGTGGCGTCATGACTTCGGGCAGCGGTTCCGCATGGAACTTGTTGAACTTCTTGGCAAGGCCCTGAAACATAGCATCATAGTGGACAGCCGCTTTCGGCAGCCCGTCCCGGTTTAAGAACAGGAAGCCCTTATATCCGTCAACTACAACGCCTTTTCCATTTTTTCGCCTGTGCAGCACGCGCTGAAACGCTTCATAGGCTGCTGCGCTCATCGGCACTTGGCGATAGCCGCTGTCAGTCTTTGGCGCTTCGATGTAGTAGCCGTCCTCGGTACTTCTCAAAAGCTGGTGGTCTACATTCACACAGCGCTTTTCAAAATTCAGGTCGGCAGGCGTCAGGCCGCAGAGTTCGGAAACGCGAAGCCCGGTTTCCAGCAGAATCAATACCTCGTCATAATACTTGGCATAAACAGGATCGTTCTGCATGAACTCCAAAAGCTCCTTTTCCTGTGCAGGGGTAAGCGGCACCTTTGGTACGGTATCGTCGTTGATAACCTCATTGATCTGGAAGTCAAAGGGATTCTTGCGGAGGCAATCGTCCTGTACGGCCATGTAAAAAATGGCTTTCAGGGAACGCTTGCCGTTGCAGATGGTGTGATAAGCCACGCCCTTTTCCTGCATACGCAAGGCCCATTCTTTGGCGTCAGACAGCTTCACGCTGTCGATGCTGGCCGCCCCAAGCTTATCGTCGGATAACAGTTTCATCAACTGCTGGCGGCTCTTATGGGTTCCCCGCTTCACATTGCCCCGCTGCCGGATATATTTTTCATAAAGCTGGCACACGGTCATTTTCTTTCCGATGGTGTCAATCCCATCATCAAGGTCTTTTTGTATCTGCTTGATTTTCTCACGCAGAGAAATATCCGGGCGTTTTCCGGCAGGGATTTTGTCCGTGGGGACTAACTTCCATGAGTATACAAACTTTACTTCTCCAAAGGTATCTGTATATTTGTAGGCGTATCTTCCGTCTGGTCGCTGGCTCTCTCCAGATTTCAAAAGGCGGCCTTTGTTGTCCCGTCTTTTTTCATCTCGTTCTTTTCTTGGCATTTCGTCATGCTCCTTTCCATGACGGAAAGAGCCTTGACACGCTCTAAGGGTATTATAGCATAGTCAAGGCTCTTTTTCACTAGATTGTGTCCAAAGAATCAATGATTTTTTCAAACTTTTGCCTCTTGATCTGGATGCGGTTGCCGTTCAAAATCACCCAGCCAGCGGATGGGTTTTCTTCAGCAAGGCGACGCAGCTTGTTTTCTCCAATACGAAAATATTTCGACGCTTCCTCAATAGTAAGCGTATACTTTTCCCAAATAGGCACATCGTTATTACTCATAATGTGGCCCCCTTTCTGTTCAAAACAAAGGTTTCTTGTAAATGTGGGCAAAACACGGACGGCTGGCGGCCCAGCTCCACGGGATTTTCACCCCCGTATGGTTCTCACACGGCCCTACCCATTGCCTGCGACGCTTCTAACGCTCGGACTGTGGCTGTAAGGGAGTATCATTGTCCTGCCTGCACGTCGTCGCCCATAAGCAGCCACGCCTATGTTGCGGCTGGGTGGTGGTCGCTCCGCTGTGTTTGTAGAAACCAGCATCATGGCGCACCCGCCGTCCGGCTCGGTGCAGACAGAATGTGTCCGTATGCCCTATGACGCACCGCCATTGTCCTGCGGGCGTATTTGTCAAGGAGCAGTTGGGCTAATGGCAGTCAGCAGACGGGGAAAGGGATAAGCTGTTTGCTTTCTGCTATGAGCGCAAGATTACGGTTTCATCATCGCTTGGATCAGCCTGATTTCCATTCGGCGCTTCATATACTCGTCTACGCACACATGGGGATAACCGGCTTTGTCGTAGAGGGTTCTGGTACAAAGCTTGTTCATGTAGTCGTCATAGTACCGTAATACACACTCCACAGCCCCGGAATCACCGGCGCAGGCAGCTTTGCTCACCGAAAGGGGTAACAGTGCCTTTCCTTTGTGTTTTGGCTGGTTCATCCGCGTCAACCTCCTTCCGGCATGAGCGCCATCAATGTTACTCGCAACGCTTTTAGGGTCTTTGCCCTGTGGCGCTGAACGGCACTGCGGGACATGCCCATCAGGCTGCCGATCTCGCCGTCCGCCATATCCAGAACGCAGTGCAGAATCAAAATGCTTTGTTCTGTCTTTGACAGTTTGGCAAAGGCTTCGGCTACAAGCTCATTGTCGATATGTAACTCGTACCCGTGAGCGCTGAATACAAAGCTGTCGCTAGGGTAGCGGTCTACCGCATAGAGCTTGTCCAGTTCTTCCTGGGAAAGATCGCTGAACGTCAATTCACGGTTTCGCTGACGCTTCATGTTCCGCAGGTAGGCCCTGGCTTCGTTGCGCAATACCGCCTTGCAGAAAGCATCAAACCGGCATTGTTCGTAATAGTCGTATGGGTTCGTTTCCATCATTTCTCACCCCCTTTCTGTTGGGGGATTGGGTGGTACTTTCCCTTTCCGCTACTATCAATCCGCAGACACCCTCTGCTACCCGCTAATCGCCTCCTTTTTGAAAATTTTTTTAAAATTTGTTTCGTCCTCAGAACAACCCGCAAAAAATAACAAAATTCGCCCGGCAGGTCATAAACCCACCGGGCGAACGTAAAAAAATTATGGTATTTTATTGCATCGTATAATTCATTGTTCCAGCCATATTTTTCCCCAGCCGGGGGATGGCTTTTTTTAACGGTACTACTCCCATTTCCCTTTGCCGATATGCCTTTCCATGCATGACCGTTTCCTCTTTAAGCTTCCAACGGGAGCAACGTTAAGAGCTACCATCAACTACCTGACGAAACAGCGGTGTGGTTGATTTGAGCCATCCAACTGATAATCAACGAGGCCTCAAAATGATTCCCATCTCCCTGAACCGCAGAATACAGCACTTTCCCATTTCGATCTTGATTTACTGCCATGCATATATTCAGGTACATACTGCCAAAACAGCCTTCCCTGACGCTCAGAAGGAAAAACAATATTGACAGCATTCTTCCATAAACTCCGGGTCATGTGTGATAACAACCACGGTTTTCCCGCTGCTGGCAGCGTCTTTCAACGCATCGGATATTCTCCTCATGTTTGCGCCGTCCAACCCGCTTGTAGGTTCATCCAACAGAAGTATCTCACGCTCCGAAAATAAAGCGCAGGCAACGGCAAGGCGCTGTTTCTGTCCTCCCGACAGGGCTGCCGGATGTACGTCCCGATACTCGTACAAATCCATGTTCTTTAACAACTGCCTTGCCCTTTCCATTCGCTCCTCTGTCAACGGTTGATTCAAAAGCATCTCTTCTGAAACACTTGCGGTAAAGAACTGTGTTGTCGTGTCATTGCCGCAGTAG
>OLOL01002833.1_pt1 | contig 11579 bp, 10 predicted proteins | sample 1673081 | NCBI WGS metagenome assembly OLOL01 (sample SAMEA3136753, study PRJEB25190) | human gut metagenome
GCTTCTCTAAGTCGCAGCAGGATGCCCTGCTGCATGCAGTTGAGAACCGTACCGTCATTATGATTGGCGCTACGACGGAGAATCCGTACTTCGAGGTTAACTCGGCACTGTTGTCGCGTGGGCGTGTGGTGGAGCTTGAGCATCTGAAGGATGAGGATATCGCCACGCTTATTGAACGTGCGCTTGAGGCACCGCAGGGCTTGAACGGTAAGTTCTCGGCCGATGAGGATACGGTCAAGACCATCTGCACGCTGGCAGCGGGTGACGCTCGCTCGGCGCTCACGACGCTCGAGCTTGCGAGCGAGATTGCCGTCACGCGTCCCGATACCGAGGGAACGCCAGTGCCTGCGGCGGGGGAGCGCTATCCAATCACCGTGGATGACGTGAAGATTGCCAACCCGCGTCGCGGCTTTACGTATGACAAAAACGGCGACATGCACTACGACATCATCAGTGCGTTCATCAAGTCCATGCGCGGTAGTGACCCCGATGCCACGATCTATTGGCTCGCGCGCATGATCGACGCGGGGGAGGATCCCAAGTTTATCGCTCGTCGCATTATGATTCAGGCTTCTGAGGACGTTGGCAACGCCGACCCACAGGCGCTTTTGGTGGCGCATGCCGCGTTTAAGTCTGCCGAGGTCATTGGCTATCCCGAGTGCCGCATTAACTTGGCTCAGGCTGCACTCTATGTGTGCTTGGCGCCAAAATCCAACGCGTGTGAGGCTTCGATCGATGCGGCGCTGGCCGATATCCATTCTAGTGGGCTTCGCGAGGTGCCGAGTTATCTGCGCGATCGCCATCGCCCGGGCAGCGATGAATACGGTGTGTATAAGTATCCACATGATTATCCCGAAGGCTGGGTCGATCAGCGCTATTTGCCCGAAGGCTTGGAACGCGGTGCATTTTGGCAGCCTGCCGGGCGCGGCTGGGAAGAGTGGCGCGTAGAGCAAAGCGAACGCGACCGCAGCGGGAATGCTCCGAAGTAGCTGCTGATAATTTTGTCCCACGTTGCTGCTCTTGGCATGTTCGGTCCCCTTTGGGGTACCATGAACAGCGTCTGTATTTCGATTCTTCCGGGAGGCTTGTATGAGTCCCATTCAAATCGCCCTGCTGCTGCTCGCCGTTGCCGGCGTGTGGGCCATCGCTGAGCTCGCGCTTACCCTGCGCAAGACCCGCAATGTTGTCGACTCGCTCGATAAGACCGTGAACGACCTCAACAACACCATCGCCGAGGCTCAGCCTGTGGTGGCAAAGCTCGATGGCGCTGTCGATGAGCTTACGCCTGCGCTTGCCCAGATGGAGCCGCTGCTTAAGTCGAGCAAGACGGCAGTTGATGCCCTTACCTCTAATCTCGTAGAGGTCGAAGCCGTGGTTCGCGACATTTCCGAGGTTACGGGCAGCATGGCCGAGGCCAGCAATGCTGTGTCGAGCGTGACCGACTCTGCCGCCGGTGCTGTGCAGAAGCTCTTCAATAAGGTGAAGGCTCCTGCAGCCGACGCCGATCGCAAGCTCGCCGCTGCCGCTGCGGAGGCCGAGCAGCCTACCGAGCGCGTCCTAATTGGCGAGGACGAGGCCGCCGCGGGCGACGATGATGGTCAGAAGTCTGTATCCAAGCCGGCTCAGTATTACACCTATATGCCCGCCGAGACCTCTGAGGAGTCCTGCGATGAGTAGCGAAGCAACCTGCCCTATCACGCTGACCGTTGCCGGTGACCCTCGTCTCGCTCGCCTTGTGCGCATGACGGCAGCCAACGTTGGTGCCCTGTGCTCTATGTCTGTCGATCGCATCGAGGACATCCGCATGGCTGCTGAGGAGGCTTTCATCTTTGGTTGCACGGCTGTTGATTCCGACGATATCTCGATCAAATTCGATGTCGACGAATCGCACGTGGGCATGACCTTTACCTTTGGCGATCAGGCGACTGTCGATGAGGATGACCAGGCAGCGGTATATGCCGAGCTCATCCTCGCTAGCGTGTGCGATTCCTACGAAAAGACTGCGGCGCCCCTGACGCTTTCCCTCGACCTCAAGGCGGATATCTAATATGACCGAACGTTCCCGGAGCGGTAAGACCGCTTGGGACAAGGAGAAAACCCGCGAGTTGTTTCGTCGCTACAAAGAGACTGGTGATCCGGATGCTCGCGAGCAGCTCGTCATGTCCCATATGAACCTGGTAAGGTTTCTTGCCAACAAATTTAAGAATCGCGGCGAGCCGCTCGACGACCTCATGCAGGTCGGCTATCTGGGCTTGCTCAAGGCTATCGACCGTTTTGATCCCGAGCGCGGACTCGAGTTCACGACGTTTGCGACACCCACTATCCTGGGCGAGATTAAACGCCATTTTCGCGACAAGGGCTGGAGTGTGCGCGTACCGCGTCGTCTGCAGGAGCTCTCGGCCAAGGTCAACCAGGCTACTGACAAACTTACCAACGAGCTGCAGCGTTCGCCCAAGGTTGAGGAGATCGCTGAGTATCTAGATGTGACTGTCGATGAGGTCCTCGAGGCTATGGAATCGTCTTCGGCCTATACCTCGGTGCCCATCGAGGCTCCTGGTGCGTCCGATTCCGACGATGCCCCTTCGATTCTCGACCGTTACGCCGACGACGACAACGAGCTCGACTTTACCGATGACCGCCTAGTGATCGAGGAAGCCATCCGTGATTTCTCGCCGCGCGAGCGCGAGGTGATCGAGCTGCGCTTTGTGAAGGGCATGACCCAGATCGAGATCGCCAAGAAGCTGGGTATTTCTCAGGTGCAGGTTTCGCGTCTGCTGCGCCGCACGCTTAAGAAGATTCAGGACAAGATCGACCCCGACGGAGTGATGATTCGTTCATGAGTGAACACCCCCAACAAACCGATCGCGTGCTGCGCGACACCCGCATTCTGACGCTGCGCATTTGGGCTGTTGTCGGCTGCATTGTTATTGCTGCTGTCATCTTTAACCTTATGGGCATCCTGGCACCGGTTATTGAGTTTCTTGCCGTTGGCTCCATCATTGCTTTTGTGATGTCCCCGATCACCAACTGGCTCGAGCACCATGGCGTGAATCGCGGCATCGGTTCGCTTATCGCGCTTATTGTTGTTGTTGCCGTGCTCGTCGGTGTCGTTTGCATCTTGTCGCCGATTCTCTTTGGTCAGATCATGGAAGTCCTGAGCCGCCTGCCCGAGCAGCTTCGTGTTGCGGGTGGCGATCTCAATGAGATGATCTCGCATGCCAAGACGCTCAACAACACGCCGCTCAAGGAGTATTTGGACGATAATCTTTCGTCCCTGGTTACCGTGGCATCGAAGTATGTGTCTCAGATCGCTGCCGAGCTTGGCCGCGGTGTGTTCCCGCTCATCACCAATACGGCTTCGCAGTTGTTCGTTATCTTCCTTGGTCTGGTGCTTGCGTACTGGATGGCCTGCGACTACCCTCGCATGCACCACGAGATTTGCACCATCATCGGTCAGGAGAAGGAGACCTCGTACCGCTTTATGGTCGCCATCCTTTCTCGCTCTGTCGGCGGCTACATGCGCGGTATGGTCGTGACGTCCATCTGCGGTGGTTTCCTCGCCTTTATCGGTTTTATGATCATCGGCCATCCGTATGCGGCGCTCATGGCTATCTTTACCGGCATCATGCATTTGGTTCCGGTCGTCGGTCCTTGGGTGAGCGCAGCAATCGCCACAGTGCTCGGTTTCATGTTCAGCCCCATGTTGGCGTTATGGACGCTCATCGTGACGATGGTCGCGCAAAACGTCACCGATAACGTGATTTCGCCTAAGGTCATGCAGAGCTCGGTGCAGGTGCATCCCATCATGAGCCTCACGGCGCTCGTTATCGGTTCGGCGCTCATGGGTCCCATCGGTATGATTATCGCCATTCCGCTGTGCGCGGCCCTCAAGGGCATTTTCGTCTACTACTTTGAGAACGAGACCGGCCGCCAGCTCGTGGCATACGACGTCGCCCTGTTTAAGGGCACGCCGTATCGCGATGCCGAGGGCAATCCGGTCGCCGCCTATGACGCGCTTGGAGACGATACGTTCATTTACGAGTCCGAGCTCATCGGCAACGAGACTGCGCCCGAGGCCAAGGCCATGCCCAAGCCCGAGCTCGATAATCCCTGGATCAAGCTCTCGGGCCTGCAGCCCGATGCGACGGGTTTCTTCAAGAACCCTTTCGCCAAGGATGACGATTCCGATACGGACGACGACACCAAAACCGGCATCGACGGCTCCATGGACGATTCGGATTCCAAACAGGCCCTGTTAGCGTTTCTTGATGTTGTAAAAGACAAGAAACACAAGTAAAGCGATTGATAAGGGGCCGGCTACATAGAAATAGAGGATGTCAATTGCGCGTAGAGGGCAATAAGCCTTATCGCCGGACGTTACTGCATATAATACGTAGCCAAATGCTGGTTGGTTTGAATACCAGTGGGAGAAGGCCAAGAGCGCTAAAAGCGCTACTACCAGAAGTGCATTCAGGATAAATCGTTTGGTATTCATCGGTCGCTCCTTCCGGATGATTCTTATATGGTATTTTACTAAATCCATTTATTTCAAAGGATCGCACAGTCCTAAATAACGTGCACTTTCGCTGGAGGGTCGCTGTTTGGCGGCCCTCTTTTTTGCACAGGCGCGGCGGGATGGTAATATCGTTACGTTTGAACTGTTTCGATGTGAAACCGAGGAGATTCCCTCTATGAGTGCTGACTACCCGTCAATGACTACGGCCGAGATTCGCTCCAAGTTCCTCAACTTCTTTGAGGAGCGCGGTCTTAAGCTTTATCCTTCTTCGTCTCTTGTTCCCGACGATCCCTCGCTGCTGCTTGCCAACGCCGGCATGAACCAGTTTAAGGAGTACTACCAGGGCAAGAAGACCATGAAGGAGATCGGCGCGATCTCCTGCCAGAAGTGCGTCCGCACCAATGACATCGACTGCATCGGCGAGGACGGCCGTCACCTGTCGTTCTTCGAGATGCTCGGCGACTTCTCCTTTGGCGGCGTCTCTAAGGAGCAGGCTTGCGGCTGGGCCTTTGAGCTCATCACCAAGGAGTTCAAGCTGCCGCTCGACCGCCTGTACTTCACCGTCTTTACCGAGGACGACGAGACTCACGACGTGTGGCGCTCCCTGGGCGTTGCCGAGGACCACATCTCGCGTCTGGGCGAGGACGACAACTTCTGGGCCGCTGGCCCCACCGGCCCCTGCGGTCCGTGCTCCGAGATTTACTTTGACATGGGCGAGGAGGTCGGCTGCGGTAGCCCCGACTGCAAGCCCGGCTGCGACTGCGACCGCTTCCTGGAGTTCTGGAACCTCGTGTTTACCCAGTACGACCGCCAGGAGGACGGCTCCATGCCGGAGCTGCCGCACCGCAACCTCGATACGGGCATGGGTCTGGAGCGCATGGCCGCTATCATGCAGCACAAGACCGCTAACTACGACGGCGATTTAATGCAGCACCTCATCAAACTCGGGGAGGAGATCAGCGGCAAGACCTATGACGCCGACGATTACTCCGGCGCCAGCCGCTCCCTGCGCATCATCGCCGACCACTCCCGTGCCGTCGACTTTATGATTTCTGACGGCATCCTGCCTGGTAACGAGGGTCGCGAGTACGTCCTTCGCCGCCTGCTCCGCCGCGCCGTGTTCCACGGTCGCTTGTTGGGCATCGAGGGTGCCTTCCTGACCAAGTTTATCGACGAGGTCAACGCTCAGATGGGTGAGGCCTATCCCGAGCTTCTCAAGAACGTCGCGCTTGTCAAGGGCATCGTCGCCTCCGAGGAGGAGCGTTTCTCCACGACGCTCGACAACGGTCGCGTTTACCTAGACGAGGCCCTGGCCGCGCTCGCCGAGGGTGCTGTCCTTCCGGGCGACGTTGCCTTTAAGCTGCACGACACCTTTGGTTTCCCCATCGACCTGACCGTCGAGATCGCCGGCGCCGCCGGTCACGACGTCGACATGGACGGCTTCATCGCCTGCATGGAGGACCAGAAGGCACGCGCCCGCGCCAACGCCAAGGGCGATGCCTGGGGCAGCTTCAACGACGTGTGGGTCGAGCTTTCCGACAAGGTTGCCGCGACCGAATTCGACGGCTATGACAACGACGTCATCGAGGGCGCAAAGGTTGTCGCCATTGTTCGCAACGGCGAGTCCGTCGAGTCCGCTGCCGCTGGCGAGGATGTCGAGGTTGTGCTCGACCGCACCCCGTTCTATGCCGAGATGGGTGGCCAGCAGGGCGACGCTGGTGAGCTTTCCGCCGAGGGCGTTGCGCTGACCGTTTCCGATACCAAGAACCACAATGGCCTGTATGCCCACGTCGCGCACGTTGCCGAGGGCACGCTGACCGTCGGTGCTGCCGTGACCGCCGCGCTCGACGCCGAGCGCCGTGGTTTCCTGCGCCGCAACCATACCGCCACCCACCTGCTCGACGCTGCGCTTAAGCAGGTCCTGGGCGAGCATGTCTCCCAGGCCGGCTCGCTGGTGACGCCCAAGCACCTGCGCTTTGACTTTACGCACTTCGAGGCTCTGTCCCCCGACCAGCTCAGGGCTGTCGAGGACCTGGTCAACCAGCAGATCTTCGCTTCCAAGCCGGTCGTGACTCGCGTCATGGGCATCGACGAAGCCAAGGCCGCTGGCGCTGTCGCCCTCTTTGGCGAGAAGTACGGCGACGTCGTCCGCGTCGTCTCCGTAGGCGCCGAGGACCAGCCGTTCTCCCGCGAGCTCTGTGGTGGCACCCATGCCGCCAATACCGCCGAGATCGGCCTGTTCAAGATCATTTCCGAGTCCTCCACGGGCTCGAACGTCCGCCGCATCGAGGCTGTGACCTCCAAGGGCGCTCTCGATTACATGGCCGACCGCCTGGCGCTCGTTGACGCCGCCGCCGCTGCGCTCAAGTGCCGCGTCGACGAGGTTCCCGCCCGCGTGGAGAACCTGCAGGCCGAGCTGCGCGAGACTTCCGGCAAGCTCAAGAAGGCTCTCACCGGTGGCTCCTCCGATGCGATCTCCAGCGCCATCGACGGCGCTGTCGAGCTGAATGGCTACAAGCTCGTTGTCGCTGAGCTTCAGGGTCTCGAGGCCGCGGACCTGCGCAACGTTTGGGATACCGTGCACCAGAAGGTTGCCGGCCCCGTCGCCTGCGTTGTTGCCAGCGTGACCGAGAAGGGCACCCCGGCCCTGCTCGCCGCCGGCTCCGATGACGCCGTGAAGGCCGGTTTCCACGCCGGCAACGTGATCAAGCAGATCGCGGGCCTGGTCGATGGCCGCGGTGGCGGTCGTCCCAACATGGCCCAGGCCGGTGGCAAGAACGCTGCCGGTATCGCCGATGCCCTCGCGGCCGCCAAGACCGCGCTCGGCGCCTAAGAACCTAGGTTGTCGCTGTGGTCGCGCTCGCGCTGGACATAGGGGAGACCAGGATTGGCATTGCCGTCTCGAGCCGTGATGGCAAGATGGCGATGCCTGTCAAGGTGCTTCCTGCTGCCGAGGTCACTGGCATGGCAAAGACGTTTCGCTACCTGGTCGAGGACTATGAGCCCGATATCTTGGTAAGCGGACGTCCCTTGACCATGGCCGGTGAGCCCGGCCCCCAGGCCGAGCGCGTCGCCGCCGTGGCCCAAAAGATTGCCGACGAGCTCGAACTTCCGCTGGAGTTTGAGGACGAGCGTCTGTCCTCGCAGGAGGCCAAGCGAATCCTGCGAGAGCAGGGGCTCAACGAAAAGCAGATGAGGGGCAAGATTGACATGATCGCCGCCAGCCTGTTCTTGCAGACATGGCTCGATCGTAAAAACGAGGAGGTTCAGCATGCCTAGCGCTTTCGATCCGCGCCAGCAGAATCGTACACGGCAGCCCGCGCCGCGTCCTGCTCAGCCTGGTCAGCGCCCGGCGCAGCCGACGCAGCGTTCGGTTCAGCCTACTCAGCGTGCTGCTCAACAGCCCGCCGCTCGTCCCGCGCAGCCCGCTGGCGGCGCTCGTTTTAAGCAACAGGCTCCTGCCCAGCGCACGCAGGGGCAGGCCCCGCAATCACGCTCCCACGCACATCATGTTCATGATTCGCACGGCGTTGCTCCGGCCACGCGCTCGAGCTATAACACGCACGCCCGCCGTGGTTCCCAAAAGAAAAGCTCCCCGGTGCCTATGATTATCGGTGGCGTCGTCGCCGTGCTTGCGCTTGTCGCGATCGTTTTCTTTGTCGTGCCGGCCGTCAAGGGCTTCTTTGGCGGTGAGGATGCGAAAGTCGCTGCTGGCCAGCAAGTTACTATCACGATTCCCGATGGTGCCTCGGGTGACACCATCGCTTCAATTCTCTCCGAGAACCATATCGTCGATGATCCCAAGGATTATTACGCGGCGGTCAAAAAGCTTAACGCCGACATGTCGCTTAAGCCTGGCACCTACTCGTTCACCACACTCATGGACGCGACCAAGGTCGTTCAGCAGCTCATGGAAGGCCCCAATGCGGGCTCCGATGCGCTGACTATCCCAGAGGGCCTGACTGTTGACCAGGTCGCCGACCGCGTGGCCAAGGCGTACGACAGTATTTCTAAGGAGGACTTCCTTAACCAGGCCAAGGCGAGCAATTATGTGAATGATTACGCTTTCCTTAAAGACGCCGCGAACGATTCGCTCGAGGGCTTCCTATTCCCCAAGACCTATTCGCTGGGTAAGGACCCAAGCGCCGATGATGTGATTCGCGCCATGCTTGACCAGTTCAACGCCGAGTACAAGTCGCTTGACTTTGCGAGCTGCGAAGCCAAGATCAAGGAACGCTACGGTGTGGAGATGTCCGACTACGACATCGTCAACTTGGCCTCTATCGTTGAGCGCGAGGGCCTCAACGCCGATCAACGTGCGCACGTGGCCTCGGTCTTCTACAACCGCTTGGCCGGCAAGCTCGATGGTCTGCGTTACCTCAACAGCGATGCGACCATGATGTATGTCACCGGTGGCGAGGTTACCGCCGACGACCTGCAGAGCGATAGTCCGTATAACACCTATAAACACGAGGGTCTGCCGCCCACGCCCATCTGCTCTCCGTCGCTCGAGGCACTCAAGGCCACGCTTGAGCCGACCGACTCCGAGGACCTGTATTTCTACATTACGCAGGACGAGGAGTACTTCTCGCAAACCTACGAAGAGCATCAACAGTCTTGGAATTAGCATGAGGATTTTTAGCCCCAAACGTTACGTTGCCTCGGTCGATCGCATCGACCTCGATACCCTGTGGGCCGACGGCAAACGCGCCATTCTGCTCGATCGCGATAACACCCTGGTGCCGCGCGACACCGAGCGGGTCCCCGCCGCGATTTCCGCTTGGCTCGACGCCGCCCGCGCCAAAGGCTTTAAGCTGTGCATGGTGTCCAATAACTGGCATCGTGACCAGGTCATGGCATCGGCACGCGAGCTGGGACTCGAGGCCATCAGCCACGCCATGAAGCCGGCACCGTTTGCCCTCAAGGCGGGTCTTAAGCGCCTCGGCGCCACGGCTAACGAGGCGGTGCTGATCGGTGATCAGCTCTACACGGACGTGTGGAGCGGCAATTTCGCCGGCGTCGATACCATTCTGGTAAAGCCGCAGGCGACGCAGGACCTGTGGTATACGCAGATCTTCCGTATCTTTGAGCGCCGGGCCCTGCGCGACCTTCCCTGCGAGGAATAGGTCTCGCTATGTCCCAGCACACTAAACACGGCTGCGACCATATCTTCTTTATCGGCTTTTTGGGCGCCGGCAAATCGACGCTCGCGCGCAACGTCGGCACTATGTTCAAGCGGCGTTTTATCGATACCGACCGCCTGGTCGTGCGCCGTTGCGGCAAGTCGGTAACCGAGATTTTTGAGACCGAGGGCGAGGATCGTTTTCGCGAGCTCGAGACCTCGGCGCTCCGTTCGCTCCAAAGCGAGCGCAGCCTGTTGGTTTCGTGCGGGGGCGGTATCGTCGAGACGCCGGTCAATATTGAGCTGATGCACGAAATGGGTACGTGCGTGTACCTCGAGGGCGACTTCGAGGATTCGATTCGCCAGATTCGTCGGTCCGACACGCGCCCCGATTTCCGTTCGCCCGAGCATGCCGCGCGCCTGTTTGAGCATCGCCGTCCGCTTTATCGACAGGCCGCCGACCTTACCCTTGATATTCGCAACAAGTCCTTCGAGGACGTTTCCTACCTTTGTGCCGAGATGCTTTTGGAGCGTGGGCTGCTATGATTCGCCGTCAACTTATCAATTTCCAAAACCGCAGTGTCGATGTCCGCGTCGGATTGGGCGCGTTCGAGGAGCTGTCGCGCATGTTTGCCTCGGCTGTGGGCAAGCCTAAGCGCGCGATGGTCGTTTGGAACGACGCCACATCCGAGCGTTTTGGTGAGGTCGTCGAGCATGCGCTGGTCGACGCCGGTTTTGCCGTGTCGCTGCTCGTCCTCGAGGTTTCGCCTGCCGGTGCTACGCTGGCCGATGCCGATACCGTCTTTGGCGCCCTGTCGGCTAACGGCATTACCTGCGACGATCTCGTTGTCGCTGTCGGCGATACGGCGACCTGCTCGGTCGTTTGCTGGTGTGCCAATCAGTGGTGCGGTCGCACCGAGTGCGCCCTGCTGCCGACGACGTTCGATGCCATGCTTACGGTCGCGACGACCATGAAGCCGCTCGTCGCCTCGTCGGCGAATGCGCTTCCCGCTATCGCGTTCCGTCCCGAGCCGGGCCTGGTCGTGTGTGACCTCGACCTTGTTCGCGAGGCGGACCCCGAGGACCTCAAGCTCGGCTATGTGGTACTTGTTGGCACCATGCTTTCGAGCAGCAAGTCCCGCTGGAATCAGTTTACCGAGACCGTCCCCGAGATTCTCGCGGGCGAGGAGGTCGCGCTCGTCAATGCCGTTCAGTGGTCTCAGACTGCCCGAAAGGACGTACTGATGGCCACGAACCCGAGCGCACGTCATGCGCTCGATTTTGGTAAGACGGGGGAGCGCACCCTGCGCGCCTGCTTGGGCGATGCCGTTTCGCAGGTCCCTGCCTACCAGCTGTTGTCCGAGGGCATGCGCTTTGAGGCGCGCGTTGCCCACGATGCCTGCGACTTCGATATCGATTACGTTTTTGAGGTCGATGACTGCCTGGAGGACTTTGGCATCGAGGAGCTTGCCTTCGACCTGGAGCCCACCGCGTTTATCGAGGAGTTCCGCAAGCAGCAGTTCGCCCGCTCGAACCGCAGCATGTTGCCGCTGCCCGCGGCACTCGGCGCCATTCGTCTAACGAGCGTTGAGGACGAGGTTCTTGAGCGTCACGCTCACGCCTACTTGGCTTCTCGCAAAGAACTTCTCTAAGATTTATTGACATCCATCGTCTTTCGTATCATGTTGAGGGACGGGTTTCCAATCGGTTGCGGTTCGCATGCGATTCCGACGTTCGGTTGAGACCCGTCCCGCACTTTTTGAGACAATAAGAAAGGAATCTGCATGTCTGAGTTTGCTGCCGGTCCTGCCGGTCGTATCGAACGTGTCCGTGCCCTGATGGTCGAGCGCGGCTACGACGCCATCGTGGTACGCGACGAGGCCAATCTTCGTTGGCTCACGGGCGTGAAGGGCGTCTTCGACTACACCTTCGAGTTCCCGC
>OLOL01002834.1_pt1 | contig 11578 bp, 16 predicted proteins | sample 1673081 | NCBI WGS metagenome assembly OLOL01 (sample SAMEA3136753, study PRJEB25190) | human gut metagenome
CCACTGGAATACGATTTTGCAGCGGAAGCCTTTCTGAGCTGATCGTAGAGCATCAGGAATCCCCGTTCTGCCGCCAGGCGGAACGGGAGCCGGAGTTTCCAGAGGAGCCGGCGGCCGCTCTGGAACAGGCCGGCCGGGTTTTGCTGTGGGAGACCGGAGACCTGGAATGGTATCAGGGGATGGTGCGGGGGCTGGGGGTCAGCGATACCCAAGGGCAGTTGGAGCATCTCTCCCTGTACCAGGCCTTGTTGGAACCCCGGCTGGAGCAGGCTCGGGAAGAAGCTCGTCAGAAATGCCGTGTACAGGTTGCCTTAGGGCTTTTTTCCGGAATTGTGCTCAGCCTGCTTCTGCTTTAAGAAATGGAGTGGAAAGGGAGGCGTGTCCTGGTGGAAGTGGATCTGATATTCCAAATTGCCGCAATCGGCATTATTGTAGCCGTGCTCAACCAGCTGCTGGTGCGTTCCGGCCGGGAGGAGCAGGCCATGATGACCACCCTGGCGGGGCTGGTGGTGGTCATGATGATGCTGGTGCGGCAGATCAGCGACCTGTTCCAGCTGGTGAAGTCCCTGTTCGGGCTGTAGCCATGGAGACGGTGGTGCAGATAGCCGCCGTGTGCCTGGCGGCGGCGATACTGGGGGCAGTGCTGCGGCAGCACAGCCCGGAAACGGCGGCGGTGCTGGGACTGGCGGTGTGCGCGGTGGTGGGGGTCCTGCTGCTGCGGGGGCTGGCGGAGGTGCTGGACATGCTGGAGGAGCTGGCTGTCGCCGGAGGACTGCCGGAGGGGCTGTTTACGCCCCTGGTAAAGACCCTGGGCATCGCCCTGGTGTCCCGGCTGGGCGGCGAGATATGCCGGGACGCGGGCCAGGGGGCCATGGCGGCGGTGCTGGATACGGCCGGGGCCTTCGGGGCGGTGCTGGTGTCCCTGCCCCTGGTCCGGGCGGCATGGGAGCTGTTGAGGACGCTGGTATGAGGAAGAGTATGGTGATTTTGCTGCTGGCATGGTGGCTGGTGGCGCCGGCCTGGGGGGCGGAGCTTCCCCGGGAGGTGCGGGACGCCCTGCCGGCTGCGGCGGAGGAGATCACGGAGGAGCTGGAGGACCCGGCGTCCCTGTCGGAGGGGCTGTCCCGTCTGTGGGACCGGGCCTTGGGCTATGTGGAGGAGGCGGTCCGGCAGAGCATCGGCGGCGGGGTGGTGCTGCTGGCGGCGGCGGTGCTGTGCGCCCTGACGGAGGAGTGCATGGACGCCGCCGGGGGCAAGGTGCACTTTGTGCCCATGGCCGGGGCGCTGGCCATTACCCTGGCGGCGGCGGGCAGCGTGAAAACCATGATGGGTCTGGGCCAGGAGACGGTGGAGGAGCTGAACACCTTTTCCAAGGCGCTGCTGCCCCCCCTGTCCGCCGCCGTGGCCGCCAGCGGGGGCATCGTCTCCGCCAGCGTCCGGCAGGTGGCTACCATTTTCTTTGTGGACCTGCTGCTGTCGCTGATCCGGGGGCTGCTGCTGCCGCTGGTGTATTTCTATGTGGCCGCCGCGGCGGCGGACGCCATGCTGCCGGGACGGCGGCTGGCGGGGATCAGCCGGGCCATCCGCAAGGGCACCGTGTGGCTGCTGACCGGGGCGCTGGCCCTGTTCACCCTGTATCTGACGGTATCCGGGGCGGCGGCAGGCTCCGCCGACACCGTGACGGCCCGGTTGGCCCGCAGCGCCGTGGGGGTGCTGCCGGTGGTGGGCAGCATCCTGGCCGACGCGGCGGACAGCGTTCTGGCCGGGGCCGGGGCGGTGAAAAATACCGTGGGCGCGGCGGGACTGCTGGCGGTGCTGGCGGTGTGCCTGCTGCCGCTGGTGCGGCTGGGGGTGCAATATCTGGTGTATAAGGCGGCGGCGTTTTTAGCGGGTATTTTAGGGGCGGAGCAGCTGACGGGGCTTATTGACGCCTTAGGCGGGGCCTTTGGCCTGATCTTCGGCATGACCGGAGCCTGCGGCCTGCTGCTGCTGATCTCCATTTCGTCGGCACTGGGGGTGGTTACCGGATGATGGACGGGATCCGGCAGTGGCTGCTGGGGATCCTGGCGGCGGCCATGGGGCTGAGCCTTCTGTATGCGCTTTTGCCCAAGGGGGCGGTGCGGGCCGCCGCCAAGGCCACCGGGGGATTGATCCTGCTGCTGGCGGTGCTGGGGCCGGCGGCGGGGCTGGACCTGTCAGACCTGGCGGTGCGGTATGAGGACCTGAGCCGGGACATGGAGCAGCAGGCCGAAACCTACCGCCGGGAGGGCCAGGCCCAGCTGGAGCTTGGCATACGGCAGCGGACGGCTGCATATATATCGGAAAAAGCGGCGCAGCTGGGGCTGAGCTGCCATCCCCGGGTGGAGGTCACCTGGCGCGACGGCGTCCCGTATCCCGGCAGCGTGACGCTGGACATGGCGGAAAACCGGGCCTTGTCCGCCATCCTGGAGGAGGACCTGGGCATTCCGCCGTCAGAGCAGCACTGGCTGGGGTAAGGAGCGTATGAAAAAGTGGAACATTGGAAATTTATGGAAGAAGTACAAATATGTGGGCCTGGTGGTGCTGGCGGGGATTCTGCTGATGCTGCTGCCGGGGAAGAAAACCGCCGCCGATCCCCAGGAGAGCGGCGGGAGCTTTTCCCTGGAGGACACGGAGCGGCGGATGGAGGAGCTGCTGGGCCGGATGGACGGCGTGGGCCGGGTGCAGGTGATGCTGACGCTGAAAAACGGGCCGGAGCTGGAGCTGGCGGAGGACGCGGACGACACGGACCGGGACGGCGAGCTGCGCCGCCAGCGGGAGCCGGTGACGCTGAACCGGGGCAGCGGGTATCAGGACGTGGTGGTGACCCGGGAGACGTATCCGGTGTATCTGGGGGCCGTGGTGGTGTGCCAGGGGGCAGGCAGCGGCGGCGTCCGGCTGGCGGTGACGGAGGCGGTGGCGGCGCTGACGGGCCTTCCCGCCGACCGCATCACGGTGGTGCAATGGGATTCATGACAGGAGGGACGGATATGAAGAAAAGATGGAAGAAGCCGGCGGTGGCGGCGGCCGTGCTGCTGCTGGTGTGCGCGGCGGTGTACATGAACTGGCGCCACACTGACAATATCCAGAAAAATGCCGGAAAGACCCTGGGCCAGACCACTCTGGTCAGCTCCCAGGACGGGGAGAAGGGGCAGGAGCCAACCGCCGCCCCGGCGGAGGACGACTATTTCGCCACGGCCCGGCTCAGCCGCAAGCAGGCCAGGGACAACGCCATCAGCATGCTCAAGGAGGCGGAGAGTGATGAAAACGCCGAGCAGAGCGTCCTCAACGAGGCATCCCAGACCCTGCAGGTGCTGGCGGCCTATACCGTGGCGGAGTCCCAGATCGAGAGCCTGGTGACGGCCAAGGGCTATGCCGACTGCGTGGTGTTCATGGGAGCCGAAAGCGTCAGCGTGGTGGTGGCTCCGCCGGAGGGCGGCCTGACCGCCACCGACGCCGCCCGCATCAAGGACATCGTCATCAGCGAGACGGACTATACCGCCGAACAGATCAAGATTATGGAGGCAAATTAATAGTTGTATTTCCCGGGGAGAAATGGTATACTATCTTTATATTGGGACTCTATTGAGAATACAAATGAGGAGTTTTGCAAGCTATGGCTGATAATAAAGAATACATGACCCATCAGGAGAGCATGGGTACCATCCAGATCTCTGAGGACGTGGTGGCCTCCATCGCCACCTCCGCCTGCCTGGAGGTGGAGGGCGTGGGCGGCCTGATGAACGCCAACGTCACCGACTATGTCACCGGCAAGAAGATGACCGCCAAGGGCATCCGGGTGGAGATGGACGGCGAGGGCATCGTGGTGAATCTGTTCATCCTGCTGCGGTACGGCTGCGCCGTGTCCGAGGTGGCACAGAAGGTCCAGAGCAGCGTGTTCGCCGCCCTGGAGGGCATGACCGGCTTCCAGGTCAACGCGGTGAACGTTCACGTGGGCGGCATCAGCTTCGACTGAGCCGGCCAAATCCAGAGAGAAAAAAGGAATTTACGACTATGACGCGGAATACGGCACGGGAGATCGCCACCCATCTGGCGTATGAGCTGAGCTTTACGGACCTGCCCATCCAGGAATTCCTGGACCGGCAGCTTTCCCGGGAGAATTTTGCCGCCCGGGCGGAGGAGTGCGGCCTGTATGCCGACACCCCCAACGACAAGCAGGAGAAATACATCCGCCGCCTGGTGTCCGGCGTGGCCGAGCACGCGGCGGAGCTGGATGCCTATATCGAGCAGTACGCCAAGGGCTGGCGCTTTGAGCGCATCTCCCTGGTGGCCTCCGCCATCATGCGGGTGGCCATGTTCGAGATCCTCTATATGCCCGATATCCCCCACGGGGTGGCCATCAGCGAGGCGGTGAACATCGCCAAGGGCTATGAGTCCCCGGAGGTGGTGAAGTTCATCAACGGCATCCTGGGCAGCTTCCTGCGGGCGGAAGTGAAGGAATGACCCACACCAGGCAGGGCGCGGCAGCCCTGCCTTGTTTTTGATGCCGTGCGAAAGGAGGAGAGCCGCCGGTGGATCAGCAGCATATTTTTGCCGTGTCCGAGGTCAACGGCCTTATCAAGGACCTGATCGACGGCACGCCCCAGCTGTCGGGACTTTACATCCGGGGCGAGCTGTCCAACTATAAGATCTATCCCTCCGGCCACCACTACTTCACCCTGAAGGACGGACAGAGCGCCCTGCGGTGCGTGATGTTCAAAAGCAGCGCCATGAAGCTGCGGTTCCGGCCGGAAAACGGCATGCAGGCGGTGGTGTTCGGCCGGATCAGCGTGTTCCCCCGGGACGGCGCGTATCAGCTGTACTGCACCCAGCTGTCCCCGGACGGGGTGGGGGACCTGTATGTGGCCTTTGAGCAGCTGAAGCAGAAGCTCCAGCAGGAGGGACTGTTTGACCCCGCCCATAAAAAGCCCCTGCCGCCGTATCCCCAGCGGATCGCCATTGTTACCAGCGGCGCCGGGGCGGCGGTCCATGACATGATCCGCATCCTGCGGCGGCGCTATCCCATCGCCAAGGTGCTGCTGCTGCCGGTGCGGGTCCAGGGGGCGGAGGCCCCGCCGGAGATCGTGGGGGCCATCCGGTACGCCAACCGCTGGAAGCTGGGGGACGTGCTGATCACCGGCCGGGGCGGCGGCTCCATGGAGGACCTGTGGGCCTTCAACGACGAGCGGGTTGCCCGGGCCATCTATGCCTCGGAGATCCCGGTGATCTCCGCCGTGGGCCACGAGCCGGACGTGACCATCTCCGACTATGTGGCCGACCGCCGGGCGTCCACCCCCAGCAACGCCGCGGAGATCGCCGTGCCGGATATGGCGGAGCTGCTGCGGTATCTGCGGGGGACCGAGAACGGCATGGCCCAGAGCGTCCTGCACCGCCTGGAGCGGGAGGAGCGGCGGCTGAAGGCCCTGGCGGAAAAGCGGGTGCTGACGGACCCCCTGGCCTTTGTCCAGGACCGGCGGCTCCAGCTGGATTATATGCAGGACAAGATGACATCGGCGGCCCGGACCCACTGGGACCGGGAGGCCCGGCGGTTTGCCGGGACCGTGGCCAAGCTGGACGCCCTGAGCCCCCTGAAGGTGCTGGGCCGGGGCTATGCCGTGGCCCGGACGGAGGAGGGCGGCATTCTGCGCAGCAGCGCGCAGGTGCGGCCCGGCGACAGAATCGAGCTTCGCCTGGCTCAGGGGTCCCTGGCCTGCCGGGTGGAGGAAGTAGAAGGGGAGGAGACCCATGGCAAAGAAAACCTTTGAGGAGAACATGGCCCGGCTGGAGGAGATCGTGGCGCTGCTGGAAAAGGGCGACGCCCAGCTGAGCCAGTCCCTGTCCCTGTTCGAGGAGGGGACCAAGCTGGCGGCGGCCTGCCGCACGGAGCTGGACAAGGCCGAGCAGCAGGTGGTGCGGCTGATGAAGGGCCCCGACGGCGCGCCCATCGAAAACGAATTTGCAAGCGAGGAATGACCATGGAATTCAAGCAGCAATATGCGGCCTATCAGCAGGCCATCGAGCAGTATCTGGAGGGGCTTTTCAGCCCGGACAAGCCCTATGGCCGCCTGCAGGAGGCCATGCGGTACAGCATTCTGGGCGGCGGCAAGCGCATCCGCCCGGTGCTGACCCTGGAGTTTGCCCGGCTGGGGGGCATCGACTGGCATCTGGCTCTGCCCTATGCTTGCGCCCTGGAGCTGGTGCACAATTATTCCCTGATCCACGACGATCTGCCCTGCATGGATGACGACGATCTGCGCCGGGGCCAGCCCACCACCCATAAGAAGTTCGGCGAGACCCTGGCGGTGCTGGCAGGCGACGCTTTGCAGCCGGAGGCCTTCCGGCTGATCGCGGAGGCTCCCTGTATGTCCGACGGCAGCCGGGTGGAGGCGGTGCGGGTGCTGGCCAGGGCCTGCGGCGCCGACGGCATGGTGGCCGGTCAGGTGCTGGACACCCTGTACGGCATCCAGACGGAGGAGCAGCTGAAGGCCATGTACCGGCTGAAAACCGGGGTGATGATCTCCGGTGCGGCGGAGCTTGGCTGCGTGGCGGCGGATATGCCTGCGGATATGCGGGCTCAGGCGGTGGAATTTGCCGACCGGCTGGGCCTGGCCTTCCAGATCCGGGACGATATGCTGGACGTGGTAGGCGATGAGCAGGTGTTCGGCAAGCCCATCGGCTCCGACAAGGAGGAGGGCAAGATCACCTATGTGGACGTAGACGGCCTGGAGGGCTGCGCCCGGGCGGTGGAAGCCTGCACCCGGAAGGCCAAGGACGCCGTGGCCCAGTGGCCGGACCATGATTTCCTGTTCGCCCTGGCGGACCAGCTGGTGGACCGGAACAAGTGAGGAAAGACAAATAGAAAAACTCAGGAGCACGGTGAAAGCCGTGCTCCTGGGTTTTTATGCGGGCCTGTTTAATCGCAGCTTATTCCGCCCGGATGCGCTTTTGCTTTCTGCCGCAGACGGCCATTCCCAGCATGGCTGCGCCGGTGGTGAGGATCACCGCAGTCCACAGCACGGGACTGGCTTCATCGCCGGTTTTCGGCGAAGCGGGTTCATCCTGATTCGGCGCATCCCCGGAGGGCTGAGACGGCTCGTCCTTGGGAGGCTGCGGCTGGTCGGGATCGTCCTCCGCCGGGGCGTCCATATCCAGGGCGGTTACGCTGACCGTGCCGGAAACCTCGTTGGAGGCGATGACAAGCGGCGCTCCGGAGATGTTCTGCTCCGCCGCCACGAAGATCACGCCCTCGGGGGATACGTCGTCATAGATATCCGCCGAATAATTGCGGCTGTTCACATAGTTCCGGAATGCGACGGAGGAGGGATCGGTGATGTCGCAGATCATCACGCCGCCGATGCGCTCCAGGCCGGCAAAGGCATAGATGCGGCCGTTTACCGTTCCCACGGTGACGTTCTCCGGCTCCGGTCCCTTTGTAGGGAAGGAATGTAAGGTCAGCCAGCCGGATTGCATGAAATGTGTGTGAAATGGGGCGCGTAAATTCCCCAATGCAGCACAAAACCTCCGGCGGGGCCGGAGGTTTTGCGTGATGCGTTCGTTTTTACTTGACCAGGTCGCAGAACAGGTCGATCTCGTCGGCCAGGGACTGCAGGCCCTGACGCCAGAAGGCCTTGTCGGTCAGGTCGATGCCGGCGATCTTGGCGGTGTCCTCCACGTCGTTGACGGAGGTGGCGTGGAGCATCTCCTTATACAGAGGCACGAACTTTTCGCCCTCCTGCTGGTACTTGGCGTACAGGCCCCGGGCGAACAGGCCGCCGAAGGCATAGGGGAAGTTGTAGAAGCTCAGGCTGCCGCTGTAGTAGTGGCCCTTGCACAGCCACATATAGGGGTGCAGGCAGGTCTGGTCCAGACCATCGCCATAGGCCTTCTTCTGGGCCTCCAGCATCAGCTGGCACAGGCGGTCGGCGTCCAGGAACTCCTGGGGACGGGCCTCAAACACCGAGGACTCGAACAGGAACCGGGAGTAGATGTCGCAGATGATCTGGCAGGCGTCGGACAGCTGGCTTTCGATCAGGGCCAGCTTCTCGTCCTTGTCCTGGGCGGCCTGGATGGCGGCGGTGACGGTGAGGACCTCGTTGAAGGTGGAAGCGGTCTCCGCCACGGGCATGGAGTACTCCTGGCAGATCAGGGGGTGGGTGAACACCTGCTGGTCGTGGAAAGCGTGGCCCAGCTCGTGGGCCAGGGTGACGATGTCGCCGAAGGCGCCGTCGAAATTGGTGAGGACGCGGCTCTGTCTGGCGCTGGGCACGCCGCAGTCGAAGGCACCGCCCACCTTGCCGTCACGGGGATAGAAGTCGATCCACGCCTCGTCAAAGGCACGCTCCACCATGTCGTGCAGCTGGCTGTCGAAGCCGCCGAAGATGTTCAGCAGATAGTCCTTGGCGTCCTGGGTGGTGTACTTCTTGTCGCTCTTGCCCATGGGGGCGAACAGCTCGTACCAGGGCAGACCGTTTTCATAGCCCAGGGCCTTGGCCTTGGCCCGCAGATACTGCCAGAACTTGGGCATATACTCGTCCATGGCACCCAGCAGGGCCTCCAGGGTCTCCCGCTTCATGCGGCTCTGGTACAGGGCCTTGTCCAGGGGGGAGGCGTAGCCCCGGACCTGGCACTCGTTGATGACCTGCAGCTTGATGCTGTTGAGGGCGAAGGCCACGGAGTCCTTGATCTTGTCATAGCAGGCCAGCTCCGCCTCATAGGCGCTCTTGCGCACGGCGGGATCGGGGTCGTAGGCCAGGTTCCGGATGGCGGACAGGTTGGTGACGCCGCCGTTATACTCCACCTTCACGCTGCTGGTCAGGTTGTCTCGCAGACTCTCCCAGGCGGAAGCGCCGGAAATGTTCATCCGGGCGAACAGCTCCTCCTCCTTGTCGGACAGGAGGTACTTGCTGTCCCGGCGGATGTTCCGCAGCAGATAGCGATACTCCGCCAGGGCGGGGTCGGCGTCGATGATGGCGTCCAGATCGTCGAAGGCGGCCAGGGTGTGGCGCAGGGAGGCGTCGGCGGCGGCGCAGCCGCTGATCTTGGCGCTGATCTGGTCGGACAGGCTGTTGGCCTGGTTGTCGGCGGTGTTGGCGCTGGTGCGCAGGCTGCAGAAGATGAACAGCTTGCTGATCAGGGTAGTCAGCTGCAGCTGGCCGTCCACATAGCGGTGCACCAGGTCGGCGTGGGGCAGGGCGGCGGCCTGGGCCGCCAGGTCGTTCATACTCCGGATGGCCGCGTCCAGAGCCGCCATGTCGCCGGTAAAGGCGGGGTCGTCAAACCCCTTATAGAGAATACTCAGATCCCAGGTATCGTTCATGGTTCCTTCCTCCTGTTGTTGAATTCTTTTCCCATCATACCACGTTTTACCGGGGGGCACAATAGGGAAATCTCATTTTGGTTCAGGGACTTTAATTGCCGGAGGCTGCTTCAGAAGGGCGATGCGCTGCCGGTAGTCCGGCAGGGTTTTCTCCACGAAGCGGTAGAAGTCCGGGCCGTGGTTTTTGTGGCGGATATGGGCCAGCTCATGGACCACCACGGCGTCGATGGCCTCCGGGGGATAGCGCATGAGAAACAGGGAAAAGCAGAGGCTGTTTTTTCCGGAGCAGCTGCCCCAGCGGGTCCGTGCGGCGGTGATATGCAGGCCGGTGGGCATCACGTCCATCCGGGCGGCCCAATAGGCCACCCGGCGGGGCAGATATTCCCGACCCTGACGGGCCAGCTCCTCCATCTCCCGGGCGGTGGGCTCCGGAGGGGAGGCTGCCAGCTGCTCCTGCTGGCGGCGGACGGTTTTCTCCACCCAGTCCCGGTGGCTGTCCACCACCCGGCGGATATCCTCCGCCGTGGCGGCATAGGGGGCACGGACCACCACCCGGCCGTCCCGCTGGATCTGGATGGCGATGGTCCGGCGGTCGGAGTGCACCACGGTATAGTCCATGGCTCAGTCCCCGATCCGCACGAAGCGGGGGCCGCGGTACCCGTCCCGGTCCACGGCTTCCAGCCACATGGAGGCGGGCCGCACCCACAGGCCGCCGTCACCGTACAGGGCGCGGTATACCACCATGTCCTCCAGCGTCTCCGAGTGCCGGGCCAGGCCCAGCACCTGATATTCATTGCCCTTGAAATGCCGCCACCGGCCGGGGCGGATGGTTTCCTGCGTCATATGGGTTGCCTCCTTGTGTGATGGGTCCAGTATACAGGAAATCCGGCGAAAAAGGAAGTCCCTGAGACTGTCAAAAAACCCGGAAATCTTCCGCCATCGGAAAGGAAGATAGTTACGAAAGAAACCCATCAGGGGTGTCTTTCGTTTGCAATCACAGGTTTTTCAGAACTTTCTAAGTTCTGAAAAACCGCACTCAGCTTGTCAAAATTACTTTTTTGACAAGCTGATTCCCTGTGGAAAAATGCGGCGGCGTGTGATAAAATGGAGAAAACGCAACGGGAGGGCACTATGATGCAGCATGAGATCACCACCTCGGGGCCCCTGCTGGACGGCAGCGGCAATCTGCGGGAGCCGGGCTATGCCAAGCGGCTCCTGCCCATCTATCGCCGGGCGGATATCAAGGCCCCGGCGTCCCGGATCAAGGAGTGGGACTATTACCTGGTGACCAACGACCACTTCGCTGTGGCCCTGACCATCGACGACAACGGGTACATGGGCCTGGACTCCATTTCGTTCCTGCACTTCGACGAGAGGTGGGAGCGGACCAAGAGTCCCATGTGGGCCTTTCCCATGGGGAAAACCGGACTGCCGGAGTCGTCGGACAGGGGCACCACCGCTATCTCCGGAAGGGGCTATGCCCTGGTGTTCCGGCATGTGCCGGAGGGCCGGGAGCTGACCTTTCACATGGAGAAATTTCTGGACGGCCAGACCATAGACGGGTCCATTGTCCTGACGGAGGAGCCGGAGGAGAGCATGGTCATCTGCACGCCCTTTGACAGGCCCGGGTGCTTCTACTTCAACCAGAAGATCAACTGCATGCGGGCCCGGGGCCAGGTGCGGCTGGGGGAGAAAACCTACGTCTTTGACCCGGCGGACTCCTTCGGCGTGCTGGACTGGGGCCGGGGGGTGTGGACCTATCACAACACCTGGTATTGGGGCAGCGCCTCCGGTCAGGTGGACGGCGTGCCCTTCGGGTGGAACATCGGCTATGGCTTCGGCGACACCTCCGCCGCCAGCGAGAATATGCTGTTTTACGGCGGCAAGGCCCACAAGCTCAGCCAGGTGCGGTTCCATATCCCCCAGCGGGAGGGGAGGGACGACTTCCTGTCCCCCTGGCGCTTTACCTCCGACGACGGGCGGTTCGAGATGAAGTTTGTCCCCATTCTGGACCGGGCCGCCTGCACGGACGTGAAGCTCATCAAGTCCGACCAGCACCAGGTGTTCGGGCGCTTCACCGGAACGGCCACACTGGACGACGGAACCGTGATCCGGGTCCGGGATATGATCGGATTTGCGGAAAAGGTGGAGAACAAGTGGTGAAAAACAGCGCCCGCTCCGGAACGGAGCGTGCATCTGTAAAATGAAAGTAGACACTCACAAAAGTGTGGGTGTCTACTTTTT
>OLOL01002837.1_pt1 | contig 11572 bp, 9 predicted proteins | sample 1673081 | NCBI WGS metagenome assembly OLOL01 (sample SAMEA3136753, study PRJEB25190) | human gut metagenome
TGGTCTGCATGCTCACCGAAACCAACGATGTGAACGCCCGGCTGCTGGAACAGATGGATACGGAACTGGATAAAATGATGCAGTCCGAAAACGAGGAATATGTGCTGGAATGCTGGAACGTCATCTATAAGCGGCTCGAAGAAAACAAGAGCCACAAGAAAATCAGCCAGTATACCGAGCAGTTCGCCGCCGTCTATCAGTACATGATTACGCATTTCCACGACCCGGCGCTGTCGCTTTCCATGCTCTCCGCCGAATTCGGCATGAGCATGTCCACTCTCTCGCGTGAATTTCAGAAAAACCTCGGCAAAGGCTTTCTGGAAACGCTGCATCAGATGCGTATCGAGGAGGCGCGCGCCGAAATCGAAAATACCGAACTTTCGCTCAACCAGATTGCCGAGGCTGTGGGCTACACCAACGTGTTGACGATGACGCGTGCCTTCAAAAAATACTACGGGCAGACGCCCGGCTCTTTCCGAAAGATGCTGGAAAACACAAACGAATGAGCTTCCTCGCCGACGGGCCGAAAGGCCCGCCGGTTTTTTTGATGCTTGCGGTAAAAAATCGGGAAAACCCCCGTAAAAAAATTGATGCCCGCCATGAAAATACAAAGAATATATAGAAAAAATACGCAGGGAAAACTGCTGTGCCTCCGATTCTTGACGCGGCCTTTACGGGCGGCTATAATGCAATCAAACTTCGAGCGGCGGGAACGACAAACGCCGACACGAGGAAAAAAGAATGGAGGATACACCCATGAAAAAAGGAATCTTTGCTCTTGCCATGAGCGCCGCCCTGATGCTGGCCGGTACATCCGCGCTGGCTGACTACACCTTCACCGTTCATCACAGCGGTTCCACGAGCCATCCTTATCAGAAAGGATCCGAGTACTTCAACGAGAAGCTGACCGAGTATTCGAACGGCACCATGAATTTGGATATCTATCCGTCCAACCAGCTGGCTGCTGGTTCCAAGGCCGTGGAGGGCACTGCGCTGGGCACCATCGATATCTTTATTGAAAATCCGATGAGTGTCTGCAACGTCGTGCCCAGCTTTGAGGCGATGAATATGCCGTATCTGTTCGATACCGCTGAGCAGGCATTTGCCATGGTAGACAGCGATGAATGCAAGGTTTTCGCCGATGATTGCGAAAAGAATGGCATCAAGCTGTTGGGGTACTGGTATAACGGCTGGCGCAATGTTTCCAACAGCAAGCGCCCGATCGAAAAGGTAGAGGATCTGAAAGGGCTGACCATCCGCATTGCCGAGAGTCAGGTTTTTGCTGATATGATGGAAGCGCTGGGAATGCAGCCGGTTCCGCTGGCCAACTCCGAAATCTTCACTGCGCTTCAGATGGGTACGGTGGATGGACAGGAAAACCCGCAGAATAACTACATCAACAACAAGTATTTCGAGGTTAACCGCTACTTCTCCATGACTCGTCATGTGTTCAGCGTCGAGCCGGTCGGCATGAACCTGGATCTGTGGAATATGCTCACCGAAGATGAGCAGGCGACCCTGATGAAGGCATTTGATGATGCGACTGTCTATCAGCGTCAACTGGCGCAGGAAACCGAGGAGAATCAGCTCAAGCAGGTGCTGGCCGATGGTGCGGACATCGTCGTGACCTATATCGACGACCTGACTCCGTTCCAGGAGGCAGTGGCCGGTGTATACGACAAATATAAGCAGACCGATCTGAAGCCTTACATCGAGGCACTCGAAGCTGCCAAGGCGAAGGTCGGCGAATAAAACTATGACTGCATCGGGTCGGGCACAAAACCCGACCCGATTTCTTCTTCTCAAAACAATTTCAGGAGGTGCCTCAAAGCGATGAAAACCATCGAAAAATGCTTTAAGGTTCTGGATAAAATTTCCTTTATCCTTTCGGCCTTGTGCGTTGGCGGTATGTTGATTTGCGTTTTTCTTCAGGTTGTCGCTCGAATTTTCCAATTCTCCATCAACTGGACAACCGAAATGAGCCAATATTTCTTCCTTTGGTCTACGACGTTTGCCAGCTATGTTGCTGCTCGCCGCGGCAAGCTCATCGGCGTTGAATTGGTTCAGAAAAAATTCCCGTGGCCGGTACAGCGTGTGTTGCGCTTTGCTGCCTATGGTGCAGCTGCATGGTTCTATATTCTGGTGGATTATTACTGTGCGATTCAGCTTCCCAAACTGATGGTGCAGACCACTCCAGTGCTCAAGTGGTCGATGGGCATGATCTATATCATTATGATGATCGGTCTGGGACTTTTGAGTCTGTATTTTGTCTATGTTGCCGTTTGCAGCCTGTTTGAGAAAAAGGCTGTAAAACCCGCTGTGTCCAAGACAGCGGAACAGATTGCGGAGGAGGTTGAATAAATGGTCGGTTGGTTGTTTGGTTCCTTTGTTGTGCTGTTGTTAATCGGTACCCCGATTGCCGCAAGCCTCGGTCTCGCAGCTGTTATCACCATCGTGATGAGCGGCATGCGCGTCAACATGGTGGTCGTCGGCCAGACGATGTTTGCCGGCATGACCTCCTATCAGCTGATGGCGATTCCGCTGTTCATCCTCTGCGGTAACCTGATGTGCGACGGCGGCCTGAGCAAGAAACTCGTTGATTTCATCAACCTGTTCTGCCGCAAATCTAAGGGCGCGCTCGCCTATGTGACGATTCTCGCCAGCGCGTTCTTCGCGGCGATTTCCGGATCTTCCCCGGCGACGACCGCAGCTATCGGCGGCATCATGGCGCCGGAAATGCAGAAGAATGGCTATGACGAGGATTTCAGCCTTGCCACCGCCGCCGCGGCCGGTACGCTGGGGCAGATCATCCCGCCGAGCGTCGGCATGGTTTCTTACGCTGTTCTGGCTGAGGTTTCCGTCGGCACGCTGTTCCTGACCGGCTTCGGTCCAGGCATTTTGATGGCCATTTTCATGCTCATTTACGCCTACATCTACGTCAAGAAGAATCCCAACATCAAGATGAACGGCCAGAAGGTGACCGCGAAGGAAGCCGCGACCGTATTCCTCCAGAGCATCTGGGCGCTGGTCATGCCGGTCATCATTCTGGGCGGCATTTACAGCGGCATCTTTACCCCGACCGAGAGCGGCGCGATTGCGTCCGTGTACGGCCTGATCTGCGGCCGCTATATCTATAAGACCCTCGAGTGGAAGAACTTGCCGAAGATTCTGGTCAACACCGCCGTCGGTGCGGGCACCATCATGCTCATCCTCGGCAGCGTGCAGACGTTCAGCGTCGTGCTGACCCGCGGCCATATCCCACAGATTCTCTCCGAGGCGCTGCTGAGCGTGACCACCAACAAGTATATCTTGCTGCTGATGTTCAACATTCTGCTGCTGATCGCGGGCATGTTCCTCAATGCGGTGTCCGCTATCGCGCTGTTTACTCCAATCCTGCTACCGATCATGACCAGCGTCGGCGTCAACCCGTACCTGATGGGCATCGTCATGATCGTGAACCTCGGCATCGGCATGATCACGCCGCCTGTTGGCAACTGCCTGTATGTCGCCTGCGGCATGAGCAAGCGGCTCAGTTTCGAGCAGATTTCCAAGGCGTGTATCCCGTATATCGTCATGCTGATGATTGCGCTGCTGCTGATTACCTATGTCGAACCGATTTCGATGGGACTGATCTGGTTGACCAGCGCAAGCGCGATTTAAGTTTTCAGTAATTCAATCAGCTTGGTTTAGCTCGATTGCACTTTGGCCACATCTGCAAGACTTTATGGTCATGCAGATGCGGTTCATTTTTATATTATTTTCTATAGCTAGCACGATCTTCTTCATCAAATCGTATTTTTTGAAATTCGAAAAAATCAGAATCAGAGTATTGCAGCATGTGAATGCGCCCCTTTAATATTGTTATTAAAACATATTAATCTGCACAGAAATGAGATTTTCAGATTCAGATGGGGTATCATCTGAAGGCGAATCTGCGTTCTGCATTTCTTCAGCATTTTCTATGTTAAGATAGGTTTTTACCCGTAAGCGATCTTCTTCGGTAGGAATAAGTCCAGCCATCTTTTTGAGCTTCAAATCGCCGGGCTTAATCTTCTGAAAGTGTTTGGGATTCCGAGTGCAAATCCATCGCGGCTCTTTCTTCATCTCAAATTTGAAGGCAGCACCACACTTGCTACATCTAAATTCTCCGTTTGTGGGATAGACCTGTGCCGAACTTCGGGTATATCCACATTTTTCATTGGAGCACTTCCAGTAGATGCCACCCTTTCCGCCTTCTTGAATCACCATCTCACGCCCACAGCAAGGACATGATTGTTCATTTACACGTTCCACTGCGCCACAGATCGGATCAATGTCAAACATTTGTTCATAATTGGCAACGATAGTCTGATCGGCATGACGCTCCATGACTTCGCCAGTTTCACCTGTAAAGCTTAGTGCGTTTAGCGAACCTGTCCAAATGGCGGCGCTATCCACGAAAATAAGTTTTTCGTGCATTTTTTTCTTGTGGATAACGGTCACACCAATTTCCTTTAATTGTTTTTCACATAGGCAATACGTTGGCAATTCACGTTTCCCGCGGTCAGAATGGGCTTTGGTAATAACAATAATTTGCTTGCCTGCATGAATTGCATCGGCAAAGAAACCCAGAAGCCTGCTTATACGGCTTGTCGTCATAAATGCAGAGTAAATGATGAGCCGTTTCTTGAAATGCTTTACATCAGACAGAAAATAGTTGTCAAACACTTCTCCTTGACAGACCAGATGTTTTCCAGTGATTTCGTTTTCGGTGGTAATAGCAGAAGCCTTGCTGAATGCCAAATTGGGCAGCATACGCTTGGCATCTTCCTTGGGTAAGCATTTTTTATGAAGAAGATATTCCAGAAGTTCTCCCAGCGCGTTGCCCTTGGCTCTTTTTTCGCAATAGGAAAAATTACCTACCATGAAAAGCTGAAACTTAGCTCTGGTAACTGCAACATTGAACATTCTCCGCAGGTTGTCATTGATTGCTTTGCAAACTTCATCGGAAGAACTGTCTGGAATGAAAAGATTGGCTTTCCAGTGGGGTTCATCCACCACTAAATCAAAGATAACAATATCTGCTTCACTGCCTTGAAAGGAGTGAATTGTACCAGCTTTTACGAGAAAATGATTTGGATTCAGCCCACGATTTTTGTATTCAAGTTCAATTAACTTGTTAATCAACATGACGTGAGGCTTGTAAGGGGCGACAATCAGAACGGAGGCATTCTGTTCAATGTTTTCATTTTCGCTTAAATGATTGAGCTTTTTATCAAGGAGTTTGAACGCCAAATCCACATCCACGACAGCAGAAAAGCAATTAAGCCGACTGTTGCTGTGGCCTTGAGGAATACCAGTTACCCATGCGTGGAGACTTTCGGTATCAATGAGATGAATGGGATATTTTGAACGTTTTCCGATATACCACTGATAAAAGGCGTCACGTTCGATGCAACGCCGACTTGCGCCATCATCAGATTTTAGACCGCCATATTCGCCATAGTACATGTTTGCAATGTCTGCAATGGCAGCTTCCATACGAAATTGATTATTCAGCATGACAAAATTTGAGGGACAGGTGGATCTGTCTTTTGCGCGAGTCTGCATGCCACTGTGATAGAAAATGTCCTGACCGAGCCACTTTTGTGCCATCGGTGTATTTGCCATGACGATAGGGGGTAATTGCAGAAAATCACCGACAATCACCAGACACTTCTTTGCCAGGTAACTGGCACACCACAGAGCAGGAATGGAAGCCATTGAAGCTTCATCCAGAATTACTGTATCGAACTTTCGCTCGCGCAGTATATCGCTCAAGTAGGTTTTCGCCAAGGTTGCACCAACAATCTTAGCGTTCATAATAGCTTGCTTTTCAAGCTCCTGCATCTTCTGCGTGATGGTGGTTAGTTCAGCTTGAATATGCTGGATTTCTTCTTTCAAATGGTTGATTTCACGACTGATAGCGTCAATATCTGGAGCATCTGCAAGCTCTCGCTGAATGATTCCTTTTTGCTCGATCAACAAATGATACGAAACATGATTATTAGAACAGGGGGAAAGCGTGTAAAATGAACCGAATAGCGTTGCTTCATGGATGAATAAATTAGAACATTGCTGTACTTCTGCATCTAGTTCGGTATTCTTCGCAGTCAGTGATTGTTGGAAGTTTTGCAACTCTTGTTTTAAATTGTTTACGGATTCATATGAGGATTCTGCCCGACTGATTTGTAGTTTCAAATCCGCAATTTCTTTTACCAAAGATTCCTTTTTTGTTGAGAGGATTATCAACTGCATATCCAGTGTTTTCGATTTTTGTGTCAGACTTTCAAACTCTAATTTCCAATAGCTACTGCTTTGTGTTGGAGCAAGAGCTTGCATTTCCGCTTGAATGGTTTTCAATTCATCAAGTTGTTTTTGATAACTATTAAGTAGATTCTGTGTTTGACGGAGCTGTTCATTCAGTTTGTCCTGATTCGACTTTTCACTGGCTATTGTATCCTGAGCCTGCTGTAAAGTATTCTTTGAAACAAACAGTTTGGCTAGTGCGTTCTTTTTTGCATAATCAGAAAGAACGTGCTGCGCAGCATCTTGTTTTTCCTGACTGGATTTCGTTTCTGCCTGTAAATTGGCTATTTTTTCCTTGGTAGAGTTGATTTCACTGTTCAGGAAAGGCGCAGTCAAACATTTAGATTCTTGTTCTCTCAATACGGCATATCGGGTGTGCTTTCTGAGTTCACTTTCTGCTTCCTGTAATTCATTACTGACTTTCTGCTTTTCTTGATTAAGTTTAGCATGGATGAGAAAAGTTTGCTGAAATTCTTCCTTTTTAGATTGTAAAGATAGCGTCAAGCTTTCATATTGTGCATGTTCAGGATGAGCGGACATCTCTTTCTCTATGGAAGCATTCAGCATTGAAATCCGTTCGGTGATTTGTTGAACAGTGTCTGATAAAGCGTCAATTTTTTCAAGCACGATCTCAATCGTGCTCAGTTTATTCTCTTGAAGCCATTTGTGTTTTGCAGTCAAGACGGCATATTTTTCCAGTACAACCTCATTGTCGTGCTGCTTTTGTTCTAAGGCTTGCTGTTTTGCGGTCAGATCGCGTCCTAATTCATCTACATGAGAAGCGATTTTTGCTCTATCGGGAACGTCGGAACCGGGAGCGCCGATGCGAAGAATGGGGTAGGGTTCATTCGGATGATCTCCATATGCCTTAGCGGCTTTTTTAATTGCGCCATCGACAGCAGTGTTGGTATGAGAAACGACCAGTACAGTGCGGTTATGCTGGTAAAGCTGCTCAATAATCTGTCCGATCACAGTTGTCTTTCCTGTGCCGGGTGGTCCCCAGATATAAGTGATGTCCTCCGTCAATGCGGTCCTGATTGCACGCTGCTGACTTTCTGTATTGGAGCTATCCAGCACCAGAGTGCTTAGATCATATATTTTTCGAGATGTATAAACATGTTCGTCTGTCATGAACATCCGGTTGCCCGCGGGATTGTCCGTATGTGCATTCTCTTCGATACACTTGATAAGGCGTTCCATCAGAACTGTGGAGCCGTTTTCCAGCGTTGCCTTTCCAAGGGTATCCGGTAGTTCTATTTTTGAAGACAACATGAGTGAATTATCTTCAAAACTAATGACGGTTACATCGAATTGTTCATTACCAATTTTTAATTTGCAAGGAGTATCAGCAGGAAGATTAGGTAGGTATTCCACATCGAAACGATACCAGTATTCCCCGTTACGCCCTTCCATTTTCTGACCATTGTTTAGGAGTGTAGATGAAGCACCGCTTTTCTTTACTTCATCAATTTCTTCTTCTAATGCTTGGCGAAACTCACTTAAACGTCCATTTAGCGGTATTTTTTCAGGACGCATATTGTTCTCTTTGGGCTTCATATAAACAGTCACGCCTTCAGTCGATGATTTTATGCAGAAAAACATATACTTTAGAATATATTATAATGGGTTTTACAAGTGATGACAATACTGATGTGACGGGAAATGCGATTGCTTCAATATAGTGTTGGTATGAAAAATGGGGCTTTCCTTTGCGGAAAGCCCCATCAACTGGCTGACCACTATCTATTACCCGCGGTCAAGATGTCTCTTGGTATTGATCCCCAAGCGGATGCAGGTGCCAGTTCATGACCTAATAATCCGTCGCTGAAGCGTCTCTCGATCCCGGTGATTCTGCCGGATTTCGCTGGCGTGCTGCTCGTTGTATTCGTGCTCGTATTCGTACAACGGGCGCGTCATGGGGCGCATGACGCCGGACTTGCGTTCGCCGGACGAGGCGATAACCGCCGTGTACAGGCTGAGCTGCTCGGTATATCCCGGCGTACCTTCCACCTGATATTTTCCTTGCAGGCAGACGGACAGTACGCCGAGGCCGATTACGCTTGCCATATCAGGCGAAGTCTGGCTGTGCTCTGCAACGGCTGCGGCATACAAAAGGCAACGAAGAAGAATAGAATACGAAAAAGAGAGCTAACCAACAATTCCTGTCAGTTAGCTCTCTTTTCTATGCAATGATGGGAAAATGTTGCCACAGCGTTGCCGCAACGACTTTTGAACCTTGATTTTTCTTTGTATTGTTAGAAAAATCGGAGGGCGATTCTTATTCCCACTCGGCAAAGTGAATCATTTTCTAAACACATTTGTTTAGAAAACGGACGGATTTCGACCGATTTTTGTGGAAAATCGGCTCGTTTATCCTGAAAATGAAATTGTTTTGGTAGCGGAAAAGTTGCAGTTATTGGTCGTAGATATCGCGGCGATGACCGACGTTCAAAATCAGAATCAAAATCTTGTCGTCCTGAATATCGGCAATCAAGCGGTAGTCCCCGACGCGATAGCGCCATTGCCCGCTGCGATTGGCGGTCAATCCTTTTCCATGCTGACGAGGATCGGAACATCCTTCCAGATTTTTTCTGATCCACGCGAGAATCAGCATAGAAGTGTATTTATCTAGCTTTTTGAGCTGGCGCAAGGCTTCTTTTGTAAATTCAACAGTATACTGCTTCATTTGAGGCCAAGCTCACTTTCCGCTTCATCCAGCGTGTAGGTGGTCGGATCGGCTTAAGCCTTCATACCGCGCTGATAGAGCTTGAGGTCAAACTCATCTTCGATTTGATCGAGAACACTCCGGCGAACCAGCTCGGAAACGGAAATGCCTTTCATGTCGGCATATTTGCGGATGAGAGCGGCATCTTCGTTGTTCAAACGCAAGGAAATCGTCATTAACATCAGCCTCCTTACGAGATACATTGTATTACAATATGAGATGAATGTCAAGCGAAAATATGAAATTTTCCTTAAAGGAATGAAAAAGTTGAAAAAAGAAGAGGATACAGGACGTTTATCAGGACATTTATGAGGACGTATATCATGATATAGAAATGAAAAAATATGGATACGATGTGCAGACGTAAGCTGGGATAAAAATATATTACGAACAAAGGAACGCTTGCTATGTCGAAAAAATGAGTTGATCTTAGAAAATTGACATTTGCGTCGAAAAAATAGAAATAGCATATTGACGTGGAGATGAAAATCTGCTAGAATAAATCTGAAAGGAGCGGTAGATGTGAATAACACGATTTTGAAATCGTTAGGTATAAAGAATTTCGCTTCTTTTGCGGACGGTGCGGAATTTACTACAATGACAGAGGCAGGAAAGAAGGAAAATCCTGGAAACTTCTTTGAGCAGGGGGATTTTGCATTTAATAAGGTTTCCTTTCTCTATGGAGCAAATGGATCGGGGAAAACCTTTTTCTGCAAGATTCTACGTGAAATTCAAAGAATCTTGGATTGGTCACCTTTGAGTGTAATGAGTAATAACTCACAGTTTCTTTCTTTGCCGGGTTTCAAAGGGATGGACGCCTCGGTTCGAACATTTGCTTTTGATGAGGATTACCGTGATAAGCCAACGGATTTTATGATCGAGATTATTCTTGACGGAATAACATATCGATATGAGTTTTCTGTTCATGGAAAGGAGATTACGAGGGAATCACTGACTAAGAAACGACGTCGGACGGAAAAACTGATTGAGCGGACATCTTCATCTTATAAGGATATAAATCTGTTTTCGGAGCTGAAGAATTTTGAAGGAACCAAGTATGTAGTAAAAGAATCGGCTTTATGTCTTCCTGTGGCGGCACTTCTGAATAATCCGCTTGCGATGAAGATTGTCAATGCTATAAAAGGAATTACTGTTGTTAGCATGACGGCTGCTAGGCTCAATCCGGCGGAATCGGAAGCTTCGTTTTCAGAAGAAAGAATCAATAAGTATGTACGGATTCTTAAGAAAGCAGATCCGACATTGAGAGATATGAAGGTATCTTTTGAGCAAGAGGAAGTTTCGCGACAAAAATTTGATGATGATGATTTCGAAAATAGAGAGCTTATTGCAACGAAAACGACTGTTGGTGTAGAAACAGAACATGCGGTTTATAAAAATGGCGAGGAAACAAGGACTGAGCCCATTTCGTTTTTTACCGATGAGTCACTGGGAACTGTCAAGTTATTTACTGCATTACCGTATCTCTTTGATGTTTTGGAGAGCGGAGGCGTTTTGGTTATCGATGAGTTGGAAAATGGGTTACATTTATCTTTGGCTAAAGAGATTGTAGACCTTTTTATCAGTGAGGAAAGCAATCCGAATCATGCCCAACTTATTTGTACATCCCATCAGCCACTATTGTTAGATGGAAACTTTAGACGAGATCAAGTTTGGATCGCGACGAAAGATGAGTATGGAAAATCAACTTTGCGTAGGCTGAGTGAGAAAAAAACATCCCGTGCGAAAGTCAATCTGACGCGACAAATCTTGGAAGGCGCATTTGGATGTAATCCTGATCTTTTTTTCAACGACAACACATGATGTAAAAAAGAAAACACCGAGTCCCCACTCGGTGTCCTGCAGAACGACAGAAGCACAGGAAGTGTACTTTGTCCGCAAAGCACTCACATTGTACCACATAAAATTCCTGCTTGCAATAAGAAATCTGTGTTCGGAAAGGAAAAAGCAGGCTTTTTTCCTGAGTGTGATGTATAACGTCACAATGAACTCAACGACTTATTTCAAGGAGAAAATAAATATAATGAAGATTATTTATTACATCTGCCGGTGTGGAAGAAAACTTTACCCTGTTACTAATCCTTCGAGGTGTCCATATTGTGGACGCGTGACTGTGTTGAGAAAGTGAGGATGTATATGGGCAAAAATCAGCATGTTACGCCACATCCTGATGGCGGATGGCAGGTTAAAGGAGAGGGAAATCATCATGCAACGGTGAGAACTACTACGCAAAAAGAGGCAATTGACAGAGGTCGAGAAATCTCTCGTAATCAAAAATCAGAGCTAGTTATTCATCGCCCTAATGGTCAAATTAGGGAAAAAGATTCGCATGGACATGACCCATTTCCGCCAAGAGGCTGATAAGTGAATGAAAGACCGTTGCAGTTTCTACAGCGGTCTTTTTTACTTTATAGGAAATTGCAAAAGAAAAGCAGCTATGATAAAGTAAAGGATGAGAACAGAATGGTATAGCAAACAGAGCGAATCGGGGGATTTGTGACG
>OLOL01002838.1_pt1 | contig 11565 bp, 10 predicted proteins | sample 1673081 | NCBI WGS metagenome assembly OLOL01 (sample SAMEA3136753, study PRJEB25190) | human gut metagenome
GAGCGCTCCCCCTACTGGTTTGTGCGGGAGCAGTGCCCGCCCAGCGACACGCTGCCCATGGCGGGCCACGGCCGCCCGGTGAACGTCACCGGCATGACCTGGTCCGGCTTCCGGCCCTCGGACGACGCCTGCAAGTTTGGGTACCTTATCCCCTCCAACATGATGGCGGTGGTGGCCCTGGGCTATTTCACCGACATCGTTGACTTCACGGAGCTGAAGGCTGTTTTTTCTCTGAAGCTCACCGCCCTGCTGAAGCTGGCTGTCATGGTCCTGCTGGTGCTGCTGGTGTCCAACCTGGTCATCTTCATTCTGCACGGTATCAAGCCCCGCACCCACCGCGGCGGGTCTGTGCTGTCGCTGCTGAGCAGCCTGGTCAAATATGTGGCCGGCATCATCATCGTCTGCCAGAGTCTGTCCCTGCTGGGCGTTAACGTGGGCACCATCATCGCCAGCGTCGGCGTGCTGGCTCTGGTGGTCGGCTTCAGCGCCGAGAGCCTCATCGCTGATGTGGTCATCGGCGCCTTCATGCTGCTGGAGAACCAGTACAACGTGGGCGACATCGTGGAGGTCAACGGTTTCCGGGGCGTGGTCACCAAGATCGGAATCCGCACCACCTCCATCACCGACGGCGGCGGCAATGTGAAGATCATCAACAACTCGGAGATGAAGAATATCCTCAACCGTTCCGATAACAACTCCTGGTCTGTCAGCGATATCTCCATCCCCTATGAGACAGATCTGGAGAAGCTGGAGGCGCAGCTGCCCGCCCTGCTGGAGGATATTTTCCGCGCCCGGGGCGACGTGATGCTGGATGTGCCCCAGTACCTGGGCGTTCAGACGCTGGACGCCTCCGGCATCGTCCTGCGCTTCTGGGTGAAGGTGGCGGAGAAGAACATCTACGCCGGCGCCCGCGCCCTGAACCGTGAGCTGCTGCTGGGCTTCCGCCGTCTGGGTGTGGAGTGCCCCTTCCCTCAGATGGACGTACACATGAAATAAGCCATGGAAGAGAAGAACAAGGAGTTCACCCTGGCGCAGGAGCACGCCGCCCCTCCGCCGGAGTGCGCTGCCCTCCCGCCGGAGGTCCTGCCGCCGGACACCGTCCTTCCCGGCGAGGCCTCCGCCGCGGAAAGTGCCGCCGCGCTGAAAAAGAAGGCCGCCAAGTGGAAAAAGATCGCCATTATGCTGGTGGGCCTGTCGGCCATGACGGCGGTGGCCGTCACCGGCGGCGGCACAGCGGAGGACCCCGTCCCCGCAACGCCGGATACCCCGCCGGCGCAGCAGGAGCCGTATGTTCCGCCGGAACCGGAACCGGAGCCCCTTGCCGGTGTTCTGCACTATACCATATACAACGATACCTTCGACGACAGCGGCGTGCCCCTGATCCTGGCCGAGGGTACCGTGGACATGGCCGCGCTGTCCGATACGCCCCTGGCGCTGCCACAGCCGGAGACGCCGCCCAACGGCGGCTATGCGTTCCTGGGCTGGGCGGGCCGGTATGACACCGCCGGCGGAAAGGTCTGGACGACGGTGCCGGACCCCCTGACAGCGGACTTCGCGGCGTCCATCAGACCCGGAGATACAGGGGAGAGGTCAATCGTGCTCCGCGCCGCCTGGCGGCTGACAGAGCAGAGCCGCTATCCCTGGTCCCTGACCCTGGACGACGGCGTCACTGCCGTCACCTATGAGGCGGCGGTGCCTATGGCCTCCGGCGGCAACGTGTACCTGTGCGCCTACCCGCAGCCCACCCGCGACGGCTATCGCTTCACCGGCTGGCTGAACGCGGCAGGGGAGAGGGTGGAGCTTCTGCCCGCCTCCGCCTTCTTTGCCAAAACCGCCGACGGCGAAACGGACTGGCGCACCACCGTCCCTGTCACCCTCACCGCGGAATGGGAGAAAGCATAACAAAAAAGAACAGTCCTTCACGGACTGTTCTTTTTTGATTCGTCTTAGTACGCCACGCCCCAGTAGATGTCCGTGGTGGCGGGCTTGCCGCACATGACGCACTTTCCCTCGGTGCCGGACTGCTTCAGCGGCATGCAGCGGCTGGACACGCCGGCCTTCTCCTTCATAGCCAGCTCGCACTCCAGGCTGCCGCACCACTTGGTACGGGCGAAGCCACCCTTGCCCTGGGCCATCTCCTTGACCTCCTCCCAGGAGGTCATGTCGAAGGTGTTGTCCTCCAGATTCTTGGCTGCCATGGCGTACAGGTTGTCGTGGACATCCTGCAGCAGCTTCTGCACGGCGCTCTCCAGCTCCGTCAGGGGTACAAAGGTCTTTTCACCGGTATCGCGGCGGGCGATGCAGCACTGGCCCTTCTCCATGTCCTTGGGGCCGATCTCTACGCGCAGGGGCACGCCCTTCATCTCGTACTGGGCGAATTTCCAGCCGGCGGACTGGTCGCTGTCGTCCATGCTGACGCGGATACCGGCGGCAGTCAGCCGGTCGCGCAGGGACGCGGCGGCCTCCAGCACGCCCTCCTTGTGCTGGGCGATGGGGATCACCACCACCTGGGTGGGGGCGATGACGGGGGGCAGCACCAGACCGTGGTTGTCGCTGTGGGTCATGATGATGGCGCCGATCAGGCGGGTGGACGCGCCCCAGCTGGTCTGGAACGGGTACTGCAAAGTGTTGTCGCGGCCGGTGAAGGTCACATCATAGGCGCGGGAGAACTTATCGCCGAAGAAGTGGCTGGTGCCGGACTGGAGGGCCTTATGGTCCTTCATCATGCACTCGATGGTGTAGGTGGCCTCGGCGCCGGCGAACTTCTCCTTGTCGGTCTTACGGCCCTTCACCACGGGCATGGCCAGCGCGTTCCTGCACACGTCGGCGTAGCAGTTGAGCTGCTGCTCCGTCTCGGCCTCGGCCTCGGCGGCGGTCTCGTGGATGGTGTGGCCCTCCTGCCACCAGAACTCGCGGGAGCGCAGGAAGGGGCGGGTGGTCTTTTCCCAGCGGATAACACTGCACCACTGGTTATACAGCATGGGCAGCTCGCGGTAGCTGTGGAGCACATGGGACCAGTGGTCGCAGAACATGGTCTCCGACGTGGGACGGAAGGCCAGACGCTCCTCCAGCGGCTCGCTGCCGCCGTGGGTGACCCAGGCCACCTCGGGGGCGAAGCCCTCCACCAGCTCGCCCTCCTTCTTCAGCAGGCTCTCGGGGATCAGAACGGGCATGGCCACATTGACGTGGCCGGTCTTTTTGAACTCCGCGTCCATGTACTTCTGGATATTCTCCCAAATGGCGTAGCCATAAGGTCGCAGGATCAGGAAGCCCTTGACGCTGGCGTAGTCCACCAGCTCCGCCTTCAGGCAGATGTCCGTATACCACTTGGCGAAATCCTCCTCCATGGGAGTGATCGCTTCCACATTTCTCTGATCCTTAGCCATGTCAAATACCTTTCCTTTGATGATTTATATCGTGCATATGCAACTTGATATTTTACCCGCCGGAGCCGCTGTTGTCAATATCCCGCCGGAAAAAGGCCGCAAAAAGACCGCCTTTCGGCGGTCTTTTCTGATATACCTTTACGCTCTCGCTTATTCGTTTCCGGGGAACTGGGGGATGGTGGCGAAGCCGCGCTGCAGGTCCTCGTCGGTGGGGACGGTATCGCTCATGACGCCGTCATTGTACTTGCCGTAGGCCACCATGTCGAAGTAGCCGGTGCCGGTGAGGCCCAGCACGATGGTGCGCTCCTCCCCCGTCTCCTTGCACTTCAGTGCCTCGTCCATGGCCACACGGATGGCGTGGCTGCTCTCCGGCGCGGGCAGGATGCCCTCGCAGCGGGCGAACAGCTCCGCTGCCTCGAACACGGCGGTCTGCTCCACGCTGCGAGCTTCCAGCATGCCGTCGTGGTACAGCTGGCTGACGATGCTGCTCATGCCGTGATACCGCAGGCCGCCGGCGTGGTTGGCGGAGGGGATAAAGCCGTTGCCCAGGGTGTACATCTTGGCCATGGGGCAGATCTTGCCGGTGTCGCAGAAGTCGTATTTGAACACGCCACGGGTCAGGCTGGGGCAGGAGGCCGGCTCCACGGCGATGATCTTATAGTCTGCCTCACCGCGGAGCATCTCGCCCACGAAGGGAGAGATCAGGCCGCCCAGATTGGAGCCGCCGCCGGCGCAGCCGATAATGATGTCCGGCTTGATGCCGTATTTATCCAGCGCCGCCTTCGTCTCCAGACCGATGACGGACTGGTGCAGCAGCACCTGATTCAGCACACTGCCCAGCACATAGCGGGTGTTGGGCGTGGAAGCGGCGCACTCCACCGCCTCACTGATGGCGCAGCCCAGGGAGCCGGTGGTGTCCGGGAACTCCGCCAGGATCTTGCGGCCTACCTCGGTGGTCAGGGAGGGAGAGGGGGTCACGTCCGCGCCGTAGGTCCGCATGACCTCGCGGCGGAAGGGCTTCTGCTCATAGGAGCACTTCACCATGAACACATGGCAGTCCAGCCCCAGATAGGCGCAGGCCATGCTCAGCGCCGTGCCCCACTGGCCGGCACCGGTCTCCGTGGTCACGCCGGTCAGCCCCTGCTCCTTGGCGTAGTAGGCCTGAGCGATGGCGGAGTTCAGCTTGTGACTGCCGGAGGTGTTGTTGCCCTCGAACTTGTAGTAGATGTGCGCCGGGGTACCCAGCTTATCCTCCAGGCAGTAGGCACGCACCAGGGGAGAGGGACGGTACATCTTATAGAAGTTCCGCACGTCCTCGGGGATGGGGATATAAGGGGTATGGTCGTCCATCTCCTGCTTTACCAGCTCGGCGCAGAACACGTGACCCATCTCCTCCGCCGTCATGGGCTTCAGGGTGCCGGGGTTCAGCAGGGGAGCGGGCTTGTTCTTCATATCCGCGCGAACATTGTACCAATACCGGGGCATCTCGTCCTCGGAGAGATAGATCTTGTAGGGAATGCCGCGGTTTTTCAGTTCTTTCATGGTTGTGTTCTCCTTTCAGTATTGGTCAGCGCGGTACGCTGTGTTACGCAAAATAGTCGATCTGCATGGCGTGCTTGACCTTGGCCAGGGTATCGGCCGCAGCGGCCTGCGCTGCCTCGGTGCCCTGCCGCAGCACGTCCATCACATAGCCGGGGTCCTTTTCCAGCTCCTCGCGGCGATTGCGGATGGGCTCCAGCGTCTCCTGCAGGACGTTGTTCAGGAACTTCTTGACCTTCACATCACCCAGGCCGCCCCGCTGATAGTGGGCCTTCAGTTCGTCCAGATTGGCGTAGTCCGGCAGGTATTTGGCAAAGTGCTCATCATTGCAGAAAGCATCCAGATACATGAACACCGGGTTGCCCTCGGTCTGGCCGGGGTCGCTGACCTGCAGGTGGTTGGGATCGGTGAACATACCCATGACCTTGGTGCGGATGTCCTCCGGCTTGTCGGCCAGATAGATGCAGTTGCCCAGGGATTTGCTCATCTTCGCCTTGCCGTCGGTGCCGGGCAGACGCAGGCAGGCCTCGTTGTCCGGCAGCAGGGCCGTGGGCTCCACCAGCGTCTCGCCGTACAGCTCATTGAAGCGGCGGACGATCTCGCGGGCCTGCTCCAGCATGGGCAGCTGGTCCTCGCCTACGGGCACGGTGTCGGCCATGAAGGCAGTGATGTCCGCCGTCTGGCTGACGGGATAGGTCAGGAAGCCCATGGGGATGCTGTGGTTGAAGCCCCGCAGCTGGATCTCCGCCTTCACGGTGGGGTTGCGTTCCAGCCGGGCCAGCGTCACCAGGTTCATGTAGTAGAAGGTCAGCTCCGTCAGCTCACACACCACGGACTGGATGAACATATGGCACTTGGCGGGGTCCAGACCGCAGGCCATGTAGTCCAGCGCCACCTGGAGGATGTTCTCCCGCACCTTACCGGGGTTGTCGAAATTGTCGGTCAGGGCCTGGGCGTCGGCGATCATAAAGAACAGCTTTTCAAATTTGCCGCTGTTCTGCAGGATGACGCGGTTGCGGAGGGAGCCCACATAGTGGCCCACGTGCAGGCGGCCGGTGGGGCGGTCGCCGGTGAGGATGATCTTACCCATAATCGTGATTCCTTTCTGTATGAGAAATGTTTTTTCGAGACAACAAAAAAGTCTGTCCCATGGAAAATCCATGGGACAGACTGAAAATACAAGCCTGCGGTACCACCCACATTGGCGTAAAAACGCCCACTTTGCGCGCACTGTCATGCGTTCCGCCGGGATAACGGCCGCGGCTGCCGTCGGGTATTACTCGCCGGATAAGGCTTTCTCCCCGCCCTCGTAAGTCCATTCACCGCACGTTCCGCTGCCGCGCTTTCACCGATACGCGGCTCTCTGAAAGTTTCCTGTGCGATTACTCCTCTTACTCAACGGTTTTTGAAGTATGGGGTTATTGTATCACCTTTTTTGCAGATGTCAAGCAAAAATTTTATCGGACGGCGGTTATTTGCATAGCATCTTCAGCAACTGCGGGGCGGTGTCCGCGATGTGTTCCGCACCGGCAATTTCCAGTTTCTCACGGCCGCGGAAGCCCCAGCTGACGGCGATCAGCGGCAGACCGGCGTTGCGGGCCGTGGCCACATCCACCTCGCTGTCGCCCACATACACGGCATTTTCCGGGCGGACGCCGAGATCCGAAAGCGCTTGTGCCACAAGGGCTGGCGATGGTTTCGGGTCCACGCCGTCCCGCTGGCCGAGGGCCGGCATACCGGGGAAAAACTTTTCCGCCAGCGCTTTGGTGGTGGCGTCCGGCTTGTTGGAGACAACGGCGGTCTTCACGCCCATTTTTTCCAGCTCCGCCAGGACCTCCGGAATGCCGGGGTACGGCGCGGTCTTTACGCAATTATGGGCCTGGTACCAGTCCTTGTAGGTGCTCAAAATCTCGTGAAACCGTTGGGGCGCAATGGGTTCGGGGATGGCGCGTTCCATGAGCTTCGCGGCGCCGTTGCCGACGAAGACGCGTATTTCCTCGAGGGTGCGCTGCGGCCAGCCATTTTCGAGCAGGATATGGTTTACAGCGTCCTGCATATCCGATAGGGTGTCTAAAAGTGTGCCGTCCATGTCGAAAAGAACGGCCTGAAAGCGGGGGCAAAGAGGGAAATTCATGTGGCAGGTTCCTTTACATTCAGGTTATTTCATGTTGTTCTTATCTTGCGCGTATAGTCACTTTATCTTGCTCTTAATGAAGCATTATAGCAAACTGTGAGGCACATTGCTATATGCAGTTGTCGTTTTTTTGCGGTACGGCACATTTTTGGCCGGACAGATGGGTCGGCAGGTGGGGAAGGAGGATACTGCCCGGGATCGGCAGGATGCCGACGCCGCCCGGAAGGGTGATCTGTGCCTTCGGGAGCACCGCGCCGCGGCCCACGGTGCGGCGGCTGAGGCGGCCGAAGGGCGCGCTGCCGTCTGCGGAAAAGGCGGGACGGACGCCGGCAGAGCCGACGCCCGTCCCAATGCAAAAGGGGAACACACATGGACGTGCGTTATACGCTTGTTACGCCTTCCTGCCGCTCTTGAAGAACGCGCCGATGACCTCGATGACGAAGAACACGATCAGATAATACAGCACGTTCCACTTGTGGGAGTAGATGGCCGCAAAGACCATGAACAGGGAGCACAGGATGGCCAGCACGGGCATGACCTTGCCGCGGAAGCCGGACAGATCCTTGCGCTTGAGCAGAGCGATGTAGATGGGGATGTAGATGGCGTACAGGGTGATGATGGGCAGCTCGGAGGAGTCGAACTTGAAGGGACCGAAGCCCCCCATGATAGTGCCGCCGTAGAAGTACAGCAGCCACAGGGAGCTGACCAGCAGACCGAACACGGCGGAGTTGTTGGCCATGTTGGTGTTGGCGTCCACGTTCTTGAACATGGCCAGCTTAGGACTGTCGCTCTCAACGGCCAGATCGAACATGCCGCGGGTAACAGCCATTGTCAGGCCATTGCAGGTGCCCCAGCAGGAGATCACAACGAACACGAAGATGGCCGCGCCGCCCACCTGACCAAAGATGTTCTGGAAGGCGATCTTGGCGCCGGCTTCGCCGCCGGCCATCATGACCTCGGACTCTACGGCGCCGGCCAGGCCGACATAGTAGATCACGTACACGATGGCAACGATCACGGTGCCGATCAGCAGTGCGCGGGGCATGTTCTTCTTGGAATCCTTCAGCTCGCTGCCGATGGAGGTGGCGCAGATCCAGCCCTCAAAGGCGAAGGCCAGGGAGACGATAGCGCCGAACAGACCCTCGGTGAAGGGCATCTCGGTAACGACGTTGGAGAAGTTGAACTCGGTCATGCCGCTGGTCAGACCCACGATGGTGCCGACAACGGCCATCAGCAGCAGGGGGATCAGCTTGATGATGGTGGTGGCGATTTGGAACTTACCGGCCAGCTTGGGAGCCAGAGCGTTCATGGTGTAGGTAACGACCATGAAAACACCGGCCAACATCATGGTGCGGCCGCCGACCACAGGGTCGTCCCAGCCCATGAGTACGCCGAAGTAGCGGGCGGGCAGCCAGCTCAGCACGGACACCAGAGAGGGGTAATAGATGACGGCCATGAACCAACCCACATAGTAGCTGTACCACTTGCCGCAGGAGGCACTGGCGTAGCCCACCAGACCCTCCACGCCCTCGTGACTCTGTGCCACGACGCCGAAGGTGCAGGCGCTGATGATCATGACAATGCCCATGATGATGAATGCCAGAATACCGACAGACAGATTACCGCCGGTCTTCGTCAGGACAGCTTCGGCCTTGAAGAACACGCCGGAGCCGATGACAGTGCCCACCACCAATGCGATGGCTACGGGCAGAGTATACCGTTTTTCCATAATTCCGTTTTCCTTTCTGATCTCTCCTCATAATTGGATCGTGAGACTTTTCACAATCACAGCATCATTATAGCGCGTTCAAGATTTATTCACAAGCCTTTTTTGTCTGTGTTTTGTAGAAAAATTCACAATAATTTTAGGTAATTCGCCAATTCGCGCTTTACACCGTTAAGGCTTTTAGCGGGTTTCCGCAGAAGAAAACCGCGGCGCACCGCGGCAGGCATACAGCTGCTTGAAAAACCGCGAAAAAAGCAGGACCGGCGGGGCCGGTCCTGCATGGCAGGCAGAGGTCGTTACACGTTGAAGCGGAAGTAGATCATGTCGCCGTCCTTGACCACATACTCCTTGCCCTCGGAGCGCAGCAGGCCCTTTTCCTTGGCGGCGGCCACGCTGCCGCCGCAGGCCATCATCTCGTCGAAGTTGATGGTCTCCGCCCGGATGAAGCCCCGCTCGATGTCGGAGTGAATCTTTCCGGCGGCCTGGGGGGCCTTGGTGCCCTTGCGGATGGTCCAGGCCCGGCACTCGTCCTTGCCGTAGGTCAGGAAGGAGATCAGGCCCAGCAGCTCATAGCTGCACTGGATCAGCCGGTCCAGGCCGGACTGCTCCACCCCCAGGTCCTCCAGGAACATGGCCCGCTCGTCGGGGTCGTCCAGCTGGGCAATGTCCTCCTCCAGCTTGGCGCAGATGGGCAGCACCTGGGCCCCTTCCTTTTGGGCCAGGTCCCGGACCATCCGGAAGTAGCGGTTGTTCTCGTGGTCGGCGAAGCCCGCCTCGTCCATGTTGGCGGCGTAGATGATGGGCTTCAGGCTCAGCAGGTCGGCGGTTTCCACAATGGCGCGGTCCTCGTCGCCGCAGTCGAAGGTGCGGGCGGACCTTCCGGCGTTGAGATGCTCCGCCAGGGCCCGGAATACCTCGGCCTCGTGCAGGAACTTCTTGTCGCCCTTGGCGGCCTTGGCGGCCTTCTCCACCCGGCGGTTCACCATGTCCAGGTCCGCCATGATCAGCTCCAGGTCGATGGTCTCGATGTCGCCCAGGGGGTCCACGGGGACGTTCTGGCTGGCATCGGCCACCACGTGCATGATGTTCTCATCGTCAAAGCAGCGGACCACATGGACGATGGCGTCCGTGCGGCGGATGTTCTCCAGGAACTTGTTGCCCAGGCCAGCGCCCTGGCTGGCGCCCTTTACCAGGCCGGCGATGTCCACGAACTCGATGACGGCGGGCGTCTTTTTGTCCGGCTGGTACATCTCCGCCAGCTTGTCCAGCCGCGCGTCCGGCACGGCCACCACGCCCACGTTGGGCTCGATGGTGCAGAAGGGGTAGTTGGCGCTCTCTGCCCCGGCGTTGGTGATGGCGTTGAACAGGGTGCTTTTGCCAACATTTGGTAATCCGACAATACCCAGCTTCATAAGGTGAGCCTCCTTTGTATTTCTGTCCGGCGCAGGGGGCCGGGGAAGTTGTTTCTCAACTTGATATAATACCATTTTTTGCGTGGAAACGCAAGGGCGGGCGCAAAAAAGTGCGCCGCCTTTCGCACGAAAGGCGGCGCAGCCATATGTGTTATGCCAGGAAGCCCTTGAGGATCGTCTCCTCCGCCTGTTCGGGGGTCAGGCCGAGGGTCTCCAGCTTCAGCAGCTGGTCGCCGGCGATCTTGCCGATGGCGGCCTCGTGGATCAGTTGGGCGTCGGGACAGTTGGCGGTGATGGCCGGGACGGACTCGATGCGGGCGTCGCCCATGATGATGCTGTCGCACTGAACGTGGCCAAAGCACTGGGCGTTGCCCACCATCACCGGGTGGAAGATCTGGTGGGAACGGTCCTGGGCCACACTGCGGGAGATGACGCGGCCGCGGGCGTCGTGGCCGTTGAGCTCGATACGCATATCGCTCTCGGCCTCCTGAGCGCCGTGGGTCAGCAGGCGCTCGGTGACCACCACCTCGCTGCCGGCTTCGCAGAAGAAGTCCGTCTCGCGCTTGGTGGAGTCGATGCCGCGGATCTGGATCGTCTCCATCTGCATGGTGGAGTTCTCGCCCAGGTAGACCACGGTCTTGGGGTTCATGATGTTGCCGCCGGTCTGGCCGGGGTCTTTCTCGCCGAAGTGCTTTTCCACATAGCGGACCTTGGAATTTTTGCCGATGTGGAAGGTGTGGATGCCGTCGTGGCGGCTTTCGTCACAGCCGGAGTTGTGGATGCCGCAGCCGGCGATAATGTCCACGTCGCAGTCGTCGCCCACGTAGAAGTCGTTATAGACCAGCTCGCTGAGGCCGCTGTGGCTGATGATGACGGGGATGTAGCATTTCTCACCCTTGGTGCCGGGCTTGATGCGGATGTCAATGCCGGACTTTCCGTCGCTGCGGGGATCGATAGCAATGTGCTCGGTGGACTGACGGGCCTCGCAGCCGGAGTCCTTGCGGATATTGAAGGCGCCCACGGGCTTGCCGGTCAGATCGGCGATCTTTTCCAGCAAAGCGGCGTCGATATCGGTGATCATTGCGCGCCCTCCTTTCTCTCCAGTACGGGACAGCTGCCCAGCGTGTCGGCCAGGATCAGGGGGAAGATCTCCTCCGTGGTGCCGCGGTGTGCGATCTGGCCGCCGGCGATGACGACGATCTCGTCGGCCAGCTTGATGATGCGCTCCTGATGGGAGATGATGACCATGGTGGCCGCGCCCTCCCGGTGGATCTGCTCGAAGGTCTCGGTCAGCCGGGCGAAGGACCACAGGTCGATGCCGGCCTCCGGCTCATCAAAGATCATGAGCCGGGAATTTTTGGCCAGCAG
>OLOL01002839.1_pt1 | contig 11565 bp, 7 predicted proteins | sample 1673081 | NCBI WGS metagenome assembly OLOL01 (sample SAMEA3136753, study PRJEB25190) | human gut metagenome
CCTTCAATCCGGTTTCCGCCTAAGCGGCAATCGGGCGCCGGCCTCGGGGGTTCCGCACGGGATGCCCCAAGGCCGGCCCCTGCGGGCGGCTTTTGCGAGTCGCGCGCGGCAACTATCCGCTGTCCGGCGGGGTGCCTTTTCCGGGAATGACGTCCCGGGAAGGGGAGCCCGCCCCGCCGGGCCCTTTCGTGAGGGGTAACTATGAGCTCCCAAACTACAACTCATGCGGCCAAAGCGCCGGCGAAGGGCGCAGCGAAGGCCAGCAGTGGAACCTATATCAGCCTGATGGCTCTGGTCATGATGAACGTGACCATCATCGGCAGCGTCGCCAACGACGTCCAGCAGGCTTATTACGGGCTGTCCTCCGTCACGCTCTTCATCATCGGCGCTCTGGTGTTCTTCCTGCCCACCGGTTTGGTGGCGGCCGAGCTGGCTTCCGGCTGGGGCCAGCGCGGCGGCATCTTCCGCTGGGTCGGCGAGGCTATGGGCCCTGGGCTGGCATTTACGTGTCTGCTCATTCTGTGGTTCCAGACCTCCATCAACTTCGGTATGGGCGTTGCATCGGCATCGGCCACCATCGGCTTCTATACGCCTGATTGGGACTGGGCTGTGCAGTTCATGAACCATCCGGAGAACCAGTTCTTCATCATTTTGGCGTGGCTGGCCTACTACTGGGGCCTGACCTTCCTGTCCACCAAGGGCGTGAAGGCCTTCGCCCGCCTGACCAAGTACGGCGTCATCATCGGCACGTTCATCCCGCTGGCGTTCATCGTCATCTTCACGGTGGTATGGCTCGCCCAGGGCAACGTGTCCAATGTGACTCCCACGCCCGAGGCGTTCAATCCCTTCGCTGATGGCTTCAGCCTCACTAACCTGGCCCTGGCCGCCGGCGTGTTCTTCAGCTTCGCCGGCATCGATATGAACGCCGCCCACATCAAGCAGCTGAAGAAGCCGCAGAAGGAATTCCCGCTGTCCATCTTCATCGCCATGATCCTGACGCTGATCATCTTCATCGCCGGTACCGTGTGCATCGCCATCGTCACGCCGAAGCAGGACATGAACCTGGTCTACGGCCTGTACCAGACCTATAAGATCCTCGGCGCCACCTTCAACTGCCCGTGGATTTACGTGGCCTTCGTGTGGGTCGGCCTCGGCGCTTCCATGGCGTCGCTCGTCACCAACATGGCCGGTCCCTCGTTCATGCTCGGCCAGGCCGGACGCTCCGGCTTTTTGCCGAAGGTGCTGCAGAACTCCAATAAGCACGGCATGCCGAGCCGTCTGATGTACCTGCAGATGACGTTCATGACCCTCATCGCCTTCCTGTGCTTCCTCATCCCGAACATCGAGGGCTTTGTCGTGCTCATCACCCAGGCCATCACCATCCTCTACATGATGTACTACGTGTTGATGTTCGTCTCGTTCTTGAAGCTGCGTCACGACCAGCCGAACCGTCCGCGTCTGTTCAAGGTGCCCGGCGGCAACGTGGGCGCGTGGCTTGTGGCCGGCCTTGGTCTTCTGGCCTGCCTGTTCGGCATCGTGCTGGCCATTATCCCGCCGGCCCAGGTAGCCGAGGAAGTGGGCAGTCCGGTGACCTACGTGGTGGTTATCGTGGCCATCATCGTTGTCACCTTCGCCATCTGCTTCGGCGTGTACCAGGCCTCCAAGCGCCATCATTGGGCCGACCCGAACAATGTGTTTGCGCCGTTCACCTGGCAGATCGAGGGTTTGAAGAAGCCCCAGAAGGTTCTGTCCAACGTGCCGTCCGAGCTGATGAGCGAGGGCCAGAACCCCATGGGCATGCCCATCAAGAAGCTGTGGAACCCCAACGAGCAGATCGTGCTTCCCGACGAGTACGTGCCGGGCAAGCATCATCCGTCCTCTCCGGCTATTGAGGCCGGCGACGATCCTGCGGCCATGAACCACCCGGTGAAGACCAGCGGTACGTCCATCGGCGCGCTGGGTGCCATCCCCCTAAGCCAGCCGGCGATGATTTCGGAGAAGGCCGGTATCGGCACGTCGGCCACGGTGGGTCTGAAGAAGGCGGCTCCGGTGGAGGGTACCGAGCCGGTGCAGCTTGATACGAAAGTGCCGGCGGCCCCTGCTGATGAGGTGGCTGCCGAACCGGTGCCGCGCGACCCGGCGGCCGACGCCAAGCGAGCGGCTGCGGCTGAGGCGGCAGCCCTGACGGCCGAGAAGTCCTCGCAGGCCAAGGCCCATGCCGAGGCGGTGGCTGCCGAGGCGCTCGAGCAGCAGGTGGAAGCCGACAGCGACTTGGTGTCCGCTCGCCGCGAGGTGAAGGAGGCCAAGGCTGCGGCCGACCAGGCGCGCAAGGCTGCGCGCGGGGCTGGTGCCGAGACGGCTGCTGCGCCGGAGAAGGCTGCCGGCACCGCCTCCGATGCGGGCGCGACCAAGGGCGGCGATGCTGCCGACGGCGCTGCCGGTACTGCCGGTGCCGACGACGCCGGTGCTGCCAAGGGGTCTTCTAAGTAAGTGTTTCGGAAGGGGGTCGCGCCGCAGGATGTGCGGGCGGCGCGGCCCCCTCGAGGGTAAAAAGAGGTGTTCTCAATGAGTGCAAACGGAAAGACAAACGCGGGCGCGCCGCCGAAGGCTCCCGTAGCCGTAGCCACGGCCGCGTCCGGTGCGGCGAAGGGCGTCTCCGATGACGCTACGACCGCTCGCCTCTCCATGCCGGAAAACAACGGGAAGAAAGTGACGAAGCCGACCGTGGCCACCCAGCAGAACGCCGGCGACGACTTCAAAGCGACCCTAACTGTAAAGGACATGGTGGTATGGGGCCTCATCACCATGGTGCCCATCTCTCCCATGGCCGTTTACGGCGGCGTGTTCGCCGACTCCGGCGGCATGCCCACGCTCGCGTTCCTCATCGGGTTCGTGGCCGTGCTGTTCTCGGTGTTCTCCTTTGGCATCATGATTCAGCATTTCCCGTCTTCGGGATCAATCTTCACCTATGTGAGCCACGTGTTCGGCAAGCTGCCCGGCTTCATCGCCGGCTGGCTGATGCTGTTGCAGTACTTGGTGAGCCCGGCCATGGTGTACCTCATCGCGGCTATCGCCATTCACAGCATGCTGCCGGATGTGCCGATTCTGGCTCTGTGCTTCGGGTTCCTCATTATTGTGGCCATCGTGTCGCTTATCGGCATGAAGACCGCCATGGTGGTGAACAAAGTGGCACTGGTGGCTCAGCTGGCGATTCTCGCGCTGTTCGTCGTGTGCGGCGTGATGTTCGTCGTGCAGCATCCCGAGAGCGCGAATTTCTCGCCGACCAACCTGTTCAACCCCGCCAAGTTCGAGTTCGGCGGCACCATGTCCGCTGTGTCGCTGGCTGTGATGTCCTACGTGGGCTTCGGCGCCATCGCCACGCTGACCCAAGAGGCGAAGGACCCCAAGCACGGGCCGTCGCGCGCCATGATGGTGATGGCCATTCTGCTGTGCGTGCTGTACGCGCTGCAGTGCTTCATCGCCACCTGCATCGATCCGTCGGGTGCGGCCTTTGCCGGCAATACCGACAACGCGTTCTACGCCGTGGCCAAGATGGCCGCTGGTCCCTGGCTCATGGTGGTATGCGCCGTGGGCGTGGCCTTGGCTCAGGGCGTGTTCACCGCTATCGCGCAGCAGAATTCCATCGCCTTCGTCATGTTCACCATGGCCAATGGCGGTTGCCTGCCGAAGTTCATGGCCAAGATGAACAAGCGCACGAACTCGCCTTTGAACGCCGTCATCTTCATCATCGCCCTGTCCGTGGTGCTGACGCTGCTCTTCCATTTCAGCGGCATCGACATGAACACCGTGGTGAAGATCTCGAACTTTGGCGCGCTGTCCACCTACGTGATGCTGAACGTGTCGGTCATCGTGTTCTGCTGGTTCCAGCTGAAGCAGCGCAAGGGGGCAAAGGCCGTGTTCATGCACCTGGTGTTCCCGGCGCTCGGTGCGCTGGTGTGCTTCGCGATTCTGATGTCTGTGGGCACGGTGGCCCTGGTGACGGGCGTGGTGTTCATCCTCATCGGCATCGCCTACTACCTGGTGCTGACCCGCGTGCTGCATCGCCAGATCAACCTGGGGTAACGCCCGGTTGGCTGACAGCACCGTTGGTTGACGACCTGAACGATCTAAACGGGCCCTGACCTTGTGCGTCTGGGCCCGTCTTGTGCTTTGGGCATGGTGCCCCTCAGCATGCAGCGGTACTCCGATGCGGGCGAGCAGGTGCCCGTGACAGGGTGCTGCGCAGATGTGCGCCGGTGGTTTTGCTCTCCATGGCGTATTTTGGCGTTTTTGGTGCACATGCTCGGGGATAATCATTTCCTTGCCGAGAAAAGTAGCGCAAATTTTTCGCTTTCGGTGCAGATAAACGAGTTCTGAGGGCAGATGCTGGCCTTCTCCTCGCTTGCTATGCACCGATTTCGAAATTAGCGGCCAAAACTCAAAGGAAAGACCCGTGGAAGTCCGTGACAGGCGTTTGTGCTCATGGTACACTGCAATGCTTACGAGCCAGTGCGAATCCTGTTTCCAACAGTCCGTGCTCAGAGGCTGTGTCCGGGTCTCTGCATACCAGATTCGCAAGATCCTCTCACGACGGGCCCGAGAGGAGTGCGTCATGGTTCGGCCATCTTCCCCCGTCGCTTCCCGGCGGATCGTTTGCTTTAGCCACAAGACAGCGCTGGAAATACTGACGGCATTGCCCCCGTCCCAAAAGCCCCAGCCCATGCGTAGCCGAAAGTTCCCCGACCAAGCACCGTCCTTAAAGGATGCGCAGTTGGCAAGCGATCGCATTTTGGAGCAGTGCCCCGCGCTCTCCCTTTCTCGGCCCCTCCATGTTACAAGCGCTTCTACGTCTCACAACCACCGCACCGATGTTGTCGAATTTCATCGCAGCGGGAAGCCGTTTGGCGGCACGGGCTTGCTTTCGCTGGGTGAAGGGACAAGGGTGACCAGCGTACCGTTCACCTTTGTGCAAATGGCAACGTCGCTTTCGTTGATCGAACTGCTTGAGTTGGGTTATGAGCTTTGCGGCACCTATCGCAGAGGAAAAGCGGGTGAGCCTACGCGATACCATGCCGACCCTTTGATGACTACGCGACAGCTTGCCCAGTTCTTGCGCATGAATCCCGGCATGCATGGAGCAAAGCGTGCTCAGCGCGCATTGTCGTACATTGCCAAAGGGGCGGAGTCGCCGCGTGAGGCGAAATGTGCGTTGTTGTTCGGGCTGCCAGTGGCGTTGGGCGGATACGGTCTGGGCATTCCCCTTATGGGCTATGAGGTTGAATGCACGGGTGAGGCTTATGCTATCGCCGAAACACGAATGCTGCGATGCGACCTGTTCTGGCCATCAGCTCGTTTGGCCATGGAGTACCAAAGCAGGGCTTTTCACGAGGGGGAATTGCACCGTGCTCGAGACTCGCGCCGCGTGAATGCGTTGCGAGCCATGGGCATCGACGTGGTGCTAGTCACCGACAACGAGCTTGAGAGTTTGTTTGCTTGCGACACGATAGCGCAGTCGATGCTGCGGGTTTTGGGCAAGCGCAACCGCACATGTGTAAGAAATGCTCGTGATCGAAAACTGAAGCTACGTCGGCAGCTTGGCCTGCCGCTTGAGCCTCGACGCACCTTTGAAGCGGTAGGGAGTCCCTCTCATTTTGGCGAGGAATAACGTTTTTGGTGCAAAACCGCATAGTGCGAGAGGCTATTCCGGCGAAGTTTGGCGAAAAACTGCAGAATTGGTGCAGCCGGGGGAGGCAGAAGCAAGGCGAATGAGCGCTTGTCGGGAGTCGTGGTGCACCTGCTGAAAGCCGAGGCACCAAAAACGCAATAATGTTCCACCGGAGTTCGATGGAAACTACGCTAGATAGCAAGACCGGCTGGAGTGGGATGATTTTGGTTCGGTTCGCTCACGGCGCTTGGGACGGTGCGTCCGCAGTCCGCAATGCTCGCAACGCCTGAAGTGCCCGCGGCCTGGGGCTCGCAATGCTCGCAACGCCTGAAGTGCCCGCGGCCTGCAGCTTGCAGTCCTGCAGCCCTGCAGCCCTGCCTTTCCGTGGCGCCTGAAACGATATGCATGTCGCGCCTTGATGGCTCCGCTGTCGCAGTCGTGCGCCTACATCACTTCGTGCAGGGCCGCTTTCAGGGCTGCGAGATCGTCGGGGGTGGTGGACCAGCTGGTGACGAGGCGGATGACGGTGCGGCCGTCCCCGAGCTTTTCCCAGGTGCTGAAGCGGACGCGCTCGGCCAGTGCCTCGACTTGGGCGTTGTCCAGAACGACGAACTGCTGGTTGGTGGGGCTTTCGCGGAAGAAGGTGCAGCCGGCCTCGCGCAGGATGCGGCGCAGCTCGCCGGCCATGGCGATGGCGTGGCGACCCAACTCGTCATACAGCCTGTCGGTGAACAGCGTGTCGAACTGCACGCCGAGCAGCCGTCCCTTTGCCAGAAGGGCCCCGTGCTGCTTGGCGTGGGTGAGGAAGTGACGGGGCATGCCGCCGCGCGGGAACACGACCGCCTCGCCGCAGAGTGCCCCGCATTTGGTGCCGCCGATGTAGAAGGCGTCGGTGAGGCGCGCGATGTCGGTCAGGGAGACGTCGGTGTCGGGAGCGGCCAGGCCATAGGCGAGGCGCGCACCGTCCAAGTACAGCGGGATCTGATGGCGGCGGCAGAGCGCCGAGAGTTCTTCCAGCTCGGCCAAAGAGTACAGCGTGCCCAGCTCGGAGGGATGCGCAATGAACACCATGCCCGGGAACACCATGTGGGTGTAACTGGCGTCGGCGTAGAAAGTCTCCAGATAAGCTTCCACGTCGGCGGCGCGCAGTTTGCCGTCGCATTCGGGCACGGTGAGCACCTTGTGCCCAGTGGCTTCAATGGCACCGGCTTCATGAACGGCGATGTGCCCCGTATCGGCAGCGATCACGCCCTCGTGCCCGGCCAGCAGAGCCGAAATGACCACGGCGTTAGTCTGGGTGCCGCCCGTGAGGAAGAACACGTCGGCGGTCTCGTCATCGCAAGCCGCGCGGATGCGGGCCGCCACACTTTCGCAAAAGCGGTCGCTGCCATAGCCCGGCGCCGGCTCCAGGTTCGTCGCCGCCAGCGCTTCCAGAATGCGCGGATGGGCGCCGGTGGAATAGTCGTTCTCGAACGAGATCATGAGTCCTCCTCAGGGCTTCCCGGAGATGTGTGTCGTGCTATTATTCCACAACGTCGAAGATGGTGGCGAAAGGCGGTACGCGAGATGGCGATCGATAAGGTGAAGGCGTATTTTGCGGAATTCGGGCGCGAGGGGGATGTTATGGAATTCCCCACATCCAGCGCAACCGTGGAGCTGGCGGCTCAGGCCGTGGGCTGCGAGCCGGCGCGCATTGCCAAGACGCTGTCGTTTGCCGTGGGCGACCGAGTGGCGCTCGTGGTGTGCGCGGGAGATGCCCGCATTGCGAACCCGAAGTTCAAGGCCCAGTTTGGAACCAAGCCTCGCATGCTTCCTGCTGAAGAGGCCGAGGAGTGCGTCGGCCACGCGGTGGGCGGCGTGTGCCCCTTCGCGGTGAACGAGGACTGCGACGTGTACCTCGATGAATCACTGCGCCGCTTTGACGTGGTGTACCCGGCCTGCGGCAGCTCCAACAGCGCCATCGCCCTCGCTCCCGACGAGCTGGCCGCCTGCACACCGGGCAGCACCTGGGTCGACGTCTGCAAGTTGCCGGAGGAAGCTGTGGCGTAGAATTCCGATGCCGTTCGACATCCAAGCACCTCGCGACACCGCGGCATGGGTTCGATAGCGGCCAGGGCATTCAGTGAACGTTACGCCCGGGTGAGCTGGTCGTCTAGGTCGACTAGCTCTTGGCGGGAGTGGATGGCGAGTTTCTTGTAGATGCTTTTGGCATGGCCGCGAGTGGTGTTTTCCGAGATGAACAGCTTGCCGGCGATGGCCGATACCGTATGGCCCTTCATGAGCAGCTCGGCCACCTCAATCTCGCGCGGAGAAAGGCCGTGCTCCTCAAGGTAGCTGCGAATGCGGCGCTGTTGCTCGGAGGGGCCGTCACTGGGAACTCGTGTGGCGTCTGCTGCTGTCGCATCCGGGGAGTGCAGTGCGTCTCCCCGTTGACGCGCGCTGCCGTTGGCTGGCTTAGCACCTTGGCGGCCATCCCGGCGACTATCGCGCCGTCCCCGCCGTAACGTTGTGCCGCGGTTCAGCAGCTCCGCGTCAGTCATGGAGGCCAGCGCCTGGCCCTTTCCGCGCGTGACCAGAATGAGCGCGACCGACAGCAGCACCACGCAAAGCAAGATGACGTTCGTCCAATGGGCGAGGTCATCGGAAAGCGCCGGCCCCAGAAGCTCGGCCAGCCCGCTGCCCACGGCCATGGAAAGCAGGACGGGCCCGATGCACAGGGCGTACAGCGGTGAGGAGGGCAGTCCGTTTCGAATGGTGTACACGGCGCAGGTGATGATGAGCAGCAGGTTCACCACCTCGAAGCCGAACATGAGAAACGCCACGAGCAGCGTTGTGTACTGCTGGCCGAACAACGACGGTAGCAGGAATACGACGGTGAGCGCGGGAAAAAGTACCTGACAGATATGCAGGATGTCGAAGCCCTTCGAAAGAAACAGCTCGAGGGCCACCACCAAAAGGGCCGCCGTCGCGAATCCGACGAGCACCGCGGCGCCGCCGGAGTTTTGGGCCGGCTCGATGCCGGCGATGAGCTTCCACGAAAAACCGAGGATGCTGACGCAGAGCACGGGGCGCCATAGGTCGCCCACGGCGCGTCTCAGGGCGGGGCACGTGAGGGGCGCCGTGGCGTCGGCCTCAATTTCGGCGAGGCTCTTCTGAAGGCAGAGAAGTGCTAAGAAGGGGAGCACGCAAACGGCAGCCAGGGCTACGGCAACGGGCGGTAAAAGGCGAATGAGCAAATACAAGGCCACCGACATGGCGGCCGAAAGGGGAATGCAGATGAGGGCGCGTTGCTGGCCTTCGGTTACGTAGAACATCTCCCAAAGCAGGAAGAACAGAGCGCAGGAGCCGCCCATGAGCACGCCCGCGACCGTCGCGATGGCGCCGTCGCTTTGGCCGAAATGAAACGCGAGAAAGTAGAGAAGCGCGGCTCCGCTGAGCATGAAGCTCGCCGCCGAGGCCGTCCAATGGGGAAGCTCGCAACGGCGGAAGGCGCACAGGGCGCCCAGGGCTCCTACGGCCAGGGGCATGAGCGTCTGTTCGGTGAGAATGTAGATCTGCCAATAAATCGGCGACGGCGCCTGCGCCCTGGAACCCTGCGAGCACGATAAAGGTGACGGTCCAGAAAAAGCCGAAGCCGAGGTGGTGTATTCGCAGACCTTCCAAAAGCCTTTTGGCGCGTTGCATGTGGCATCCTTCCTCCCTGGTGCATTTTAGCAGCCGCAGCCGGTGGCCGGAGGCGGCGCACCCAACAAGTTTGCGATAATACTTGGCTATGACCTGGAATTTTTCAAAAACAACCCAAAATATGTCCCCCTCAAAAGCGCGATGCCGCGCCACGTTTCGGGTTCCCGCTGCTGCGAATTTACCCAATTTGGTGGCTTACGCGAAAGGGCGGAAGAGGGCATAGTGCTTCTCGCGTTCCGCCAATGAGAGGGCCGGGGCGTCGGTTCCGGCTTCGTGTGGACAGCTTGGGTGAAGGGCCCAGGTGGCTGCCGCGAAAGCTTCGGAACCGTTCAGTCACCGAGACTATGGAGGGAAACATGACTGGAATTTCTCGTCGCAACTTGCTCAAGGGCGCTGCCTTTAGCGCCGCCGGCGTGGCCGCGCTCGGCCTGGCCGGATGCGCACCGCAGACCGAGGCCACCAAGGCCGACGCGGCGCTGGCCGAAACCGGCGAGGCCGCCAAGCACACCTGGGAAGTGAAGCCCGAGCCTATCGCGGCCGACCAGATCTCCCAGACCGTCGACACCGAGGTGCTCGTCATCGGCGGCGGCTACTCCGGCACCTGCTGCGCGCTTTCCGCGGCCCAGAACGGCGCCAAGACCATCCTCGTGGAGAAGGACGCCGTGCTGAACGGCCACGGCGTGGGCGGCACCGGCGCCATCGCCTCGCGCGCTCTGGACGACCTGGGCTTGAAGTTCGACAAGTCCCTGGAGATGGAGCGCTGGGTGTCCACCTGCGGCAACCGCTGCCGCGAGTCGCTCGTGGGCAAGTGGTTCCGCGAGTCCGAGCGCTGCATGAACTGGTTCCTCGACATGGCCGAGGCCAACGGCGCGAAGTGCATGGTCACCGTGGGCTCCAACTCCACGGTGCACCCTGAGATCGCCTGCTACCACTTCATGAGCGGCGGCCCCATCTTCGAAGAGCACACCATGGCCGACTTCGTCGAGTACATGTTCGAGGCCGAGGCCCTGAAGGCCGGCGCCGAGTTCGTCTACGAGATGCCCGCCGTGCAGCTGGTGCAGGACGAGTCCGGCAAGGTGACCGGCGCCATCTGCCAGAACAAGAGCGGTGAGTACGTGCAGTACAACGCTTCCAAGGGCGTCGTTTTGGCCACGGGTGACATCAGCTACAACGACGAGTACATCGAAGCGTTCGCCCCGGTGGCCAACCGCGTGTTCACCCGTCTGTGCTCCGACCAGGGCAACGTGGGCGACGGCCACAACATGGCCGCCTGGGCCGGCGGCGCCTTCCAGGAGGGCCCCTGGCCGACCATGATGCACCCGCAGGCCGCCGCCACCTTCCACGGCCCCTTCCTGTTCGTGAACCCCGACGGCAAGCGCTTCATGAACGAGGCCACCTGGGTTCAGGGCAAGTGCCTGGGCGTCATGTACAACGGCGGCGCCGACCATGCTTGGTCCATCTTCGATGCCAACTGGCAGAACGACCTTCTGGGCTCGCTTGAGCACGGCGGCGGCATGTTCTGGGACACCTTCCGCCCCTACGGCTCCGACTACCAGGCGGCCGTGGACGGCCACACCAAGACCGTGGAGAACGGCCTGACCGAGGTGCCGGACTACTACAAGCGCGCCGACACCCTGGAGGAGCTGGCCGAGCTGATCGAGGTGGATCCCACCGAGCTGAAGGCCACCGTCGAGCGCTACAACAAGCTGTGCAAGGCCGGCGAGGATACCGACTTCTTCAAGGAGAACCACTTCCTGTTCCCCATCGAGCAGGGCCCCTTCTACGCGACCAAGGTTGCCCCTGGCCTGCTCGCCGTTGTCGGCGGCATCGCGATTTCCGACAACTTCGAGGTTGTCAACGCCGAGGGTGAGCCCATCAAGGGCCTGTACGCCATTGGCAACTGCTCGGGCGACATGTACGCGTACGACTACCCGATCAACGTTCAGGGCAACAGCCATGGCCGCTGCCTCGTCGAGGGCAAGTGCCTCGGCGAACAGCTCGCGGGCGTCTACGAGGAGCAGTAGGAACGCAACGAGCCGTCGGCTGGCCATGTGGGCGAGATGCAGCTTGGCATCGCGAATTGCTTTGAAGGCAGGAGCGAAGCGTGGCGGCGCTACGCAGGCGACAAGCGCAAGGCGCGATACGGTGCTCGGCTGCGCCCGACGGCAACTTGAAGCGCTGTTCAGCGAACGGCGCAGAATACACCCCTCCCCGGG
>OLOL01002851.1_pt1 | contig 11536 bp, 10 predicted proteins | sample 1673081 | NCBI WGS metagenome assembly OLOL01 (sample SAMEA3136753, study PRJEB25190) | human gut metagenome
TCCGGACGCTGCCGCCCGTCACGTATGCCGGCTGCGTGTACCGCGGCAGCTACGCGCAGATCAGCGACGTGATCGCAGCCGTCGCGGCGTGGGTCGCGGCCAACGGCTACGAGAGCGCGGGGCCGATGTTCAACATCTACCACGTCAGCCCGCACGAGACGCAAAACCCTGACGAATTTGTGACCGAGGTGTGTTTCCCGGTGCGGGAGGCATAACCCCATTTCTCCGGAGGTGCAGCCCATGCTCCAGACCCGCAGACCGGCCCTGAGCGGCAACGCGCTCAAGGGCATCGCCATCCTCGCCATGACGCTCGACCACCTCACGTGGACGCTCTGGCCCGGCTACGCCACCGACTGGTGGGTGCTCGTGTGCCATGTGCTCGGCCGCGTGACGGCGCCGATCATGTGGTTTTTCATCGTCGAGGGCTACCACTACACGCACGATGTGAAAAAGTACGCCGCGCGCCTGTTCGCGCTCGCGCTCATCTCGCACTTTGCGTATGATTTCTGCTTCGGCATCCCGTTTGTGCCGCTGTCCACCGGGCCGTTCAATCAGACGGGCGTCGTGTGGTCGCTCGCGTGGGGGCTGGTGCTGCTCGTCATCCACGACGACGCGCGGCTGAAAGACTGGGTCAAGATCGCGCTGACGTTTGTGATCTGCGCGGTCACGTTCCCGTCGGACTGGAGCTGCGTGGCCGCGATGGCGATCTTGTTCATGGGGCAGGCGCGCGGGGACTTCCGAAAGCAGATGGGCTGGCTTATGGTGTGGTCGGCCGTGTACGCGCTCGTGTATTTCTTCTTTATAGATAAGGTATATGCGCTCGTGCAGCTCGGCACGGCGCTCGCCATCCCGCTGCTGCGGTGCTATGACGGCACGCGGGGCAAATGGCGCGGCATGGGCTGGCTCTTTTACGTCTATTATCCCGCGCACCTCGCGCTCATCGGCGTGCTGCGCGTGCTGCTCTGGGGCGCGGGGGCGTCCACCGCCGCCGGCAGCTTCTGACGGCAATGTGCACAACGGCATCCGCCCGGACGGGGGAAAACTTCGTCCGGGCGTTTTTGCGCCCGGTGGTGGCATTTCGCAGGGGTTCGTGGTAAAATGCTGTGCAATGTGAGACAAAGGAGGCGGCGCGCGTGCGCTACCAGTGCCTGGTGCTCGACCATGACGACACCGTCGTCAACAGCACCGCGACCATCAATTACCCGGCCTTCGTGCAGACGCTGCAAAAGCTGCGGCCGGACGTACACATGACGCTCGACGACTTTTTTTCCTACTCGTTCGAGCCGGGCTTCGGCGCGCTGTGCAGCGATATTCTGGGCTTTTCCGATGCGGAGATGGACATCCAGTACCAGACGTGGCTGGACTATGTGCGCACGCACGTGCCCGACACGTTCCCCGGTATGCGTGACCTGCTGCAGCGGTTTCACGCCGCGGGCGGGCATATCTGCGTTGTGAGCCACTCCGTGCCGGAAAACATCCTGCGCGACTACCGCGCGCACGACCTGCCCACGCCGGAGCGCATCTACGGCTGGGATTCAGACCCCGAGCGGCGCAAGCCCGCGCCGTGGCCCATCTACCAGATCGAGCGGGAGCTCGGCCTGCGGCCGGAGCAGCTCGTGGTCATCGACGATCTCAAGCCCGGCAAGGACATGGCTGACCGCGCGGGCGTGGACTTCATCGCGGCGGGGTGGACGCACACCGTGCCGCACATCATCGAAACGATGCAGCGCATCTGCCCGCACTACTGCCGCACGGTGGCGGAGCTCGAAGCGCTGCTGCTGGACGAAACGGAGGCATAACGATGGATACTAGGATGATTCGCACGGCGACGCTCGCCGATCTCGACGCCGTGGCGGCGGTGGAGGCAGCGTGCTTCCCGGCGGCGGAGGCCGCGACACGGGAAGAACTCGCTGACCGGCTGGCGCACTATGGCGACCACTTCTGGCTGATGTTTGACGGCGGTACGCTCATCGCGTTCGTGGACGGCATGGTCACGGACCGCACCGACCTCACGGACGACCTCTACGCGGACGCCGCGCTGCACGACGCGCACGGCGCGTGGCAGATGATCTTCGGCGTGAACACGCTGCCAGACTACCGCCGGCACGGCTGCGCGGGGCAGCTCATCGAGCGCGCCATCGCCGACGCGCGCGCGCAGGGCCGCCGCGGCCTCGTGCTCACGTGCAAGGACCGGCTCGTGCACTACTACGCGAAGTTCGGCTTCGTGAGCGAGGGCGTGTCGAGCTCTACCCACGGCGGCGTCGTCTGGTATCAGATGCGCCTGACGTTCTGAAAAATGCAGCCCCGGCGCGAAAAACATCCGCGCCGGGGCAAAACAAAACCTTGACTCTACAACTGTTGTAGAGTTTACAATGACGGTATTCCACGCAAAGGGGCAAACGCCATGGAGAAAAATCTCACGACCGGCAGCGTCTTTGGCAACATTGTGCGCTTTTCGCTGCCGTATCTGCTCTCATACTTCCTGCAGACGCTCTACGGCATGGCCGACCTGTTCATCATCGGCCAGTACGAGGGCGTGGCCAGCACGACGGCCGTGTCCATCGGCAGTCAGGTCATGCACATGCTCACGGTCATGATCGTGGGCCTCGCCATGGGCGCGACGGTCACGATCGGTCAGGCCGTCGGCGCGCGCGACCGCCGGGGCGCGGCGGGCTACATCGGCAACACGACGACGCTGTTTCTGGCGCTGAGCGTCGTGGTGACGGGGGTGCTGCTGGCGCTCGCGCGGCCGATCGCGGCGGTCATGTCCACACCGGCCGAGGCCGTGCCCGGCACGGTCGCCTACCTGCGCATCTGCTTTCTCGGCGTGCCGCTGATCACGGCGTACAACATCATCGCATCCATCTTCCGCGGTCTGGGCGACTCGAAGCGCCCGATGTACTTCATCGCCGTCGCGTGCGCGGCAAACATCGCGCTCGACTATCTGTTCATGGGCGCGCTGCACATGGGCCCGGCGGGCGCCGCGCTCGGCACGACGCTGGCGCAGGCGGCCAGCGTGGTCGTGTCGCTGGCCGTCATCCGCCGCGAGCGCGACGGCATCGCCCTCACGCGGGGCGATCTGCGCCCGCGGCGGGCGGTCATGGGGCGCATTTTGCGCATCGGCGTGCCGGTCGCGCTGCAGGATGGGCTGATCCAGATCGCGTTTTTGTTCATCACCGTCATCGCCAACCGCCGCGGCCTCACGGACGCCGCCGCCGTCGGCATCGTGGAGAAGATCATCAGCTTTTTGTTCCTCGTGCCGTCGTCCATGCTCTCGACGGTGTCGGCCCTCGGTGCGCAATGCATCGGCGCGGGCAAGCCCCGCCGCGCGCTGCAGACGCTGTGGTACGCCATCGCCGTTGCGTTCGGCTTCGGCGTGTTCATCACGATCGTCATCCAGTTCGTGGCAGAGCCCGTCGTGGGCCTGTTCACGGACAGCGCGGCCGTCGCCGCCGCGGGCGGGCAGTACCTGCGCGGGTATATCCTCGACTGCTGTTTTGCCGGGCTGCACTTTTGCTTCAGCGGGTATTTCTGCGCCATCGGCCGCTCGGAGCTGTCGTTTCTGCACAACATCACGGCCGTGGTGCTCGTGCGCGTGCCGGGCGCGTACCTGATGAGCAAGTGGTTTCCCACGACGCTGCTGCCCATGGGTCTGGCCACGGCGGCGGGCTCGCTGCTGTCGGTCATCATCTGCGTGATCGCGTTTCTCGTGCTGCGCCGGCGCGGCCGGCTCGTGCCGGAGGAGGCGTGACATGGCGCGGACACAGGAGCTGTTTTCCATCGGCGACGTGGCGCAGCTGTTTCACCTGAGCGTGAGCAGCCTGCGCCACTATGAGACCATCGGCCTGCTTACACCGGAATACACCGACCCCGCGACCGGCTACCGCTACTACGGGCCGCGGCAGTTTGAGGTGCTCAACACCATCCGCTACCTGCGCGCGCTGGATATGCCGCTCGGGCAGATCCGCGCCTTTCTGCGCAACCGCGACGTCGGGCGCATCGAGCAGCTGCTGCGCGAGCAGAAGGCCGCCGTCGTGCGCAAGCAGGCGGAGCTGCAGCGCGTCGAGCGCAAGATCGACAACCGCCTGCGTCAGCTGCACGATGCGCAGACGGCCGCGCTCGGCGCCATCCGCCTCGTGCGCAGCCCCGCGTGCCGCATTGTGTGGATGTCCGGCGCGCTCGAGCTGCACAGCTTTCTCGACATGGAGCCGTCCATCCGCATGCTCGAGCGCTCGCAGGCGGAGGCCGTGGTGTTCCTCGGCAAGGTGGGTGTGGGCCTCTCGGCCGAGCGGCTGCTGGCCGGGGCGTTTGCGCCGTATGACCGCGCGTTTCTCGTGCTCGACGACGAGGACGCCTTCGATGGCGACGTGACCCCCCTGCCCGAGACGACGTGCGCCGCCGTGTGCTTTCGCGGCAGCCACCCCGAAGCCCCGGCGCAGTATGCGCGCCTGATGGACTACCTGCGCGCGCACGCGCTCGCCCCGGCGGACTTCTCGCGCGAGATCACGATGATCGACTACGGCCTGACGAGCGACCCGGAAAAATTCGTGACCGAGATCCGCATCCCCGTCACGGAGACATGAAAAAACGCTGTCCCGAAAATGGGACAGCGTTTTTGCGTTTTGGTGCGTCAGAAGCTGCCGCTGCGGCCGTGGCCGCCGCCACCGGAAAAGCTCGACCCGCCGCCACCGGAGTGCTGGTCGTTGTCGCGCTCGATCTTGCGGCGCGTCGTGGTCGTGTGGGTGTAGACATCGTCGCGCCGCGTCAGGTGCAGGCCCGCGGGCGTGACGTAGGCGCGCGCCTCGGTCTGGCGGCGCACGGAGCGCATCTTCGCCTTGAGAATCAGGCAGACGATGAGCGCGATGACGCACGAGATCACGAGCGCGATGCCCAAATTGCGCAGCAGCGACGGCGCGGAGAAGCCGGGGTCAACGTCGGCGTCATGGCCGGGGCTGTAGGCATAGTCAGAGTCGCTGCCGGTATAGGACTCGCCGCTGAGCAGGTCGGCGCAGCCGTCGATGTAGTCGCAAAAGCCCTCGTACCAGTCGCCGTTGCGGAAGTCGTCGAGAAAGCCGTCCTCGAGCTGCTGCAGGGCAGAGTCCGGGAAGAGGAGCTCTGCCTTGTCGCCGTAGACGAAGGCGGCGTACTTGCGGTTCGACACGCTCAGCAGCAGGAGCACACCGTCGCGCCCGTCACCGACGCCGAGCGAGTCGTTGTGGTAGAGCGTGTAGGACGCCGTCTCCACGTCGGTGAAGCCGTAGTCGGCATAGTCGTCCACGGTGCGGATGTACACGCCGACGCCGCTGCTGTGCGCGAGGGCGGCGGCGCGCTGCGAGAGCTGGCTGATCTGTTGGTCGGTGAGCAGGCCGGCCTCGTCCGTGACCCAGTCCCCGGCGGCCAGCGCCGGTACTGCGAGCGTCACGGCCAGCAGCAGCACGAGCAGCAGGGCGGAAAGTCTGCGTTTCATATCCGTCGCCTCCTTACAGCAGGAACTGCAAAATTGCAGTCAGCGCCACCGTGAGCGGGGCCGCGATGGCGGCGAACATGCCCCAGAAGCGGCCGCGGTCCGTCGGCAGGTCGCCGACGAGCTTGCCGGTCTGCCCGTTCATGGCGAAGAGGAAGTCCTGCCCGCGCCACTTCGTGCTCAGCATCCACACCGGCAGCAGGGCGTAGTGCACCTTGCCGCGCCGCAGCGCGATGTCCTCGCGCTCGGTCACGCACGCGCCGTAGCCGGTGACGGTGTCGCGCAGGGCCTGCGCGAGCGTCTCGCGGCAGCGCGTGTCCGCCCGGTCGCGGCTGTCGTCGATGGTCACGTCGTATTTATCCGCCAGATAGCCCGGCAGGTACGCCGTGGAAAACGGGCGCAGCTGGGCATAGTCAAACGGCTCGATGGAGTCCATGTGGTCGTCCGGCATCTTGGAGGATGCGTCGACCGGGATCTTCTCAAACGCGAGCGACCCGGCGCGCACCACGTGGTAGTGCCGCGTCTCGGTGATCTCATAGTCGCCGGTCTCGTACACGTTCGTGTTGCTGGCGCGGTAGCTGGCCGCGCCCTCCGCGCCGCCGTCAAACAGCCAGAACGGGACGTACACGCCCTGGATCTGCTCGATGTGGTTGGCGGACGTGAACGAGCGCGGCAGGAAGGACTTGCCCTTGTAGTGCGCGCGCAGCGCCTGCACGGCGTCGTCCTTGCTCAGGCGAAACGGGAGGATATAGTCCGGCCGCAGCGCGCCCGAAAACTGCCCCGGCACGATCGCCGGGTTGCCGCAGTAGGGGCAGGCCGTGGCCGCGGTGCTCTGGTCGCAGATGAGCTCCGCGCCGCACGACGGGCAGCTGTAGACGCGCAGGCCGTCCGCCTCCGCGCCCCAGTCGCGGCTGAGGTCGGAGGTGTCCCAGCCGCCGGAGGCCGCGGCGGCTTCCGCAGCCTCGGCCTTGGCAGCCTGCGCTGCTTCGGCCTTCGCGTCGGCCGCCTGCTTGGCTGCGGCGGCCTCGGCCTCCTTGCGGGCATAGAGCGCCTCGATCTCGGCCACGTCGAATGACGAGCCGCAGTAGTCGCACTCGAGCTTGCCGCTCTTGGCCGAATAGTGCAGCGGGCCGGTGCAGGCCGGGCACTGATAGTTCGTTACCTGGGTCGGCATGGCGCATGCCTCATTTCGTCCGGGCGGGGGTTAGGACTGGATGTCCCCATCGTCAAACGGGTCGCCGCACTCGGGGCAGAATTTCGGCGGGTGGGTCGGGTCGTCCGGCTCCCAGCCGCATTTGTCGCACTTGTATTTCGGTGTGCCGGCCGGTTTCGGGCGGCCGCACTCGGAGCAGAACTTGCCCTTGTTCACCGCGCCGCACACGCACGTCCAGCCCTCCGGCGCGGCCGGGCGCGGCCGGCCGCAGTTGCCGCAGAACTTGCCGGTGTTGCCCGTCTGGCCGCAGGCGCACGTCCAGCTCCCGGCCGCCGGGGCGGCGGGCTGCTGTGCCGCCTGCTGCCGGCCCATGGCATAGAGGTCCTGCGCGTTGACGCCGCCCACCTGGCCGGCCATGCCCATGCCCATGAACGCCATGGCCGGGCCGGTGGCCGTGTTGGACGCGGCCGCCTTCATCGCATCGCCCTGCGAGCGCGAGAGCATCGCTGCCGCGCGCGTCGGGTCCATGTAGGCCGCGTCGCGCTGCATGTCCTTAATCATCTGCTCGTCGGCCTCGTCGGCCTTCACGGACGAGACGCCGAAGGCCACGATCTCCAGACCCCGGCGGTCGCGCCACTGGGCCGAGAGCTCTTCGTTGAGCGCCGCGGCGATCTCCCGCGTGTGGCCGGGCAGCGCCGAGTAGCGGATGCCCATGTCGCTGATGCGCGCGAACGCCGGCTGCAGCGCCGTGAGCAGCTCGCTCTTGAGCTGGCTGTCGAGCGTGTCGCGCGTGTAGTCCTCGGTCACGTTGCCGCAGACGTTGGTGTAAAACAGCAGCGGGTTTGCGATGCGGTAGCTGTACTCGCCGAAGCAGCGGATGCCGATGTCGATGTCGATGCCGGCGCGCTGATCCACCACGCGAAACGGCACGGGGCTCGGCGTGCCGTACTTGTTGCCGGTCAGCTCCTTGGTGTTGAAGTAGTAGATGCGCTGGTCCTTCGGGGCCTCGCCGCCGAAGGTGAAGCGCTTGCCGATGTTGCGGAACACCTGCCCGATGCTCTCGCCGAGGTTCCCGGCGAAGATCGACGGTTCGGTCGATGCGTCATACGTGTACTCGCCCGGCTCGGCGCAGACCTCCACGACCTTGCCCTGCTCGACGATAAGCATGCACTGCCCGTCGGCGACGGCGATGCGCGAGCCGGTGGTGATGATGTTCTCGTCGCCGTGTGTGTTGCTCGAGCGGCGGGTGGTTTTTTTCTGCCCCTTCACGGCCAGCACGTTTGCCGGCAGGGCCTCACAGAGGAAAAATTCCTTCCACTGGTCGGCCAGAACGCCGCCGGCAGCGCCCGCGGCAGCTTTGATCAGTCCCATATACAAACTCCTTTTTGGTGATGGTTTTTCGTCGGATGCGGATGGTTGTGACGGTTTTTCGTCCGCGCTTACATTATAAGGGCGCGCGCGCGCAAAAGCTACACCGGAAGCAAAAATTCAGGCAAAATTCAGAATTTTTTCCCGCCCCGGCGCGATTTTTCGCCGCCCGCTTGACAGCGCCCGCGCGCGGGGGCGATCCTGACGGCGGACTCTACGGAGCGTCGGTTGCATTCCGGGCGAAAATCCGTACAATATACCTGCACGGGAGGTGCAAGCGATGGATCAGACACGCACGGGGGCGCGCAGACGCGCCTGCCGTACTTCGCGCACGGCACGCTGCTGTGGTACTGCACGCAGCATGGGCTGTTCGCGCAGCCGATCGACGCGCACAAAAAGTGAGCAGAAAACAGCAAAGGCGTCCCCGAGTGGGGACGCCTTTGCTGCGGTTTTGGATGCATTACGCGATGCCGGTGACCTTATAGTCCTTGGCCTCGACCGTGCTCTTGAGCACGGCGTCGTCCACCGGAGCGCTGAGCGTCACGACGGCGGTGCCCGCCGTGTGGCTGACTTCGGCCTCGGTGACTTCCGGCAGCGCCTCGAGCGCCTTTTTCACGGTCGCCTCGCAGTGAGCGCACATCATGCCTTCGATTTGAATGGTCTTTTTCATTGCAGTTTCCTCCTTGATTTCGGGTACTTCTTTGAGATGGTTTGCACGTTTATGATCGTGGCGCGTATCGCGCAGCTTGAACAGATTCAGGCGCAGGGCGTTCGTGACCACGCAGAAGCTTGACAGGCTCATGGCCGCCGCGCCGATCATGGGGTTGAGCGTCAGGCCGAGCGGGACGAACACGCCCGCCGCGATGGGGATGCCGATGGTGTTGTAGAAAAACGCCCAGAACAGATTCTCGTGGATGTTGCGCAGCGTCGCGCGGCTGAGCCGGATGGCCGCCGGCACGTCGCTCAGACGGCTGTTGACGAGCACGACGTCGGCCGCGTCGATAGCCACGTCTGTGCCCGCGCCGATGGCGATGCCGATGTCCGCGCGCGTGAGCGCCGGCGCGTCGTTGATGCCGTCGCCGACCATGGCGACCTTACCGCGCGCGCTCAGGCGGCGGATCTCGCGCTCCTTGCCGTCGGGCAGCACGCCCGCGATCACCTCGTCCACGCCGGCCTGCGCGCCGATGGCCCTGGCCGTGCGCGCGTTGTCGCCCGTGATCATGACGACGCGGATGCCCATATTCTGCAGCTCACGGATGGCCTGCGGGCTGTCGGGCTTGAGCACGTCCGCCACGGCGACGATGCCGAGCAGCTTTTCACCGCGGGCGAAAAACAGCGGCGTCTTGCCGGCCTCGGCCAGCGCCTGCGCCTGCGCCTGCATGGGCGCGGGAATGTCGGCCGCCGTGCGGATGAAGTCCGCGTTGCCGCCGCAGAGCGGCTGCCCGTCGAGCGTGGCCCTGAGCCCGTTGCCCGGCAGGGCCTGAAAGTCCGCGACCTCGGCGGCGGTCAGCCCGTCCGCCTCCGCGCGGCGCAGCACCGCCTTGGCCAGCGGGTGCTCGCTCCGGCGCTCGAGCGCGTAGGCCAGGCGCAGCAGCTCCGTCTCCGTCACGCCCGGGGCGGGGCAGAGGTCCGTCACGGTCGGGTCGCCGGAGGTGATGGTGCCGGTCTTGTCGAGCGCGACGATCTGGATGCGGCCGGTTTCCTCAAGGGAGGCCGCCGTCTTGAAGAGGATGCCGTTTTTCGCGCCCATGCCGCTGCCGACCATGATCGCCACCGGGGTGGCGAGGCCGAGCGCGCACGGGCAGCTGATGACGAGCACGGAGATGCCGCGCGCGAGCGCGTAGCCCACGGTGCGGCCGAGCAGCAGCCAGACGACGAACGTCACGAGCGCGATGCCCATGACCGCCGGTACGAACACGCCGGACACCTTGTCGGCGATCTTGGCGATCGGCGCTTTCGTGGCCGCCGCGTCGCTGACCATCTGGATGATCTGCGAGAGGGTCGTGTCCTCGCCGACGCGCGTGGCGCGGCACTTGAGAAAGCCCGACTGGTTCACCGTCGCGGCCGAGACGGACGCGCCCGGCGCCTTGTCGGCCGGGATGCTCTCGCCCGTGAGCGCCGCCTCGTTGACTGCGCTCGTGCCGGCGAGCACGACCCCGTCAACCGGGATGCGCTCGCCCGGGCGGACGACGAACACGTCGCCGGTTTGCACCTGCTCGACCGGGACGGTCACCTCCGCGCCGTCGCGCTCGACGGTGGCGGTCTTCGGCGCGAGCTCCATGAGGCTGCGCAGCGCGTCGGTCGTCTTGCCCTTCGAGCGGGCCTCGAGCGTCTTGCCCACCGTGATGAGCGTGAGGATCATGGCGGCGGACTCGAAGTAAAAGTCCATCATGTAGTTCATGACGGCCTGCTCGTCACCGCGCACCTGCGCGCCCGTCATGGCGAAGAGCGCGTACGTGCTGTACACGAACGCCGCCGTCGCCCCGAGGGCCACGAGCGTGTCCATGTTCGGTGCGCGGTGCCAGAGCGCCTGGAAGCCGCTGATGAAAAACTTCTGGTTGATGACCATGATGATCACCGTCAGCAGAAGCTGCGTCAGGCCCATGGCGACGTGGTTGCCGTCATAAAACTTCGGCAGCGGCCAGCCCCACATCATGTGGCCCATGGAAAAGTACATCAGCACGAGCAGAAAGCCCAGCGACCAGAAGAGCCTGCGCCGCAGCTTCGGCGTCTCGTGGTCGGCGAGTGCGTCGGCGCCGGCGGAGGGGCCTGCGCTCTGCTGCGCGCCCTTGACCGACGCGCCGTAGCCCGCGGCCTGCACCGCGTCGATGATAGCCTGATCGGCCGCCGTGCCCTCCACCCCCATGGAGTTGGTCAGCAGGCTGACCGAGCACGCCGTCACGCCCGGTACGTTCGACACCGCCTTTTCCACGCGCGCCGAGCAGGCCGCGCAGCTCATGCCGGTGACGTTATATTGCTTCAATGTCGTTCCTCCTTTGCGGTGCGGCTCATTTCATGAGTTTCTGCAGCGTCGCCACCAGCTCGTCGATCACCTCATCCTTGCCGTCGCGGATGTCCTCGACGACGCAGGTGCGGATGTGACTGGCCAGCAGCTCCTTATTGAATGCGTTGAGCGCCGCGCCCGCCGCCGCCGACTGCACGAGAATGTCCGGGCAGTAGGCGTCGTTTTCGACCATGCCGCGGATGCCGCGGATCTGGCCCTCGATGCGGTTGAGCCGGTGGATGAGCCGCTTGTATTCCTCCGGCGAGCGCTCCTTCTTGCGCTGCGAGCAGCCGCAGCAGCACGTTTTTTTCTCATCGTCCATGTATTCGTACCTCATTGTTTCCCGTATACCCCTTGGGGGTATTTTTGAATATATACCCCCGGAGGGTATTTGTCAAGCGAAAATGCGCATGTTCTTGACAGCGGGCGCGCGCGATCTGCTCGATTCCGCCGGCTACCAGAACGTCAAGGGCGGCTGGCCGGTGCAGGCGTCCGGCCGCATCGAGGCCGTGCTCGAGGCCGTCGGCCTGCGCGGGTAAGTTGCAGG
>OLOL01002859.1_pt1 | contig 11501 bp, 15 predicted proteins | sample 1673081 | NCBI WGS metagenome assembly OLOL01 (sample SAMEA3136753, study PRJEB25190) | human gut metagenome
TTAGGGCTTCTTTTACATCCGGCTCGCCGTCCTTCGGGGCGGCGGGCTTTTCTTCATTATACTCCTCCAGGCTGTTAATTTCGTTTAGTATCCTTTTATTATCTAAATAGAAAAAAGGTTCGTTTACATTTCCTAGAAGATAATCTGTGCTAACTCCAAAAAATTCTGCAAGTTTTCGAACAGTATCTCCGTTGGGGATGCTCCCTTTTTTCCATTTCGCAATTGCAGCCCGATTTAACCCAATTGATTGCACTACAAATGCTTGGCTCTTTTGGTTTTCTGCACAAAGTTCCGCGAATCTCTCGTAAAACATAAAAACATTGCCACCTTTTTGTGCATAACGACAATGTTTACTTTAACGCCTTGACAGTTAACCAAAGTACGCATATACTTAATGCAAGCCGTTAACCTAAGTAAACATTTGCGATATTAAGTTGATTTGAACATCCTTATAATATCATACATGTTTACTAAGGTCAACGAAATTTGTTAGAAAGGAGTTGACTTTTGTATGCCTGCACAATGGACAGCCGACATTGTTGGCGAAATGCATCTATACGGGATAAGCGCAAAGACGCTCTCTCTTCGCTTAGGGCTTCATCCCAAGTATGTAAGTGCAATTCTAAATGGTAAGCGTGAGCCGCAAAACGCCGAACAGACATTCCGCGCCGCGCTCGACGAACTGATTGCAGAGAAGGCTGCACAATCAGAATAACAGGAAATATGCACCATAAAACGGACAGAAAGGAGATGTTTTTTTTGAAACGCTTACATTATGCTGACTGGAACGAAGTGCGAATCACTTTAACGGTGAAAGACATCGCGGATGTGCTGAACGTGTGCGATACGGTAGCGCTGAATCTGGTTCGCAGCGGGGAAATCCCAGCCAAGAAGGTGGCGGGCCAATGGCGGATTTTGAAAACTGACCTTATGGCTTATCTTGGGGCAAAAGAAAATTTGTACGCATAGAAGGAGGAACCACGCATGGAAATTGAGATCAAAGTGAGCATCACGCCCCAGCAGTACATACGGCTGGACAACATGGCCCGCAGGATGCGCCGCCCGATGGACAAGGCGCTCGGCTGGATGGTGACACACCACATGGACAGCATCCTCGAAAACACTCACATCTCAGCGCCGGCAGGGCCGAAGCCAATCGACTGGGGTGCGATCGAATGACGGGCCTTGCATGCATCTGCTTCGGGTTCGTACTCGGAACAGCTTTCACGGCGGTCTGCCTTCTGGCGGACAAAAAGAAAGCGCCTGCCCGATCTTGCACATCGGACAAGCGCAACCCCAAAGGGTAGCCCACAAGCTACCTTCAATATAACAGTTTTGGAGGAAAAAAGCAAATGAATACGAATTTTACGCTTGACGTCAACATCCATCTGCCGGCTGCGGTGCTGGACTTTTTGGAACGTCTGTCAACGGGGCACGCCGTGTCCGGACGCACAGTTCAGGCTGCGCCTGTTCCGGCTCCGGCAGCGCAGCCGTCCCCCGCTCCGGTACCTGTCACACCTGTGCCCGTGGCTCAACCCGCTGCGGCTCCCGCGCCCGTGGCCCAGCCTGTCCCCGCACCGGCGCCTGCGGCCGCACCTACGACAGCGAGGGCGTTCCGGTTTGAGGACATTCAGCTGGCGGCGACCTCTCTTTGCGACACAGGCAAGCGCGCGGAGGTTCTGGCGCTGCTTGCGAAGTACGGCATCCAGGCACTGAGCGCGCTGCCCGCCGAGCAGTACGGCGCTTTTGCCACCGAGCTGCGCGGACTGGGGGCGAAGATCTGATGGCTGATAAATTCAAGATCCGTCCGCCCTACCCCGATCCTACCGAGAACAAACAGCCTGTCATATGGGTGGGGCAGGAGTATTACCGGTGGCTGGCGATACAGAAAATCAAAAACGGCGGTCTGCCTATTGGCGCCATCGTAGAGCAGTGCATTGATTTCTGCCGCGAACACATGGAGGGCGAACAACATGCCAACACCTGAGAAGCACGCGCTGCTGTCCGCATCCAGCGCGGAACGGTGGCTGAACTGCACGCCATCCGCGCGGCTGGCCGAGGACATGCCGGATAAAAGCACCCAGTACACCGAGGCCGGGCGGCTGGCCCATGCCATCGCGGAGCTGAAGCTGCGCAAGCAGTATCTTGAAGCAATGGGGCCGAGAAAGTTCACCACCGCCCTGAACAAACTGAAAGCTGACCCACACTTCGCGCCCGAGATGCTGTCCGCCACGGACGAATATATGGACTTCATCAACGAAACTTTCCTCGCATTCCCCGCGCGGCCGTACATAACCGCCGAGCAGCAGGTGGATTTCAGCGAATATGTGCCGGAGGGATTCGGCACGGCGGACTGCATCATGATCGGCAGCGGCGTGCTGCACATCGTTGATTACAAGAACGGCGCCGGCAAGCCCGTGGAAGCAGAGCGCAACCCGCAGATGATGCTGTACGCCCTGGGCGCGGCGTCCCGCTATTGTCTGATGTACGACATCTGGACCGTGCGCATGACCATCGTGCAGCCCCATGCGGGCGGCGTGAAGACCTGGGAGACCAGCTATGCGGAACTGCTGGACTGGGGCGCCAATACCGTGCGGCCGCAGGCGGAAAAAGCATACAGAGGCGAAGGCGAACAGGTCCCGGGCAGCTGGTGCCAGTTCTGCAAATTGAAAGGCAGCTGCCGGGCCCGGGGGCAGCATCTGGCCCTTGAGGCGTTCGGCCAAAAACCCGCGCCAACGTACAGCGACGAAGAGATCGGCGACATCCTGCGCCGGGCACAGGGGCTGGCGGCATGGGTAAAGGACCTGGAAGAATATGCGCTGTCCCAGGTTCTTGCGGGCCGGGCCATCCCCGGCTGGAAGGCCGTGGCCGGGCGCAGCGTCCGAAAATTCGACGACATGGAAAAGGCATTTGCGGATATCAAAGCGGCCGGCTATGAGGAAGCGCTGCTGTACGAGTGCAGGCCGTTGACGTTGGCAGCCATTGAAAAAGTTTTAGGAAAAAAGGCGTTCCAGGACGCCGCCGGCGCGCATGTGGTGACCCCTCCGGGAGCGCCCACGCTTGTGCCGGATACTGACCGCCGCCCCGCGCTCAACGCGGCAGAAGAAGCTTTTAAAAATCAACAATAAAAGGAGTATGACGTTATGAACACGAATCCCTGCACACTCACCACCGGAGAAGTCCGTTTTTCCTACCTGCATGTTTTTCAGCCCTATGCACAGCAGCAGGGCGCCGAGCCGAAGTACAGCGTGACGCTGCTCATCCCGAAAACCGACGTTGCGACAAAGGGCCTGATCGACGCGGCCATCAACGCCGCAACCAACAACGGCGTGAGCAGTAAATGGAACGGCATCCGCCCGCCCCAGTTGTTCATCTGCGTACACGACGGCGACGGCGGCCGCCCCAGCGACGGCATGCCGTTCGGCGACGAGTGCAAAGGCCATTGGGTGGTGACCGCCAGCAACAAAAACGCCCCCTTCGTGGTGGACGCCAACGTGCAGCCCATCCTGCAGCAGAATGAAGTGTACAGCGGTATGTACGGCCGCGCAAGCATCACGCTCTTCCCGTATGCCAGCAACGGCAGAAAGGGCGTCGGCTGCGCGCTGAACGGCATCCAGAAGCTTCGCGACGGCGAGGCACTGAGCGGCCGCGTGAGCGCGGAGGATGCGTTCGGCACACCCGCGCCCGGCACACCCGCGCCCGGCACGCCTGCATACGGCGCGGTGCCGCCGCAGGCCCCGGTTTACGCCCCGCAGCCGCAGGCACCGGCCTATCCGGCCTACGCTCAGCAGCCTGCCGCCGTACCCGCCGGCTACCCGCAGCAGCCCGCGGGGCCGCAGATCGACCCCATCACCGGCCTGCCTGTGTAAGGGGAGGCCGGACGGTATGCACCATCTCAACATTGACATAGAAACATATTCGTCCGTAGACATCAAAACCGGGGGCCTGTACAAATACGCGCAGGCCCCCGACTTTGAAATACTTCTGTTCGCCTGGTCGCTGGACGGGGGACCCGCTCACGTCGTCGATCTTGCGCAGGACGAGGCCATCCCCGACAGCATTCTTTCCCTGTTGTTCTGCAAAGACTGCCTGAAGCATGCGTACAACGCCGCATTCGAGTGGTACTGCCTTTGCCGGCATTTCAAGCATCTTCCTTTTGACGCCGGGTGGCTGACGGAATGGCGGGACACGATGCTTCATGGGCTGTACTGCGGGTATACCGCCGGCCTTGCGGCTACAGGCGAGGCGTTGGGCCTGCCGCAGGACAAGCGCAAGCTGTCTACGGGCAGCGCGCTGATCCGCACGTTCTGCGTGCCCCGCAAGCCGACGGCGCGAAACCCGAGCACCCGCGTGCGCCCGGCAACGGAGCCGGAAAAATGGCGCCTGTTCAAGGAGTACAATGCGCAGGACGTAGTGACGGAGCAGGAGATCGAGCGGCGGTTGTCCGTTTGGCCGGTACCCGATGCGGTACAAAAACAATGGGAGACGGATATCCTCATCAACGCGCGCGGCGTGGCGGTGGACCTTGACCTTGTGCGCGGAGCGCTCGCCTGCAGCGCACGTGTTACGCAGGAGCTGACACAGGAAGCCGTACAGATATCCGGCCTTGATAACCCCAACAGCGTCGCGCAGCTTTCCCGTTGGCTGGAAGACGAAACGGGCGCGGAGGTGGCCGACCTGCGCAAGGACACGGTGGCCCGGATGCTGGCGGGCGGCGCGCCCTCAAAGGCGGTGCAGCGTATGCTGGAGATCCGCCAGGAGCTTGGCAAGACCAGCAACAAAAAGTATACGGCTATGGACGCAGGCGCGGGCGAAGGCGGACGCGTGCGCGGCCTGCTGCAGTTCTACGGTGCAAACCGCACGGGGCGGTGGGCCGGCCGGCTGGTGCAGGTGCAGAATCTTCCCCGGACGCATCTCCCCGGCATCGAGCTCGCCCGCGAACGTGTAAAGGACGAAGACGTGGACACGCTGCGCATGCTGTACGGCAGCGTGCCCGATACGCTGTCGCAGCTGATCCGTACGGCGCTGGTGCCCGCCCCCGGGCACCGGTTCGTTGACGCCGACTTTTCCGCCATCGAGGCCCGTGTCATTGCATGGCTGTCCGGTGAGGAATGGGTGCTGGACGTGTTCCGCACCCACGGCAAGATCTACGAGGCCACCGCGTCGCAGATGTTCGGCGTTCCGCTGGAGCGCATCAAAAAGGGCAACCCCGAGTACGACCTGCGCCAGAAAGGCAAGGTCGCCACGCTGGCGCTGGGGTATCAGGGCGGTGTGGGGGCGCTCATCAACATGGGCGCATTGTCCATGGGCATCCCGGAGGATGAGCTGCCCGGTATCGTGCAGCGCTGGCGGCAGGCAAACCGGCGCATCGTGGCTTTCTGGTACGCGGTGGAGGCCGCTGCAACCGATGTGGTCCGCACCGGACGGACGCAGGCCGTGGGTCGCCTGCTCTTTGCACTGCAGGGCGATGCGGATACCGGGCAGTGGTTTTTAACGGTAACGCTGCCCAGCGGGCGCGTGCTGTTCTACGCAAAGCCGTTCCTTGCGCAGAATGCCAAAGGATTCGAACAGCTGCACTACTACGGAATGAACCAGACCTCAAAGAAATGGGGCGTGCAGGAGACCTACGGCGGCAAGCTGGTGGAGAACATCACTCAGGCCGTGGCGCGGGATTGCCTGGCGGAGAACATCGAGCGGCTGGAAGCGGCGGGATACCCTGTGGTATTCCATGTGCACGATGAAGTTGTGATCGAGACAGAAACAGAACACGCAGACCTTTCAGCGGTCTGCGATATCATGGCCCGGCCTATCCCCTGGGCGCCCGATCTTCCATTGAAGGCCGAGGGCTGGACAGGCGGGTTCTACACGAAAGACTAAGGAGGCGCAGCGATATGAAAAAATACCAGGGCCAAACGGTACTTACGATAGAGGACGCTGTTCCGTGCCGGAACGGATGCGGCGCAGAGCCCGTGCTTTGGCGCCGGGGCGCCCGCCGTGCGGTGGTCTGCCCGAGATGCGGAAGCTTTGGGCGCAAATTCGACGAGGGCTCGCTTGCTTTCACGGTGGACGCAGCGGTAAGAAGCTGGAACAGCGGGACGCGGTTGTATGTAGATCTGTGTGACGAAAAGAGGGCAAAACGTGCTGCAAAATGACAGGAAAATAAAGATCAGTTCCGCGGGCAGCCGCCGCGCCGCACGGTGGCCCGCGCAGGAACTCTGGATCTCCGAGCTGTATGACCGGCTGCGCGTGCCGGCGCGCGGCACGGAGACCATGGCGGAGTATCTGTCCATGAAGAAGGCCCGGCAGGATGAGCTCAAGGACGTGGGCGGCTTCGTAGGAGGCGTGCTGCGCGGCGGCGTGCGTAAGGCCGGGGCCATTGAGGGACGCGACGTCATAACACTGGACATGGACCATGTGCCGGCGGAGGGCACGGCGAACGTGCTTGCGCGTCTGGACGGGCTGGGCTGCGGGTATGCCGTCTACTCCACCCGCAAACACAGCCCTGCCGCGCCGCGCCTGCGCGCCATTGTACCCACGGACCGGACGCTCACGCCGGACGAATACGAACCGGCGGCGCGCAAGCTGGCGCAGCTCATTGACCCCACGCTGGCACTGTTCGACCGGACGACGTTCGAGGCCGTGCGCCTCATGTACTTCCCCAGCTGTTGTGCGGACAGCGAGTATATTTTCCAATATGCGGACAAGCCGCTGCTTTCGGCAGACGGCATGCTCGCGCTGTACGGGAACTGGGGCGACGTTTCACAGTGGCCCCAGTGCCCCGGGGCCGCGGGCAGGACGCCCGGGAAAACCGCAGGCAAGCAGGAGGCCCCCACGGCCAAGCACGGCGTGATAGGTGCCTTCTGCCGCACCTATGACGTATATGCCGCCATGGATAAGTTCATCCCGGGCGTGTACGTCCCTACGGATATCCCGGAACGGTACACCTATACCGGCGGCAGCACGACGGGCGGCGCCATCATCTACGAGGGCGGGCAGTTCCTCTATTCCCACCACGCCACGGACCCGGCCGGCGGGCAGCTGTGCAACTCGTTTGACCTTGTACGGCTGCATCTTTTTGCCGACCAGGACGACGATGCTGCCCCGGGTACGCCGGTGAACAAGCTGCCCAGCTACACGGCCATGCGCCACCTTGCGGTGGCGGATGAGAGCGTCACGGCGCTGCTGGATTCAGAGCGTTATGCCGAAGCGGCGGCAGCTTTTGCCACGCCCGCGGGGGAAAGCCCGGAAGAAGCCGCGAACTGGATGCGCGGCCTGAAACGTCATCCCAACACCGGGCGTTACGACAACACCGTGGACAATGTTCTCCTTATCCTGAACAATGACCCGCGGCTCAGGGACCGCATCGCGCTGGACGAATTTGCAAGCCGTGCCGTGGCACGGGGGCCCTTTCCCTGGGACAGCCGTGAAGGACGGCGCATCTGGGGCGACAACGACGACGCGGGTATCCGCTGGTACATCGAAAGGGCCTACGACATCACCGGAAAGGAAAAGGTCATGGACGCTTTGTCGCTCTGTGGCCGCGCACACGCCAGCGACCCGGTGCGCGAATATCTGGAGGGCCTTGTGTGGGACGGAACGCCCCGGCTGGAGACCCTGTACGTGGACTACCTGGGCGCAGACGACAACATATACACCCGCGCAGTGACGCGTAAAGCGTTCTGCGCCGCGGTGGCACGGGCTCTGATGCCCGGCACGAAATTCGACTGCATGACCGTGCTGACAGGCGCGCAGGGCATCGGCAAGAGCACGCTGCTGCGCAAAATGGGCCTGCGCTGGTTTTCGGACAGCCTGAAAACGTTCGAGGGCAAAGAAGCCTGCGAGCTGGTGCAGGGCGTGTGGATCATCGAAGTGGGCGAGCTGGAAGCCATGAACCGCAGCGAAGTGGGCCGCGTAAAGCAGTTCCTTTCTCAGAACGAGGACATCTTTCGCGTGCCCTACGGCCGGCGCACAGATATATACCCGCGCCGGTGCGTATTCTTCGGAACCAGCAACAACAGCGAATACCTGCGCGACGGTACCGGGAGCCGGCGCTTCTGGCCCGTAGACGTGGGCATACACCATCCGACAAAATCCATTTGGGCGGACCTTGGCAACGAAGTGGACCAGTTATGGGCCGAGGCTGTGCTGATTTGGCGTTTGGGCGAACCCCTGTTCATCTCTGACGAGGCCGCCGAACGGGCAAAAGAAGTGCAGGAAGGCCACCGCGAACGCGGCGCCCGTGAGGGCCTGATCCACGATTTTGTGGAGCGTCCGGTGCCGCGGGATTGGATGAAGTGGGACCTCGCCCGGCGGCGCATGTTCTGGGCGGGCGGCATGAAAGGCGACGCGGCGGCGGACCTTGTAGCGCGCAGCCGTGTGTGCCCGCTGGAGGTGTGGTGCGAAGCCCTGGACGGCGACCCGAAGAACATCAAGTACCAGGATGCGCGGGAAATAAACGATGTGATCGCCCGCATAGACGGGTGGAAACGCGTGGACAAAGCGATGCGGTTCGGGCCATACGGCGTGCAGAAAGGCCTTGTACGGGAAGCGGCGGAGGACACCGAGGAATAGACGTCTTCCCGAGGAAAAGGCCCGAAGGGCCGTAACGATTGGTGTAATCTTTGGCGTAACAAATACCTTTTTCGTAACATTGGCCTGTAACCGCTGTAACCTTTTGTAACGTTCAAAGTTGCGCCGATTTTCCGCAGTGTGAAGCCAAAAAACAGCTATTGTAACTTTGTAACCTTTTTTCCTTAGAGATATATAGATTAGGGGAATTAGAGAATATATGTACATGCCTAAACGCCTGATACGCCTAATACGCGGACATATACGCGCGTGCGCGCGCGAGTTACGCGGGCAGGTTTTCAAGAAAGGAGAGACATGTTTTGAAGGAGAGCCAGATCGAAGCGCGGCTTGTGCACATGGTAAGCGAGCGCCGGGGGCTGTGCTACAAATTCGTTTCGCCGGGGAACCCCGGCGTACCGGACCGGATCGTACTTACGCCCGACGGGCGGATCTATTTCATAGAGCTGAAAACAGAGGTGGGCAGCCTGCAGCGCATTCAGGAATACCAGATCGGCGCGCTGCGCAAACGGCACGCAGACGTGCGCGTTTTGAAAGGGCTGGATGCAGTGAAGGCTTTTGTGGATGAGGTGCTGCCGATATGAATTTTGTACCTCATCCTTATCAGGCCTATTGCATCGGACAGATCATTGAGAAGCCGGCGCTGGCCCTTTGGCTGGATATGGGACTTGGCAAGAGCGTTATAACCCTTTCGGCCATCGCACGGCTGCGGTATGACCTGCTGCAGGTAGGCAAGGTGCTTATCGTTGCGCCGAAGAAGGTGGCGGAAGCCACCTGGCAGCAGGAAGCCTGCAAGTGGTCCCACCTGGAGATGCTGCGCGTCTCCACGGTACTGGGCAGCACGCAGAAGCGCATCCGGGCGTTGGCTGAGCCGGCGGACATCTACATCATCAACCGGGACAATGTGGCGTGGCTGGTGGACTATTACCAACACGCATGGCCCTTTGACATGGTGGTGCTGGACGAAAGCAGCAGCTTCAAGAACCAACAGAGCAAGCGGTGGAAGAAACTGAAGGCCGTGCGGCCGCATATCCGGCGCATCGTCGAACTGACGGGCACGCCCGCGCCGCAGGCACTGCTGGACTTGTGGCCGCAGGTCTTCCTGCTGGATGGCGGGCAGCGGCTGGGGCGCACGGTGGGCAGTTTCCGGGAGCAGTATTTTTTGCCCGACAAGCGCAACGCCACGACGGTGTTTACCTACAAGCCCCGAGAGGGCACGGAGCAGGCCGTGCGTGCGCTGCTTTCGGATATCTGCATCAGCATGCAGGCCAAGGACTATTTGACGCTGCCCGATATGGTGGAGCACGATATCCCCGTTGTGCTGGACGCCCCGGCGGCGCGGGCCTACGCTAAGCTGGAGCGCGATATGCTGCTTGAAGTGAGCCCGGACGAAACGGTACTGGCCGGCACGGCCGCCGTGCTGACGAACAAGCTGCTGCAGCTTTGCAACGGAGCGGTCTATGACGACGCACATGGTGTACACGAGGTGCATTCGTGCAAAATCGAAGCCTTTTTGGAACTGGTGGAGCAGCTGAACGGACAGCATGCGCTGGTGTTCTATACCTTCCAGCATGACCGGGAACGCATCCTCACCGCGCTTGCCCGCAGCGGCCTGCGGGTGCGGGCGTTCACCGGGCCGCGGGACGCCGACGCATGGAACGCCGGACAGGTGGACATATTGCTGGCGCATCCGGCAAGCTGTGCATACGGCCTGAACCTGCAGCAGGGCGGGCACCACATTGTGTGGTTCGGGCTGAACTGGAGCCTTGAGCTTGTACTGCAGGCCAATGCCCGCCTGCACAGGCAGGGCCAGCGGGAGCCGGTGATCGTCCACAGGCTTATCGTACAGGGTGGCGTGGACGAGGACGTTGTGGCCGCCCTGGGGGATAAGGACGAAGTGCAGCAAACTTTGCTGCGGTCTCTCAAGGCAAGAATCGAAAAAGTGAAAGGAGCCTCTTATGTCTGATTTGATAGACCGCGAAGCGCTGTTGAAGCGGTTGCACGATGCCGGAGGCTGCGGAGCGCCGCCGGAAAGCTGGGCCGATGGGTATGACAAGGCGATTGATCTGGCCTATGGGATGGCAGAGAACGCCCCAACCATCGACCCGGTGCACGCGGCAGGCGTGTGCTACTGCCGGGAGTGCCGAAACTATAACAAACCTCGATTAGAATGGTGTTCTCATCATATGGACAGAGAAAATCCAGACGATTTTTGCAGCTACGGCCAGCGCCGGGAGGAGGATTGACATGGAGAGGTTGACAAGCGAGATAAATGGCAGAGCAGTACCGGTAAAGTTTGATTTGGATTTTACGCTTGACATGACGCAGCGTGATTGGAGAGGATTGCAAGAGATATTCGACCGCCTCGCTGCCTACGAGGAAACGGGGCTGGAGCCGGAGGAACTGGCGCAGGCGAAGAAAAAGGGGCGGCTTGTGGTACTGCCGTGCGATGTGGGGGATAAATTATACGATGTTACGCTCGGAGAAGTAAGAGAGAAAACCGTGATATCCCTGTCGATGCTTCTGTCTAAAAGTGTGAATCATTTAGTGATACACGCTGAAAATTTTCGGAATGCGGTTACATCGCACGAATTACAGGATATCGGAAAAAACATATTTTTAACCCGCGAAGCCGCCGAGGCCGCGCTGAAGGAAAGGGAGGCAGAGCATGAGTGAATTTGAACGGCAGATTTATGCAGATATGAAATCTACAGACCGTGTCTCGCTCTGGGTGGCTAAGTGCATGGAGCTTGCAGAATTTTCATGCATCTTAACGGATGAAGATATTGATGGAATTGCTATGGTATACAAAACGATGCGAAAGAAGGATGACCCATGCAAATCTTGATAAATCTGGCGGTCTTGGCCGTCGCACTGGCGGTTGTGGCCACGCTGGCCTGCATTGCCGCGGGGAG
>OLOL01002860.1_pt1 | contig 11500 bp, 9 predicted proteins | sample 1673081 | NCBI WGS metagenome assembly OLOL01 (sample SAMEA3136753, study PRJEB25190) | human gut metagenome
AATGCGTAGCATTTTGGAGGTTAGCTCTGAACAGATACTTTAATTTTATGTAGAGGCGTAATTGAAGGAGAAGTCGATGAAGAAGGATGAATTATTAAAGAATATTGAAAAGTATTGGACAAATCGTGCAGAAGGCTATTCACAGGTGAATCTTGAAGAACTGGCAGGTGAAAAATGGCCGGTCTGGTTGTCGGTCATTGAAGAACATATGCCAAAAGTGGAAAGAAAAGGGATAAGAATTCTGGATATAGGAACAGGACCAGGTTTTTTTTCAATTATCTTATCAAGAGCCGGCTATCAGGTGACAGCTATTGATTATACAGAAGAAATGCTGAAAAAAGCAAAGAATAATGCCGGTATCCTGGCAGATAAAATCGAATGGTATCAGATGGATGCACAGGCGCTTCGGTTTGCTGATAATACATTTGATATGATTGTCAGTCGAAATGTAACATGGAATCTGGAACATCCGGATAGGGCATACTATGAATGGATGCGTGTTTTGAAGCCTGGCGGCGTTCTTTTGAATTTTGATGCCAATTGGTATCATCATTTATTTGATGAAGAGAAAAGAGCTGCATATGAGGCGGATCGCAATAAGGTCAGCAGTCTTGGAATGCATGATGACTATACGTGTACGGACATTGAAGCAATGGAGGCAATTGCTCGTCAGGTGCCGCTTAGTCACATTCAGCGTCCGGAATGGGATCGTCAGATTCTTAAACAATTAAATGGTATACAGATACAGCTGGATGAAAAGGTGTGGCAGCGTGTCTGGTGTGAGGCTGAAAAAGTGAATAATGGTTCTACACCGATGTTTATGGTTGCGTGTACTAAAGCACCGGTACAGCAGACAGAGCGGCTGAGACTTCAGGCTGCGATGGTATAGATAGAGGAGAAAGGTTTTGGCAAATTTATGAAATTTTTGATAAAAAAGGCGGGAGGCTTTTGTCTGTTGATCATAGGCATTACATTTTTATCGTTTCTCCTGTCTTATCTGTCTCCGGGAGATCCGGCACAGATACTATTGAATAATCAGGGGGTAAAAGCCAGTGAGGAAGCGCTGCAGTCCACCCGGCATGAGCTGGGACTTGACCGACCGATGATTGTTCAGTATGGTGATTGGCTGATGGACTTATGCAAGGGTGATATGGGCACTTCTTATAAGTCCAATCGGCCGGTATTAAGTGAAATGACAGCAAAGATTCCAGGAACACTTATTCTGACAGTGACAGCACTTGGGTTACAATGCTGCTTTCTATTCCTTTAGGTACTTGGTGTGCGTGGTATGCAGGCGGCAAAGCAGATCGCCTGATCCAGATGGTGACTTATCTATTTGCTTCGCTTCCGTCTTTTTTTCTGGCACTTTTACTGATGTATTTTTTGTCCTTAAAGATAAAATTATTTCCGGTGATCGGAAGTCTTAGTCTGAAAGGACTTGTTATGCCGGTTTTGACGTTGGCATTGACCTTGTCAGCCTGGTATATACGTCAGGTGCGAGCCATTATCAGAAAAGAAATGCAGGGATCCTATATAGATGGCCTCAGGGCAAGAGGTATGTCTGAACGGCAGATTTTATTTGGACACGTACTGCGTAATTGCAGAGGCCCATTAGTGACTTTGATCGGGATATCTTTTGGCAGTATGCTTGGTGGTACAACAATTGTGGAGAGTATTTTTTCATGGCCGGGAGTCGGCAAATTGGCAGTAGATGCGATTACAGCCAGAGACTATCCGGTGATACAGAGTTATGTTGTCTGGATGGCAGTTATTTATCTGAGTATCAATTATCTGATTGAATTTCTGTATCCTTTGCTGGATCCGAGGACAGGCAGGAGGAGACAGAAATGAAAAAGAAAAAAATGATCAAGTTCAGACTGATAATTCTGATGGTACTTTGTGCAGGCCTTTTGCTGGGCGCATGGATCGTGCGGGGGCATTTGATTCATGAACCATTTCGTACCAATGTGCGTCAGGCTTTTCAGGCACCCTGCAGAGAGTATATCTTTGGGACAGATAATCTGGGAAGGTGTGTTGCCTGCAGAATTCTTTATGGCGCAGCGACATCCCTTTATGCGGCTGTTCTTGCCGTTCTTGCTGTATTTATTATCGGAACGGCAGTTGGTGTTACAGCAGCATATGCCGGTGGTATTGTGGATCGGATATTAATGAAGATTACATTGGTTTTTCAGGCTTTTCCGAATTTTATTCTGGCAGTTGCAGTAGCCGGAATGCTGGGAACAGGCTTAAAAAACAGTGTGCTGGCGCTGGGGGCTGTTTATTGGATCACTTATGCAAAACTGTCCCGAAGCCTGGTTTTGTCAATCAGAGATTCTGAGTATATAAGGGCAGCAAAAATATGCGGTGCAGGACCGACGGCAATTATTTTTAAATATATACTGCCGAATATGGTTTCACCGCTTATTGTGACGGCTGCTCTGGATGTCAGCAGTTTTATACTGAGTATGGCCGGTTTATCGTTTCTTGGGCTGGGGCCGTCCAGACCAACAGCGGAGTGGGGAGCCACCATGAGCGAGGCGAAAACATTTATCCAACAGGCGCCATGGTGTATTGTATTTCCGGGGCTGGCGCTGTTGGTTACAGTTGTTATATTCAATTTATTGGGAGATGCACTTCGTGATGTGATTGATGAAGGGTAATAAAAGGGTAACATTTTAAATTTATATAAAAAAGAACAAGGAGTAATCAAATGAAAAAGAAATTATTAACGATTGCTGTGACAGCAGCAATGGTGTTTAGCCTTGTGGCCTGCGGCAGTAATGGTGGGAGCAATGAAACAAAGGCGGTGGAGACAAGTGCGTCAGAAACAGCAGCTGAGAGTGCTGTTTCTGAAGGTGATGGTGAGAAAACACTGAAAGCCGGTGCAACAACAGGATTTTTCGGCGCAGAGAGTCTGGATCCTGCGAACAACTGGGATGGATGGATTATGTCCATTTATGGTATTAGTGAGAACTTGTTCAGATTAGATGATAATCTGGCACCTCAGCCATGGCTGGTTGACAGCTATGAGAATACGGATGATACAACATGGGTATTCACCTTGAAGGATGGCATCACATTTTCCAATGGCAATGCCGTTACTGCAGAAGCTGTAAAGAAGTGTTTTGAAAGAACCTATAGCAATAATACCCGGGCGGCCAGTACACTGAAAATTGATTCCATGGAGGCTGACGGCCAGATATTGACGATTCATACACCAGAAGCGAATCCTACAATTTTGAATGATCTTTGTGATCCGATGTTTGGCGTTTATGACGCGGAAAGTGAGATTGATCCTGAACTTGGGGCATCATGTACAGGACCTTACGTGGCGACTGCTTTCACAGCTATGACAGAAGTAAAGATGGACAAAAACAGCAATTACTGGGGCGGAGAACCGGCAATTGATCATATTGAACTGAAAATTATGGATGATGTAGATGCGTTAAATATGGCACTTCAGAATGGAGAAATTGATATGATTGCACAGCTGCCGGCAGCAAGTGCTTCACTTTTCTCTGATACAGATACCTATACAATTGGTGCAGCAACATCAACAAGATCCCAGTTCCTTCAGTTCAATCTTGAATCAGAAGCATTGAAGGATGTGAATATTCGTAAAGCCATCAGTATGTGTATTGATCGTGAAGGCTATGCAGATGTTGTATTTGCAGGATATGCAAAACCATCCTATGGCATTTATCCGGATACATTGAGTTATGGCGGTACGGATGGCATTAATCTTTCTGTTGATAAGTACGATACAGAAGCAGCCAAAGCACTGGTAGAAGCTGCAGGTTACACACCGGAAAAACCTCTGGAATTAAAACTGGTTACATACAGCTACAACACAGGTTTACTGCAAATGACAGATATGCTGCAGCCGGAGCTGGAAGCAATTGGAATTAAGTTAAGTATTGAGACTTATGATGTACTGGATGATGTACTTCAGGCTGGAAACTTTGATATTGCAGCTTTGAGTTATGCCCTTGCGCCAACAGGTAATGCTCAGTATCTGATCAATATGTTGTTTGTATCAGATGGCACTGATAATTATGGCCATTACAGTAATTCAGATGTAGATGCAGATGCACAAAAACTGGAAACTACCTTTGATACATCTGAAAGAGATGCAATCGTCAAAGATCTGACTCAGAAGGTTGTAGATGATTGCCCGGATGCTTTTATTGCCAGCCAGCAGCTGCTTATTGTTTATAACAATAAAGTAACGGGTGTGGATGTGAATCCATCTGAGTATTATCTGATTACGAATACATTGGATATTGCGGAGTAAAACATATGCTTTCAGTTGAACAGCTTTATGTGAATTACGGAGAAAAAGAAATACTGCATGATGTCGATCTTCAGGTTGCTCAGGAAGAAATTGTGATGATTGTGGGAGAGAGCGGCAGTGGGAAAAGTACTCTGGTGCGCAGCATCATGGGCCTTTTGGGTGAAGAAGGACATATTACTAAAGGAAATATTGTTTTTCAGGGGGTTAATTTGTGTCAACTGAACAAAAAACAATACCGGGAGCTGAGAGGCTCCCGTATTGCTATGGTTTTTCAGCAGCCGGAGAGTTCTTTTGATCCCACTCAGACCATTCATCGTCAGTTTTACGAGGCTATGAATGTACATAGGAAAGTCAATGTGCGGGAGGCAGAGCAGACAGCAAAAAGCCTACTTGGAATGCTTGGATTCAGGGAGCCGGAAACCATTCTTTCAAAATATCCTTTTGAATTAAGCGGCGGCATGGCGCAGCGGGTGGCTATTGCGTTGGCTGTTGTTAATGAACCGGCGTTTTTGCTGGCTGATGAGCCTACGAGTGCCTTAGATGTGGTTGTACAGAAGCAAACATTGGATATGATATTGGATATGCGTCAAAAATTGCATATGACAATGCTGATGGTGACGCATAATATGGGAGTTGTCGCATATATGGCGGATAAAGTCGGCGTGATGCATCATGGCCACCTGGTAGAATGGGGCAAAAAGACAGAATTGTTGAAAAATCCACAGCATCCATATACCAGAGAATTGATTCGTGCGATTCCGACCATGAATGGCATTCTTCCGCAATATCAGGAAACACCGCAGATGAAAGGTTGGAAGAACAAAGTCTGGTATTCTGAGACACACTGGGCATTGATGGCGTAAAGGGCATAGGAGATATGAAAATAGCAGAAATTAGAAATCTCAGTTATAGTTATAGAGAAAATTGTGGACAGAAAAAGGCTGTATTGAATGTTTCTTTTGATATTGATGAAGGGGAGTGCCTTGGCCTGATTGGAGAGAGCGGCAGTGGTAAAAGTACAATTGGCTCATTGATAGGAAATTTTCTGACAGGGTATGAAGGAAGTATCCATTTGATGTCTAATGAAAAAGAATTGGCAGACATGTCAAAAAAGGAACGGCATGATTTGTATAGGGATATACAGGTGGTATTTCAGAATCCCTGGCAGTCTTTTCCGCCTAATATGTGTGTAGGAGAAGGTATTGCAGAAGGTATTCGATATTACAGTCGAGGATTAGCTTCAGATCAGAAAAAGTTAAAAGAGAAGGTGTTGGAGACCATGCATCTTGTGGGACTATCCGCATCTTACTATCAAAAGAAATGCAGAGAGCTGAGTGGTGGAGAGTGCCAGAGGGCAGCTATTGGGCGTGCGATTATTCGATCACCGAGGCTACTTATTTGCGATGAAGTCACAAGTGCATTGGATGTGTCGATTCAGGCACAAATTATGCAGCTTTTATTTTCACTGAAAAAAGAGATGGGGATGGCAATGCTTTTTATTTCCCATGATCTTGCACTGGTAGGCGGTATCTGTGATCGGGTCTGTGTCCTGCATGATGGACAGTTAGTGGAAGAATTGCCGGGAGGCAGGGAAATGTATGAGAAAGCAGAACATCCATATACAAGATTGCTGATGAAGTCAGTGCTGGATATTATATAGAAAATTTGTAACTGTTCAGAGCCAGGCAAAATTTCAAAAAGCAGGTATAAAATGCGTAGCATTTTGGAGGTTGGCGCTGAACAGTTACAAAAACTTTAAGAACATCGCTTACATTGATATCGGTACATGATAGTGTATTGATTGCATGTACGGTGTTCTTTTTTTACGAATTCATTTGTTGTCAGAACAGTATATGGACGGTATAATGGGACTATATGCAGAGAAATTTTGGGCATAGCTTGATAATTGTGTTAGTTTGATTCACAGGTAATTGCAGAATATAAAGCATTTTTGATGGCTTTAAAAGACTGAGAAGGTGCCATTACCGTGAAACGAAAGGATGGATTTTCGTGAATTTCTGTTATGATGTTTTGAATTATAAGTACCCATCCAGGCGGGAGGTAGTCTACGGGCGAAAGGGCATGGTCTGTACATCTCAGTCGTTGGCGGCTCAGGCCGGACTGGATATTATCAAGGCCGGAGGCAATGCGGTGGATGCGGCGTTGGCCACGGCAGCTTGCATGATCGTGCTGGAGCCTACATCCAATGGCTTCGGCAGTGATGCTTTTGCACAGGTCTGGATGGACGGGAAGCTTTATGGACTTAATGCCAGCGGTTTTTCGCCGGCTTTGCTGACGAGAGAGGCGTTGATGGATAAAGGCTATGAACAGATGCCGAAGTTCGGCTGGGAACCTGTGACAGTCCCGGGAGCTGTTTCCGGATGGAAGAAACTGCATGACCGGTTCGGAACATTATCCTGGGAGAAGATCTTTGAACCGGCGATTCGCTATGCGGAGGAGGGCTATGTGGTGACGCCGGTGATCTCCAAAATGTGGCGTCAGGCATGGGATGATTATGAAGAAAGCCTTTCACCTGAATTGTTTGAGGAATGGAGGAAAGTCTTTGCCCCGGATGGTCATACACCCCGGGCCGGAGAGATCTGGTCATCCAAAGCCCATGCGGAGACATTCAGGGAATTGGCGGCAACGGATTGTGAGAGCCTGTACAGAGGCCGCCTGGCGGATGAAATAGACAGCTATTCAAGGACAACCGGCGGTTATTTGAGAAAAGGGGATCTGGTAGCCTATGAGGCCGAATGGGTACAGCCAGTGAGCACTTCCTACAGAGGTTATGATGTGTGGGAAATACCGCCGAACGGTCACGGCATTGTTGCACTGATGGCTTTGAATATCATGGAATGTATGCAGTTTGCGGCCGGCCATGACAGTGAAGAAGTGGTTCACAGGCAGTTGGAGGCCATGAAACTGGCCTATTCGGATGGGCAGCAGTATATTGCAGATCCCCGAAGTATGAAAGTAACGACGGAGCAAATGCTGTCGAAAGTCTATGCTGCTTACCGTGCGGCCAATATTGGTCAGCGTGCAGCCAAACCGCAGTACGGGAATCCTGCCAGCGGCGGTACGATTTATCTGTGTACAGCGGACGGCGCAGGCAATATGGTCAGTTTTATTCAGTCTAATTACTGCAATTTCGGTTCAGGGATTGTAGTGCCGAAAACAGGCATTGCACTTCAGAATAGAGGATTCAATTTTTATATGGACCCGGAAAGTGCCAATTGTGTCGGACCGCATAAGAAAACCTATCATACCATTATCCCGGGATTTCTGACCAGAAATGGCAAAGCCATCGGCCCTTTTGGTGTCATGGGCGGTTTTATGCAGCCTCAGGGGCATGTACAGGTGATGATGAATCTCATAGATTTTCATATGAATCCCCAGGAGGCACTGGATGCCCCGAGATGGCAGTGGACAGGTGATATGAATATTGAGATTGAACAGGGCTTTCCGATGGATATGGCAGGTCGATTAAAAGCCAGAGGACATCATGTGACGGTGGCCACAGACAGCATGGATTTTGGCCGGGGACAGTTGATCTTCAGAGATGAGAATGGCATACTGACCGGGGCAACAGAACCAAGAGCCGGCGGCGCTGTAGCAGCCTGGTAGAAGCAGATCAAAAGGAAAATGGTGTTCAGACAGAATTAGAGCTGGCACAGCAGAGAATGGATAAGGAAGATAAAGTCATTTTCAAAAAGTTGGCAGCCCAGACGGAATATAATTATTTTGATCTGAATATGGCTGCTCAAAAACTGGAATTGTCAAGGAGTATATGGGAGAAGGCCAAAAGACTGGCAGAGCAAAAGCAGATTGTCCTTGATGATATTCAAACGGGGTATTTGGGCTGGTACGGTGATTCGAAGCTTATTCTGCATGCAGAGGGCAGATATCTTACAAAAGGAAATGATGGTTATGCGGTTCAGGTCCTTTGCTCTAAGGACCGTGTTGAACAGGCACTGTGTTATGTCAGAGGATGCAGAGGATCTTATACGGCTCCCGGAGAGGGATATAGAGCGTATAGTTATGGAAATGTTTGTGTCCATGAGGCAGCGCTTATGTATCTCATGGAAGATTATCTGATCGCACACAGACCGGGGGATGCGACAGATCTGCGAGGAAAGCAGATTCTGGGGGTTTATCAGCAAAGATATGTCAAAAACAGTTCAAATACGTCCGTTTCTGACAAGCAAACGCTTTATCTGAAACCAAGGTTTGAGTGTCTGTCAGGTGGTCTGGCGGTATCTTTCAAGGTTGGCACAGGGAAAATGTATGTGATCAAAGATCTGACGGAGTTTGTCGGGCAGATGGAGCGCGGAGATACAGTAGCTTTCGGTAAAACAACAAGGATCAATTTTGCCGGCTGCCGGTTGGAAGAGACTTCTGAGAAGTATTATGCTTTTATTAAAAGACAGATTAAAGAGCAGCAGCAGAGAATGCGCCGCGATCGGACACGCAGTTACTATTCGATGGAAGAAGAAATTAAAGGGAATATCGATTTGTCTGGAACCGATCTTGACCAGATTTATAGTTTGATCAGGGACAGAAAGCCAGAATGTTCCAAATGGACGTCACAAGGCAGAAAGAAAGTTTATCTTGAATGTGCAGATGGCGTGCCGAAAATGACAATGACAGTGAGCCGGCTGGCGGATGCAGGAAATCAATTTGACGGTATTCATGTTTCATGCAAAATAAACGAAGTCATGGAGGGAACAGAGGCTGTTTATTTCCTTGAAGATCATCGTGAAAAAATAGTGCTGTGCAGAACAGAGCGGGAAGCTATAGAAGGTCTACTGCCTCTATATAATATGTCGAATGACAGCGGGGAAATTCAATTTAATATCGGCAGAAAGCATCTTGCGGATTTTTACTATCGGTTTCTGCCTGAATTTAAGAAGTATGGTAGCGTAAAAGGTGCTGAAAGCAGGGATATCCTGCAGTATCTGCCGCCGGAAGCAAAGTTTGCCTTTTATCTGGATGCGGAAGAAGAAAATCTGACCTGCGAGATTAAGGCTGTTTATGGTGAGAACACTGTAGATGTGACATGTCGTGGGGGTTCGGCAGAGGATTTTCGTGATCTTTTTAAGGAACATGAGATTATGGATCAGGTGATGCAGTATTTCCCTGAAGTAGATGAGAGCGGATCGGTCTTTCATTGCGGACGGGAAGAAGCACTGATTTATCAGGTTCTGGATCAGGGAATTGAAGCATTGATGACTTTGGGGGAAGTCAACAGTACAGATCGTTTTAAACGACTCAGTATTCGACGGATGCCGAAGGTATCTGTGGGTGTTTCCATGGAAAGCGGATTGATGGATTTGTCTATTACGCTGGATGACATGACCCATGAAGAGCTTTTGGAGGTTTTGAAGAGCTATCGCAGAAAGAAAAAATATTTTCGTCTGAAAAACGGTGATTTTGTTAATATTGAAGAGGATAGTGTGGAAATCCTCGGACAGATGATGGATGCATTGCATTTGTCACCAAAGGAATTTGTGCAGGGAAAGATGCAGCTGCCGGTTTACCGGGCGCTGTATCTGGACAAAATGCTGGAGCAAAGCAGCGGTATTTATCTGAAAAGAGACAGTCATTTCAGAAAGCTGGTCAAAGATTTTAAGACGGTGACGGATTCAGATTATGAAGTACCGGAAACGCTTCAGGATACGATGCGCCAATATCAGACAGAGGGGTATAAGTGGCTGCGTACGGTTGAAAGTGGCGGTTTCGGCGGCATTCTGGCAGATGATATGGGTCTCGGCAAGACACTTCAGATGATTGCGGTATTTCTGGCATGGAAACAGGAGGGACAAAAAGGCACCTCTCTGGTTGTATGTCCGGCTTCTCTTGTTTATAACTGGAAAGAAGAACTGGCACGTTTTGCACCTGCGTTAAATGCCGAGACGCTGACTGGAACACAGAAAGAGCGAAAAGAGAAAATCAGCCGTTATCAGGAGTGGGATGTTCTGATCACTTCTTATGATTTGCTGAAACGGGATATCCATGAATATGAAGGTTGTCGGTTCCGGGGGCAGGTACTGGATGAGGCACAGTACATTAAAAATCATACAACGGCTGCGGCAAAAGCGGTGAAGTTGATCCATAGTCAGGTTCGGTATGCGCTGACCGGTACGCCGATTGAGAACCGTTTAAGTGAACTGTGGAGTATTTTTGATTATCTGATGCCGGGATTCCTGTATACATATGAAGATTTCAAAAAGAATGTTGAAATGCCGATCGTCAAAAATCAGGACAAGCAGGCTTCGGACAATCTCAGAAGGATGACAGCGCCCTTTATTATGCGGCGTCTGAAGAAAGATGTGCTGAAAGATCTGCCGGACAAACTGGAAAAAGTATGTTATGCGGCTTTTGATACAAAACAGCAGAAGTTATATGACGGACAGGTTGTTCATATGCAGGCTATGCTGGAGGAACAGGCGGATGCGGAATTTGTTCAGAATAAACTGAAGATTCTTGCTGAGCTGACGAGACTCAGACAGGTGTGCTGTGATCCGTCACTGCTTTATGAGGCGTATGACGGCGGTTCAGCCAAACGTGAAGCTTGTATGGAACTGATTAGCCAGGCTATTGAAGGCGGCCATCGTATGCTGATTTTTTCACAGTTTACATCGATGCTGGAATTGCTGGAACAGGATTTGAAAGCGGCCCATATTGAATGGTATAAGATCACCGGCGAGACAGCCAAGGAGAAACGAATTGAGCTGGTACGTGATTTTAATGAGGGAACCGTGCCTGTATTTTTGATTTCACTGAAGGCAGGCGGAACCGGACTGAATCTGACCGGGGCGGATGTGGTCATTCATTATGATCCATGGTGGAATCTGGCGGTGCAGAATCAGGCAACAGACAGGGCACATCGAATAGGGCAGAAGAATATTGTTACTGTGTATAAATTAATTGCCAAAAATTCTATTGAGGAGAAAATCCTTGAAATGCAGGAAGCGAAGAAGCATCTGGCAGATGAGATCCTCAGCGGTGAGATGGGCGGTCTGTCTGCGTTGACAAAGGATGAATTGATGGCACTATTGAAAATATAAAAAACTTAAAAAAAACTGTTGACAAATCTTTCACTATAAGGTATTATTAATAGCGTCGCTGGTGCAAACGAGCGACGGTAAGCCCAGATAGCTCAGTCGGTAGAGCAGAGGACTGAAAATCCTCGTGTCACTGGTT
>OLOL01002863.1_pt1 | contig 11493 bp, 9 predicted proteins | sample 1673081 | NCBI WGS metagenome assembly OLOL01 (sample SAMEA3136753, study PRJEB25190) | human gut metagenome
AGCCGGTCAGGTCGGGGATGGGGTGGGTCTTGTCGTCCTCCGGCATGGTCAGGATGGGGATCATGGTGATGGAGCCCTTGCACCCCAGCTTGCGGCCGGCGCGCTCGTACATACTGGCCAGGTCGGTGTACAGATAGCCGGGATAGCCGCGGCGTCCGGGGACCTCCTTCTTGGCGGCGGAGACCTCACGCAGCGCCTCGGCGTAGTTGGTGATATCCGTCAGGATCACCAGCACGTGCATATCCTTCTCAAAGGCCAGATACTCCGCGGCGGTCAGCGCCATGCGGGGCGTGGCGATACGCTCCACGGCGGGGTCGTTGGCCAGGTTGGTGAACAGCACGGTGCGCTCGATGGCGCCGGTGCGCTTGAACTCGCGGACGAAGAACTCTGACTCCTCAAAGGTGATGCCGATGGCGGCGAACACCACGGCGAAGTTGGAGCTGTCGTCCAGCACCTTGGCCTGACGGGCGATCTGGGCTGCCAGATTGGCGTGAGGCAGGCCGGAGCCGGAGAAAATGGGCAGCTTCTGGCCGCGGACCAGAGTGTTCAGACCGTCGATGGTGCTGATGCCGGTCTGGATAAACTCGTTGGGGTAGTCGCGGGCGGCGGGATTCATGGGCAGGCCGTTGATGTCCATGTATTTATCGGCCAGCAGGGCAGGGCCGCCGTCGATAGGCTCGCCCATGCCGTTGAACACGCGGCCCAGCATGTCCACAGACACGCCCAGCTGCAGAGGATGGCCCAGAAAACGGATCTTGGCGTCCCGCAGGTTGATGCCGGCGGAGGAGTCGAACAGCTGCACCACGGCGCGGTCGCCGTTGACCTCCAGCACCTTGCAGCGGCGGACCTCACCGCTGCGGAGCTGGATCTCTGCCAGCTCGTCATAGGTGACGCCCTCCACGTTCTCCACCACCATCAGGGGGCCGGAGACCTCGTGGATGGTACGGTATTCCTTCATCATGCGTCCTCACCTGCTTTCTCGATCAGGGCGGCGATCTCACTGTCCATCTCGTCGTGTACCTGCTGATAGTTGGCGGCGTACTCCTCTGCGGTGGCGTACTTGGCCCAGCCCAGCCGCTCCCGTGCGGGAATGGCGAACAGGGCGGGCAGCTCCACGTTCTTGGCGATGGCATCGCGGCACAGGTCCTCATAGTGCAGGATCAGCGCCAGCAGCCGCAGCTGACGGTCGAAGCTGGAGTAGGAGTCCACATCCATGAAGGCGTTCTGCTGCAGGAAGTCCTCCCGCAGCATGCGGGCGATCTCCAACGTCAGCTGGTCCCTGGGGGACAGGGAGTCCTTGCCCACCAGCTGGACGATCTCATTGAGCTCGTTCTCCTCCTGCAGAAGGTGCATGGCGCGGTTGCGGTCCTTCATGAACTCAGGCCCCAGATGTTCATCGAACCAGGGGGCCACCGCGTCCAGATACAGAGAGTAGGAGTTCAGCCAGTTGATGGCGGGGAAGTGGCGGCGGTAGGCCAGAGAGGCGTCCAGCGACCAGAACACCTTGACGATACGCATGGTGGCCTGTGCCACCGGCTCGGAGAGGTCGCCGCCCGGAGGCGACACCGCACCCACGGCAGTGAGGGAGCCGGTGCGTTCCTCCGTGCCCATGCAGCGGACCACGCCGGCCCGCTCATAGAACTGGGCCAGACGGGAAGCCAGATACGCGGGGTAGCCCTCCTCACCGGGCATCTCCTCCAGACGGCCGGACATCTCGCGCAGGGCCTCAGCCCAGCGGGAGGTGGAGTCGGCGATGACGGCCACGTCGTAGCCCATGTCCCGGAAGTACTCGGCGATGGTGATGCCGGTGTAGACCGACGCCTCACGGGCGGCCACGGGCATATCGGAGGTGTTGGCGATCAGCACCGTCCGCTTCATCAGGCTTTCGCCGGTGCGGGGGTCCGTCAGCTCGGGGAACTCGCGGAGCACGTCGGTCATCTCGTTGCCCCGCTCGCCGCAGCCGATGTAGACCACGATGTCCACGTCCGCCCACTTGGCCAGCTGGTGCTGCACCACGGTCTTGCCGGAGCCGAAGGGCCCGGGCACGGCGGCAGTGCCGCCCTTGGCGATGGGGAACATCGTGTCGATGACCCGCTGGCCCGACTGCAAAGGCGTCTCCGGCGGGAATTTCTTCTTGTAGGGACGGCCCACGCGGACCGGCCACTTCTGCACCATGGTCAGCTCACGCTCTGCACCGTCAGCGGTGCGGATGCGGGCGATGGGCCGGGTGATGTTGTACTGCCCCGCCTCCGCCAGCCACGACACCGTGCCGCTGACGCCGTTGGGGACCATGATCTTGTGCAGCACCGACTCCGTCTCCGGCACGGTGCCCAGCACATCGCCGCCTGCCACGGCATCGCCGACGGCGGCGGTGGGAGTAAAGGACCACAGCTTTTCGCGGTCCAGCGGCGGCACCTGGATGCCGCGGGTGATGTTGGCACCCACGCGGCGGACGATCTCCTCCAACGGGCGCTGGATGCCGTCGTAGATGTTCTCGATGAGGCCCGGGCCCAGCTCCACGCTGAGGGGCGCGCCGGTGGTGACCACTTCTGCGCCGGGGCCAAGGCCGGACGTCTCCTCGTATACCTGAATGGAGGCGCGGTCGCCGGTCATATTCAGGATCTCTCCGATCAGATGCTGGGGGCCTACGCGCACTACGTCCGCCATACTGGCGTCCGCCATGCCGTCGGCCACCACCAGCGGACCGGAGACTTTGATGATCTTACCCATTCTTCTGCTCCTTTCAGGAAATATCCGCGCCTACGGCGCGTTCCACGGCTGCATGCAGCGCACGGTCCGCAAGGCCCAGCGCCCCGCCCTTGCCGGGGATGAGGATGACAGCGGGCAGCATGTCATTCTGATAGCGGGCGATCTCCGCCACCATGCTCTGGGCCAGCTGCTCCGTCACGTAGATGACGGCGTAGCTCTCCTGCGCCAGACGGTGCAGGGTTTTCCGCGCCGTCTCTGCGTCATCGGCGAAGAACACGTCCAGCCCCAGAGCCCGAAAGCCCAGGACGCTGTCGCGGTCACCCAATACAGCGATCTTATACATATGTGTCACGCAGCCTTTCCCGTATGGCGTCGGCGCTGAGCCCCGCCAGCCGTCCGGCCATGACGATGCGCACGGCCGTCCACTCCGCCTCCTTGGCGATGAGGTAGCCCAGCGCCACCTCCACGCCGAAGGGCACCCGCCTGGCGCCTGCGGCGGTGCGCAGCACCGCGTTGTCACAGGCCTTTTCGAAGTCCGTCAGGCTGCCGCCCTTGACGGCAGCCTCACCCAGCTCCGCGGCCTCACGGAGAGCGGTGCTGCGGAACAGGGCGGCGGGCTCGGACGCACCGGCGCGGATGGCGTCGGGGGTCACGCTGCCGCCCTCGAACAGCACCTCCTGCAAAAAGCCGGGATCCATGTGCATCCGCTCTGCCCGCACCAGCGCACGCAGGTTGGCGGCGTCGATCATGGCGCGGACATAGGCCTGGAGGTAGACGCAGCGGCTTTCCTCCGCCAGCTGCCGCAGCTTCTGGAAGCAGGCACGGTCCAGCAGACAGTCGCTGCGCTGGGCGCTGCCGGTCTCCGCCAGCAGAGCGGCGGCCTTTCCGGCGGCCTCTGCCATATCGCGGGGCAGGAACTGCCAGTTCCCGCTGTCGGCGTATTTGCGCTGGAGCTCCGAAACGGGGATGGTGCCCGCGTCCATCAGCAGGCGCTCCGCCCCCTCCGGCGCTTTCAGCAATACCTTGATGTTGTGGTAATCATACTTGATGCGGAACACGTCCAGCAGCTGCTTTTCCGGCATGAACCGCTCCAGCTCGGCGAACACCGCCTCCCGCTGCCGCTTCAGGCTGCTCTGCAGCGAGGCCTCGTCACGGATGGGGGCGTACCCCAGATCGCTCAGCAGCTGGGAGCAGTTCTCCACCGACGGGGATTGCAGCAGCTGTTCCAGCCGCTGGGAGGTCAGCAGGTCCTTCTCCAGGCTCCGGATGCGGGCGGAGAGGAACAGGTAGTCCGTGTCCTTTCTGGGTTTTGTCAAAGGGACGCCCCCTCTCAGTCAAATAGCAGCCTGGCCACGGCGGAGGATTCCTCCTGCCGCAGCTGGCGGAGCTTTTCGGTGAAGCTGCAGTTCAGCTCCACGCGGCCCCGCCGCAGCACCAGTCCGCCGCCGGTCTCGCGGGTCTCCTCCGACAGACGGAAGGCGGCGCCGGCCTTTCTGGCGTTGGCGGCCTTCACCACTGCGGGACCCACGGCCTCGCGGTCCTTGGCGGACAGCAGCAGCTCCTCGTCGCCGCTGCCATTCTCGGCGGCCAGCGCGGCCAGCAGGTCAATGTACTCCGCCTGCGGCAGACTTGACAGCCGCTGGGCGGCGCCTGCGAAGGCCTCATCGATCAGCTGCTGCTTGGCGGCCAGCACTTTTTGGCGGCAGGCCAGCTGGCTGCTGCCGTTGAGGTGCTCCAGATGCTCCGCCGCCTGAGCCTCCGCCCGCTGGCGGCTGTCGCGGGCCACAGCGTCCGCCTGGGCCCGGCAGTCCCGCAGGATGGCGGCGGCGTTCTCGGCGGCGCTGGCGGTCAGCGCATCGCACTCCGCCCTGGTATCCGCCTCCATGCGGGCCACGATCTTTTCCAGTCCGTTCATAACGGTACCCACCTTACTTCAGGATGTTCAGGGAGATCATGATGGTGGCCACCAGAGACAAAATGGCGTAGAACTCCACGATGCCGCAGTAGATGATGCCCTTGGTGGCGGCCTCCGGACGCTTGGCCACGATGTTGACGGAGGCGGCGGCCACGCGGCCCTGGAAAATGGCGCTGAGCCAGCCGCCCAGCATGATGGGCAGGCAGGCGGCGAAGAAGGACAGGCCCTGGGTCAGGGTGATGTCCACGGCGCTGCCGCTGAGTACGCCCACCTGGCCCAGCACCAGGAACAGGGCCACAAAGCCGTACAGGCCCTGAGTACCGGGCAGCACCTGCAAAATCAGGCACTTGGTGGACTTGTCGGGGTCCTCGCTGGTGAGGCCGGCGGCGGCTTCACCCACCATACCGGTGCCCTTAGCGGAGCCGATGCAGCACAGGCCGGCGGTCAGCGCCGCACCCAGGATGGCGAAACCCAGTCCGCCGATGGATTCAAGAATACTCATTGTACGTGTTCCTCCTTTATGATCTCTACATGATTGGCCTGCATGCGCAGGGGACGGAAGGCCTTGCCGCCGTCCTTATAAAAACGTCCGAAGAATTCCAGAAATTGCAGGCGCATATCGTGGACATAGCAGCCCAGCAGATTCAGCGCCAGGTTCAGCGCGTTGCCCACCAGCGCGATGATGACGAACAGCACGATGTTTCCGGTAGTGGCGCCCAGCATGTTGAACACCTGGGCCAGCACCGCGCCGGACAGCATCAGCGCCATCAGCCGCACGTAGGACAGGATATCGCTGAAAAAGCCGGTGACGCCGTTATACACGGCGGCCACCACACCTGTGACCTTGCCGAAGCCCTTCTTGCCGCGGCCCGCGCCGTACAGCAGCATCAGTCCGCCGACGCACAGCACCACCGGCACGCCGCCGACGCTGCCCACGCCCAGAATGGCCATGGCCCCGCCGGCCAGGATGATCCACCATGTGATCTCATCAAAGAGCGCGTCCGGGAAATGCCCGTTCCGGCATTTCTCCACCACGCTGACGGTCATGCCGGTGAACACCTGAATGCCGCCCAGCACCAGCGAGCCCACCATGATGGCCATGGTGTCGTTCAGCGGGTCGAACAGTGCCGGCATGGTGAAGGTGCTGGCGGGATCGATGAGCTTGCACAACTGGGGAATGAAATCCCCGAAGAAGCCGCCGGTCAGCGCACCGAAGATGAACGTCATGATGCCGCACCAGAAGATCATCTCCATAAAGCTGCGATCATCGGGCCGCTTTTTCTTCAGGAACAGCAGGGAGCCGACGATCATCAGCAGGCCGTAGCCCATGTCCGCCATCATCATGCCAAAGAAGAAGATGAAGAACGGTGCCATCACGGGGTTGGGGTCCACGCCGTCGTAGGCGGGCATGGAGTACTGCTCCGTGATGCAGTTCATGGAGCGGGTCAGGATATTGCCCTTCAGCGCCACCGGCACGTCGGGGATCTCCTCCGGCGTGGGGTCGCTGAGGTCGTAGGCACAGTCCAGCGTGTCCAGCCACGCCGTCAGCTGCGGCAGCTTCTCCGCCGGCACCCAGCCGTCAAAGGCCACGATGCAGCCATCGGTCATCAGCCGTTTCCGGTTCTCCTCCCGCATGAGACGGGAGTTCAGCCGGTCGCTGCACAGCTGCATGTCGGGGAGCTTCCCGCCTAAGCCGGCCAGCTCCTGCAGGGCGGCGTCCTTTTCCGCGGCGGTCTGACGCAGACTGTCCGCCAGCGCCGTCAGGTTTTCCTCCGGTGTACCATGGCGGCCCTTGAGCTGCCCGCCGGAGAAACCGAAGCTGCGCAGCAGCTCCAGCGCCTGAGCCGTCACGGCCTTGTGGGTCAGCAGCAGGATGCCCTGCTGCTGCCGGTCGGCGTACAGCAGGTATGCCTCCGATTCCGGTACCTGTTGGCTCAGCGTGCCCTGTATCTCCTCCCATACGGCGAAGGGGGGCAGCGTGCCGGTGGTGATGTCGCACCATCGCGTCTCTGTCAGCTCCAGCGGGATATCCAGGCTCCGCCAGGGTGTCAGGGCGGCCTGCTCGCTGCGGAGCTGGGTCTCCTTGGCGGTGAGGCGGTTTACGTCCGCCGCCAGTTCATTGATGTGCTGGGCCGTTTCCAACTCTGATGCCAGCGCCGCTTCATCCAGATATTCCCGCTCGGAGATGCGGGGACGCGGTGTCAGCAGACCCGTTTTCTGGGGCGGCGCGGTGCGGCGCAGGATGTCTATGGCCGATTGCAGCTGCCGTTGGCGGGCCAGCAGGTCCGCTGCCGCAGTATCGCACCGGCGCAGAGTGTCGGGAAGCGCCTGTATATCCGGCTCGCTGATCTCCAGACAGCCCATGTGCTGGAGACGGCGGAGTATGGCATCGTGGTCACGCTCCAGCGCCAGCACCTGCAAATGCTTCATTTTGACAATGGCCATCTACCGCTTCACCACCTTTTCCAGCAGGTAGTCCACGGCGTCGTCCATCCGCGCCATCGCCGCGGCGCGCAGGGCCTCGCAGTCCTTCTCGGTGCGATCCAGCATGGCCTGCCGCTCCGCCTCGGCCTGGGCTTCCGCCTGACGCAGGGCGTCGGCCGCGGCACGGCACGCCGCCTCCTGGGCCTGGGATACCAGCGCGGCGCCGTCCTTTTCCGCCTGCCGCACCGTCTCCGCCGCCGCGCTTTGCGCCGCAGCCTTCTGCGCCAGCAGACGGCTCTCCTCCGCCTGAAGACTCTCTATTTTTTCACGGTACAGTTCACTCACCGCCTTTCTCGGAATATGCAGGCAGGGGAAGCCCCTGCGGCCTCCCCTGTTGACTATCCGGTATACCGCAGGGATGGCCCTCTGCGTTATTTGCATCAGGATATCATAAAAGCAGGTTTCTCACAACGGTCAAGCCGTAGAAATTGTCCATCGTATTTTTGTGAATTTCGTCAATGGCGTTGCTTTGCCTAAAAAAATAGCATAATAGGAAACTCTTATCCTCCGCGGGCAGCGGATGTCAAATTCCAGTGGCATTTTCCCCATATCTATGGTATAGTATCCTTGTTATGGTAAACGTTCCGACAACAAATGGGATAGTTCCGACAATATATAACGAAAAGTATTTGAAAATAACACGTGAGGTGTGGTTATGACATACGTAACATCATTCCTGCTGGGACTGGTACAGGGTGTGGCGGAGTTCCTGCCCATCTCCAGCTCCGGCCATCTGGCTATCGCACAGAACCTGCTGGGCCTGGAGGGCGCAGGCAGCGTGCCGGAATTTTTCGACGTACTGCTCCATCTGGGTACGCTGATCGCGGTGTTCGCCGCCTATTGGAAGGACATCTGCGACATGGTGGTGGAGTTCTTCCGCGGCATCGGCGACCTGGCCCATCGCTCCACACCGTCGCCGGTACCGCCGGCGCGGCGGCTGATCCTGCTCATCATCGTGGGCACACTGCCGCTGTTCGCGGTACTGCCCATCCGCAAAAGCGTGCAGGGGCTTGCCGATAATATGGTATTCGTGGGCGCAGCACTGATCGTCACCGGTTTTCTGCTGTTCCTGTGCGATCGGGCCCGCAAGGGCCGCAAGACCGAGCGCAGCGCCACGTGGCTGGACGCCCTGCTGGTGGGCGTGGGCCAGGCGGTGGCCACGCTGCCCGGCGTGTCCCGTTCCGGCATGACCATCACCGCCGGCTGCTTCGTGGGCTACGAGCGCAGGTTCGCCGTGCGGTTCTCGTTTCTGCTGAGCATCCCTGCTGTGCTGGGCGCCAACATCCTGTCCTTGAGCGACGCGGTGAAGGCCGGCATCAACACGGCGGAGGTGCCCATGTACCTGCTGGGCGTTGTCACCGCCGCGGTATCGGGGTATCTGTGCATCCGCCTGTTGAAATACGTGGCGGACAAGGGCCGCTTCGGCGCGTTTGCCTACTACTGCTGGGCGGTGGGTATCCTGACGCTGGTGCTGCAGGCCGTCAAGTGAGATGAAGTGAGGAAAACTATGGCATCGACGCAAAAGAAGACCACAAAAAAGAAAAAGGCGCCGCCCAAGCCGGAGCCGCCCGCCTATAACGGACTGGCGCGGCTCATCGGCGGCGTGGTCTGCCTGCTGCTGGCACTGTGCGTACTGGTCAGCTATTTTCAGGTGGACGCCCTGCTCCTGACGTTTATCGCCAAGGTGCTGAAGGGCACGCTGGGCTACGGGTATTTTCTGGCGGCGCCGGCGCTGCTGGCCGTGGCGGTGATCCAGCTGCGGCATCAGGGCCGCCCCGTGATCCTGCGCACCACCTGCACCCTGCTGGTGCCGCTGCTGTCGGGAATGCTGTGCCACCTGCTGCTGTGCCGCACGGCCTATGAGCTGGGCAGCGGCCTGCTGCCCCAGCTGTGGAAGGACGGACAGACCCTGACCTGCGGCGGCGTGGTGGCCGGCGGCCTGGCACTGGGCAGCGAGGCGCTGCTGAGCAAGGTGGTGTCTGTGGTGGTGTTCGTGGTGCTGCTGGTGGCGGCGCTGCTGGGCGCACTGCACATGACGCCGCAGCAGGCCGTGGATAAAATGAAGGAGTACCGCAGCAGCCGCTGGGAGGACGAGGAGGACGAGGACGATCTGGAGGGCTTCGAGCCTGCGGCTCCGCAGAAAGCGCCTGCACCGGAGAAGCCTGTGAAAGAGAAGCCTGCCAAAAAGCGGGTGAACATCGACATCCCGCTGGACGGCGAATCCTCCGCCATGGAGAGCGGCGAGAAGAAGGACTTCTTCCCCCGCCGCAGTGCCGCCGTCCGGACGCCGGACGAGGTGCTGGACCGCGCCGCTGCCGCGCCCGCCGTCCCCACCGCACCGGCAGCCCCTGCGGCATCGACAGCTCCTGCCGCTCCCGCAGTACAGGAGGCCGCGGCGGTGAAGGAGCCGGTGTCCGAGAAGAAAAAGAAGGCTCAGGTCCAGCAGGAGGTGGAATCTGCCGCCCAGGAGGTGAGCCAGGCCATCGAGCAGGAGCTGGCCCAGGGCGAGGAGATCTACCGCTACCCGCCCATCACCCTGCTGGAGGAGAATCACACCGACAACTGCACCGAGGTGGGCGCGGAGCTGCGCAACAACTCCCGCCGTCTGGCGGACGCCCTGCGTTCCTTCGGCGTGGACGCCACCGCGGGCGACGTGGTTCACGGGCCCAGTGTCACCCGCTACGAGTTCACTCTGGAGCAGGGTGTGAAGCTCAGCAAGATCACCAACCTGTCCGACGATATCGCTCTGGCACTGGGCGCCAGCGGCGTCCGTGTGGCGCCGGTGCCCAACAAGATCTCCGTGGTGGGCATCGAGGTGCCCAACCGCACCGTTACCGCCGTCCGTATCCGCGATGTTATCGAGTCCCGGGAGTTTACCCGCCACCCGTCCCCCGTGGCCTTCGCCGTGGGCAAGGACATTGGCGGCAGCAGCATCGTGGGCAATATTGCCCGCCTGCCCCACGTGCTGATCGCCGGTACCACCGGCTCCGGTAAGTCCGTGTGTACCAACTCCCTGATCGTCAGCATTCTCTACAAGTCTACCCCCGACGAGGTGCGCTTCATCATGGTGGACCCCAAGATGGTGGAGCTGGCGCCTTACAACGGCATCCCCCACCTGCTGATCCCTGTGGTCACGGACCCCAAGAAGGCCGCGGGCGCTTTGCAGTGGGCGGTGTTCGAGATGATGAAGCGCTACAAGATGTTCTCCGAAAAGGGCGTCAAGGACCTGGCGGGCTACAACGCCCTGTCCGAGACGGACGAGGACGTGAAGAAGCTGCCCACTGTGGTGGTGGTCATCGATGAGCTGGCCGATTTGATGCTGGTGGCTGCCAAGGAGGTGGAGGAGTCCATCTGCCGCGTGGCCCAGATGGGCCGTGCCGCCGGCATGCATCTGGTGGTGGCCACCCAGCGTCCCTCCGCCGATGTCATCACCGGCCTGATGAAGGCCAATATTCCCAGCCGCATCGCCTTCGCCGTGGCCAGCTCCATGGAGTCCCGCATCATTCTGGATACCCCCGGCGCGGAAAAGCTGGTGGGTAAGGGCGATATGCTTTACTCCCCGCTGGGCGACAGCAAACCCACCCGCGTACAGGGCTGCTTCATCACACCGGAGGAGATCGAGCGTGTGGTGGCCTTTGTCAAGGACACCGCCGGCGAGGCCCATTACGATCAGGATGTCATCGAGAAGATCCAGCAGGCGGTGGACGCCAAGTCCGACAAGGGCAAGGGCGCCGCATCCGATGCGCCTGTCGATGGCGAGGACGGCGACGAGCTGCTGCCCGCCGCCGTGGAAGTGGTACTGGAGACGGGGCAGGCCTCCGTGTCCATGCTCCAGCGGCGTCTGAAGCTGGGCTACTCCCGTGCCGCCCGGCTGGTAGATCAGATGGAGGAGCGGGGCTATGTCGGACCCTTCGAGGGCTCCAAGCCCCGACAGCTCCTCATCACCCGGGAGAAGTGGCAGGAGCTGCAAATGGCAAAGGGCGCTGCACCGACGGAGACACCGCCTGCCGCTGACCGCTGCGGCTCCATCCACGACGTGTTCGAAAGCCACGACGCACTGGAATAAAGGGATTGCAAAAAGGGGGCAGTGCTGCCCGCCCCTGTTTGCTTCATCGCCGCCACTTGCTCAGATCGCAGCCTCCGCCGGAGGCAAGGACGCGGGAAATCGCCCCTGACAAAGCAGCAAAACATAAGAGCGCTGCGGCATGGCCGCAGCGCTCTTCAGCTTGTCAAAAAAGTCCGTTCGGACTTTTCTGACAAGCTGCCAGCAAAATCGCAAAATAAAAAACAGTATTTTGCGATTTTGGCCGCTGCGGCGGGTGATCGAACGCGAAAGGGAACCCTAACGGTTCCCTTTCACACTATCCTTCCCTCCGATACTTGTG
>OLOL01002867.1_pt1 | contig 11476 bp, 7 predicted proteins | sample 1673081 | NCBI WGS metagenome assembly OLOL01 (sample SAMEA3136753, study PRJEB25190) | human gut metagenome
CGTTTCGCTACGATCGATCAGTTGGAGGCACGTTATCCCGGACTGATACTGGCCGGTAATATGAAAGGTGGTATCGGCATGGCCGACCGTATCCGGCAGGCAACTGGTATTGCTGAAAACTTGCTCATGTAAGTCAAAATCCTTTTCTTTGTAAAAAAGTCAAATTATGGATAAGGTCGAGGATAAAATGGTTGAAATAGCCCGGTTTCAATATGTGGAACAAGCTCAGGGACTGGCCTCTTTATTGCAAGCCAACGGAGTTGTATGTTATGTAAGAAATGAATATACAACTCAGGTTATGGGACTTACGGATGTGGGAGGTATCCGTGTGGAACTTTTGGAAAGCGATGTGGAACAGGCTATGCAGATTATGGAAGCCAACGGATATGAAATCCCCTCAGAGGATGAAGAACCAGAGCAGATACAGGTCGTAGCCGGATGGGCCCGTCATATCCCTTTTCTTCGTAATTACACGTTAGAGAAGCAAATTGTCATCTTATTTGTGATTATTGCTGTGTTTTTGGTATTATTGATCTTTTTTGGATCACAAATCTCGTCTAACTAAAAAAATGTAACCGATGGCCCGTAGAAAGATAACAAATAGTCAGGCGGTGTGTCTCACTCTTTTATGGGGTGTTTTGGCCTACATGCTGCTTGTTTACAGTGAAAAGATAACCTTTGATGTGGTTTTTGCCCTGGTGGCGTCCGCTATCATTGTGTTCGTTCCTGTCTATAAAAACATAAAACGTAGAAATGAGTGACATTTAGTCACGTTTGCCTCTTTAAAATATCATTTCGATATTTTTTTATCATTTTTTCTTTCAAATATTTGCTGGTTTGAAAAAATGGCTTACCTTTGCGACGTTCTTAAAAGAAGAACGCTAACTAGCAAATTGGTATAACATTCTAAATAAACAGTTCTTATGAAGGCAAATGAAGTTTTAGACAACTTAAAGAGAAGATTTCCTAACGAACCCGAGTATCATCAGGCAGTTGCTGAAGTTTTAGGCACAATTGAAGAAGCCTATAACGAACATCCTGAATTTGAAAAGAGCAACCTGATCGAACGTCTTTGTATTCCTGATCGTATTTTCTCATTCCGTGTAACATGGGTAGACGATAAAGGACAGGTACAGACAAACATGGGTTACCGTATCCAGCATAACAACGTGATCGGCCCGTACAAAGGCGGTATCCGTTTCCATGCTTCTGTAAATCAATCGATCCTTAAGTTCCTGGCTTTCGAACAGACTTTCAAGAACTCATTGACTACACTGCCGATGGGTGGTGGTAAAGGTGGTGCCGACTTCAGCCCGCGTGGCAAATCAAATGCTGAAATCATGCGTTTCTGCCAGGCTTTCGTTATGGAATTGTGGCGTCATATCGGTCCGGATACAGACGTTCCTGCCGGTGATATAGGTGTTGGCGGACGTGAAGTTGCTTATATGTATGGTATGTACAAAAAGCTGGCCCGCGAAAACACAGGTACATTCACTGGTAAAGGTATCGAATTCGGTGGTTCACTGATTCGTCCGGAAGCTACCGGTTACGGTAACATCTACTTCCTGATGGAAATGCTGAAAACCAAAGGTACTGACCTGAAAGGCAAAACTTGTCTTGTTTCCGGTTCGGGTAACGTAGCTCAATATACAATCGAAAAAGTAATCGAACTGGGTGGTAAAGTAGTTACTTGCTCCGACTCTGACGGTTACATCTACGATCCGGACGGTATCGACCGCGAAAAGTTGGATTACATCATGGAACTGAAGAACCTCTACCGTGGCCGTATCCGCGAATACGCAGAGAAATATGGTTGCAAATATGTAGAAGGAGCTAAACCTTGGGGTGAAAAATGCGATATCGCACTGCCTTCTGCCACTCAGAACGAATTGAACGGCGACCACGCCCGTCAGTTGGTAGCAAATGGCTGTATAGCTGTATCTGAGGGAGCAAACATGCCTTCTACTCCGGAAGCTATCAAAGTATTCCAGGACGCTAAGATTCTGTACGCTCCGGGTAAAGCAGCTAATGCGGGTGGTGTATCAGTATCAGGTCTTGAAATGACTCAGAACTCCATCAAGTTGAGCTGGAGCGCTGAAGAAGTAGACGAAAAGCTGAAGAGCATCATGAAGAATATCCACGAAGCCTGCGTTCAGTATGGTACTGAAGCCGACGGATATGTAAACTATGTGAAAGGTGCTAACGTAGCCGGATTCATGAAGGTTGCCAAAGCTATGATGGCTCAGGGTATCGTATAATCAGCAAGATATAAGAAAGCTATAGTCATTTTTAAGATAAAGGCTCCCGCCTTCCGAAAGGAAGGACGGGAGTTTTTTTTATGTTGTACCGCAGTGATGAAAAACAAGTAAAAGAGTGCAGGCAAACATGTAAAAGAGTGAGTGACAGGAAGTACTTCATTCCGGCAAATGATGTAGAAGAAAAAGGCAAAAGAAGTACATGACTTGGATGAAAGATGTACTTGAAATAAAAAATATCGGAGGTTTTAAAGATTGTTCATAGTTATTCTCTATCTTTAGATAGAAATTATCAGTTTGACAAGCAAGCAAAATCGGTCTATCTTTGTTACATATTATAAACCCGGACAGAAGAATAAAAAAGACTTCGGTTTATTTAAACTTCGCCTCCGACTAACATCTATTTTATGGAAGAAAAAAAACTAACTGCCGCGAACGGTCGTCCCATTGCCGACAATCAGAATTCGCAAACCGCAGGTCAACGCGGACCTGTCATGTTACAAGACCCATGGCTTATTGAAAAGCTTGCTCATTTTGATCGTGAAGTGATTCCGGAAAGACGTATGCATGCCAAAGGTTCGGGAGCTTACGGCACATTCACCGTCACTCATGACATTACGAAGTACACCCGTGCAGCTATTTTCAGCGAAGTCGGAAAGCAAACTGAATGTTTCGTCCGTTTCTCTACCGTAGCCGGAGAGCGTGGGGCGGCAGATGCCGAACGTGATATCCGCGGTTTTGCCATGAAATTCTACACCGAAGAGGGCAACTGGGATTTAGTCGGAAACAACACTCCTGTCTTTTTCTTACGTGATCCTCTTAAATTTCCGGATTTGAATCATGCCATCAAGCGCGACCCGAAAACGAACATGCGCAGCCCTAACAGCAACTGGGACTTCTGGACACTTCTGCCCGAAGCGCTTCATCAGGTGACAATCACTATGAGCCCTCGCGGCATTCCCTACTCCTATCGCCACATGCACGGATTCGGAAGCCACACCTATAGTTTTATCAATGCGGACAACCAGCGTATCTGGGTGAAATTCCACCTGCGCACCTTGCAGGGAATCAAAAACCTGACAGATCAGGAAGCGGAAGCGATCATCGCCAAAGACCGCGAATCTCATCAACGCGACCTTTTTGAAAGCATCGAAAAGGGAGATTACCCAAAATGGTTATTCCAGATTCAGTTAATGACGGAAGAGGAAGCGGACCATTACCGCATCAACCCGTTCGACCTGACCAAAGTATGGCCGCACAAAGACTTCCCGCTACAAGACGTCGGAATCCTTGAACTGAACCGTAATCCGGAAAACTATTTCGCAGAAGTAGAACAAGCAGCTTTCAACCCGATCAATACCGTAGATGGCATCGGATTCTCACCAGACAAGATGTTACAGGGACGTCTGTTCTCTTACGGCGACGCACAGCGTTATCGCCTCGGAGTGAACGCCGAACAAATTCCGGTGAATAAACCCCGTTGCCCGTTCCATGCTTACCACCGTGACGGAGCTATGCGCGTAGACGGCAACTACGGTGCAACCAAAGGCTACGAACCCAACAGTTACGGAGAATGGAAAGACTCTCCTCACATGAAAGAACCGCCTCTCAAAGCATTCGGCAACGGAGAAATATACAATTATAATGAACGCGAATATGATGATGATTACTACAGCCAGCCGGGAGATCTGTTCCGCTTGATGCCGGCGGACGAACAGCAACTTCTGTTTGAAAACACGGCACGTGCTATGGGAGACTCCGAATTATTCATTAAACAGCGTCACACCCGCAACTGCTACAAAGCAGATCCCGCATACGGTGCCGGAGTCGCCAAAGCATTGGGTATTGATCTGCAAGAAGCATTGAAAGAATAAAAGAACAACCAACCATTTGTCAAAGAAAGAGCATATTTCCCGACGGATTTATGCTTTTTTTTCGGCAGAACAGTAACCAACTGTATATCAGCAGAATAAAATTCTTTTTTTATTCCTTTAAAAGGAACGTCCCATTGGTTTTAAAGAAACAGGCCGTTGGTTTTAAACCAAGACCCCGTTCCTTTAAAACCAACGGGACTATTTTAAAAAAAAGTTCTGCTTTCATTGGAAAAACAGAACTTTTTTGTTTTATTTATTTATCAACCGAAAAGAGATCAGTCAATCCCCGGCATCAGAACAACGCCGAGCTTCTTCTTACCATCCATCTTGACTACCATCGGCTTTTCAAAGCGGACATGACGCAGGAATTTCGTTTCTTCCACCGCAGGTTGGGCGTTGAGGAAATCCTGATTGTAGACCCCGTCATTCATAAAGGCATTGATTGTAAAATAGCCTACGCCGAACGAAGTGAGATTCTGGAAGAAGTGAGTTCCCTGACTCGGGTCTACACGATAATTGGTCAGTCCGGCCTCCACTATCACACGGGCGGCGGAGATATGCGGCCACTTCACCGGAATGCCCAGCCATGTATCACTGCTGCCCCAACGTCCCGGACCTACGAGCACATAATTTCTTCCTGCATTGAGGAATTGCAGGTTCATCTTCTCTATTTCCCAGGCAATGGCCTGATTGTTCGAAGCACTGTATCCATCCGTCTTGACGTAGACGATATCATAAATTTCGTTCATGACGCCATGCCCCAATGAGTTATTGGAACGGAGCACCACGTCTTCATCCGGTATCAGCGTCAAGTCTTCGTCCAGCATTTCTTTGCTGTCCACAATCGGGCGGATTTGCAACAGGTAGAATGTACCCGTCTTATCTTGTTCACGACTCAAGGTCGCGGCAAACTCAATCTCCACCGGGCGCCGCATTTCCTGTTCACCGTACTTCAAAACCAGTTGCAGGATGCGTGCCAGCGGGAATACATCGTGTTGAAGGATATTGGCAAACGTGATTACCTTGCGTCCACCGGGATACAAACCGTCACGGATCACCTGATCATACGGATCGTAAGTAGAAGCGATATAGCGTAACGAACCGTCACTTTCGGCTTCCTTCACATGAAGTTTCAACAGGTTAAAGCCGTCGTCGATAGAGAAATCATGCCCTGCGTTTTTCAAGTCCAATGCGTAGAAACGGGTCTGTGTTTCTTTTAGGGCTATTTCCATTTCACTGGTTTGCAACACTTGATTCGGGTGATAAGGAGAGAAACGAAGCGTCATACCTCCGTCTACAATATATTTTCCTAATCCAAGAGCCAGGTTCACCGTGCCTTCTTCGGCTTTTTCATCTCCCAAGGGATAATAATTGAGCGAACGTGCCACGCCGGACATAGACGGGTAGTAACGGTCTCCGTATTGATTTCCCACAACTTCCTGCAAGATGACTGCCATCTTTTCCTGGTCGATCACGTTCGATGTAGCCTGCATATAGGCTTTACTGTCTCTGAAGTAAACCGACGCATAGACTCCTTTGATCGCATCGGAAAGCATACGGAGCATTTCGTAACGGTCGTCCAGATAAGGAATCATATACGTATTGTATATTCCAGCAAACGGCTGATAATGAGAATCTTCCAACAAAGAGGATGAACGGATGGCAATCGGGGATTTCACCACATCGAAGAAGGTGAAGAAGTCCTCTACCAACCGGTCGGGCAGTTTCGCCTTTAGGAAATATCGTAGAATCGTATCATCGTCGGCATCCGATAGAGCGATTTGATAAAGATTATTGGTCTCCATAAACTCGTCGAAGACATCGGTACACAGTACCACTGTCTTAGGAATTGCCACCCGTGCATTTTCGAACTCTTCAAATTCGGGATAACGCTTCACCATATTATCAATGAAGGCAAGGCCACGGCCTTTTCCTCCCAGCGAACCGTCGCCGATACGGGCAAAGTTGGAGTAACGGTCGAAACGGTCACGTTTGAAGACGGCAACCACTCCCTGATTTTTCATCTTCCGGTACTTCACGATCGCCTCGAAGATAATCCGGCGGTGTGCATCTACGTCCTGAAGACTGGTCCACGTGATCGGCTTCAGAAACTCGGCTACCGGAAACATGGCACGCGAATAGAGCCAGCGCGAAACGTGATTCCGGCTGATATGATACAAGAAGGACTCGGCAGGCACGGCAAACAGGATATTCTGCAGCTCTTTCAGGTTCCGCACACGGGCAATCTCTTCTCCGGTCTCCGGATTGCGGAACACAAAGTCACCGAACCCGAAGTTATCGGAAACGATGCGCCGCAGGTCAACGTCCATCTTTTTAGAATTCTTATCGATAAAGCTGGCACCGTATTTGGCGGCATACGAAGAGTTTTCCGATTCGGAGGATTGGATAATCAACGGTACGAACGGATCGTTCTTGCGTATGGCGGCACAAAGCTTGATACCTGCCAGACCGTCTTTCTCGCCCCGTTCCACTTTCGGGAAACGGACGTCGGTAATGACTCCTAATATATTATTCTGGTATTTGCGATAGATTTCCATCGCTTCCTGATACGTACGCGCCAAAACGATTTTAGGACGCCCACGCATACGAAGCGTGCGCTGGTGCGCATTCAGAGCTTCGGTAGAAAATTCCTGGCTCTGCTTCAACACGAATTTATACAGGTTGGGAAGAATGGAAGAATAGAACCGGATGCCGTCTTCCACCAAAAGTATCATCTGCACGCCTACTTCCTGCACATCATGTTCGAGGTTCATCTTATCTTCCATCAGTTTGATAATAGAAACCAACAGGTCGGTATTGCCCAGCCAGCAGAATACGTATTCAAATGCGCTCAGGTCTTCGTTGATAATCCGCTTCGTAATACCGTGACTGAAAGGAGTCAGGATAACGATCGGAATATGTTCGTATTTCTCTTTAATATGCCGCCCGATATCAAAACTGTCATTGTCTCCCGTACTCGGCATACAGATCACCAGATCGAATGACATATTCTCCAACTGCGTCAATGCTTCCTCTTCCGTAGAAACCTGTGAGAAACGAGGCGGATAACGAAGTGACAAGGATGTATATTCATTAAATATCTTTTCATCAATGCGTCCGTCATCTTCCAGCATGAAAGCGTCATACGGGTTGGCAATCAACAGAACATTGAAAATCCGCCGTGTCATCAAATTGGCGAATTGCGTATCTTTGAAGTAAAGCTGGTTTAATTTATACTTGCTGAGCATAGTCTCTTTCTATTTTTTATTCCATAATGAAATGATTCATAGTACAATCTACTTGACGTTTACCCTGCAAAGTTAATTTTTTAAATCTCATTTGCTATCATCTTCTTTATAAAGTTTATAATAGGTAATAAGTAATAGGTAACAAGTAATAGGTAACAAGTAATAGGTAACAAGTAATAACCATGCGGTTTACAGCGCAGCTTATTACTTATTACTTATTACTTATTACTTATTACCTATTACTTGTTACCTATCACCTACCACTATCATTTTATCATTATTTAATCAAAATATCACCATAAAACCAATCATATTTGAAAAATTTTCCTATATTTGCAGTGTGAGCAGTTTACATTTTATCAGAATAACCTTTTAAAATATGATATCATGAACATCCAGAAAATCATGTCCTCTTTGGAGGCAAAGCACCCCGGTGAATTAGAGTATCTTCAAGCAGTAAAAGAAGTTCTTCTTTCGATCGAAGATATATACAATCAGCATCCCGAATTTGAAAAGGCCAAGATCATAGAAAGACTGGTAGAACCTGATCGTATCTTCACTTTCCGTGTCACTTGGGTAGACGATAAAGGGGAAGTTCAGACCAATCTCGGTTATCGTGTACAGTTCAACAATGCAATCGGTCCGTACAAAGGCGGTATCCGTTTCCATGCTTCCGTCAACCTCTCCATTTTGAAATTCCTCGGCTTCGAGCAGACATTCAAGAATGCGCTGACTACCCTTCCGATGGGTGGCGGCAAAGGCGGTTCGGACTTCTCGCCCCGTGGCAAGAGCGATGCTGAAATCATGCGTTTCTGTCAGGCGTTTATGCTCGAATTGTGGCGCCATCTGGGACCGGACATGGATGTACCTGCCGGTGATATCGGTGTAGGCGGACGCGAAGTAGGTTATATGTTCGGTATGTACAAGAAGCTGACCCGCGAATTTACGGGAACCTTTACCGGAAAAGGACTGGAGTTCGGCGGTTCGCTGATTCGTCCGGAAGCTACCGGCTTCGGCGGTTTGTACTTCGTTTATCAGATGTTGCAGGCAAAAAATATAGATATCAAAGGCAAGACAGTCGCTATCTCCGGCTTCGGTAACGTAGCTTGGGGCGCTGCCACCAAGGCGACCGAATTGGGTGCCAAAGTAATTACGATCTCCGGACCAGACGGATATATCTACGATCCGGACGGCATCAGCGGAGAAAAGATAGATTATATGCTCGAACTTCGGGCTTCGGGCAATGACATCGTTGCTCCTTACGCCGAAAAATATCCGGGTGCAACCTTCGTAGAAGGCAAGCGTCCGTGGGAAGTAAAAGCAGATATTGCACTTCCTTGCGCTACTCAGAACGAATTAAATGGAGAAGATGCACAAAATCTCATAAAAAATAACGTTCTTTGCATTGGAGAAATTTCCAACATGGGATGTACGCCGGAAGCAATCGACTTATTTATCGAAAAGAAAATAATGTATGCTCCGGGTAAGGCAGTCAATGCCGGTGGTGTTGCCACTTCCGGGCTGGAAATGTCTCAAAACGCCATGCACCTGAGCTGGAGCGCTGCTGAAGTGGACGAAAAACTCCACGCCATCATGCACGGTATCCATGCACAATGCGTGAAATACGGTACAGAACCCGACGGATATATCAATTATGTGAAGGGAGCTAACATTGCCGGATTCATGAAAGTAGCTCACGCTATGATGGGACAAGGCGTTATTTAAAAGAGACTTTGTTTAGTTGTATTTGTATTTGTGGTTTGCGCTGCTCGCCTCCTGTGACAGGACGCGGGTAGCGCTATTTTTTTGAGATTAACATTATTTTCTTCAATGGAATTAATTATCTTTGTAGCATTATACAGTAATAACAATAAAAAATGCTACAACCCGAATTAAAACTCCGCCGCGACAAGATTCGCAGTCTGATGGTGTCACAGGGCATTGATGCCGCCCTCATTACTTGTAATGCAAATTTAATCTACACCTATGGCTGTGTAGTCAGCGGCTATCTTTATCTCCCTCTTCATTCACCGGCACTGCTGTTTTTCAAGCGGCCCAACAATATCACAGGCGAACACTCGTTCCCCATCCGCAAGCCGGAACAGATCGTCGATATTCTGAAAGAAAAAGGTCTGCCTTTGCCCACTAAACTGATGCTGGAAGGCGACGAACTTCCTTATACCGAATATGTTCGTCTGGCAGGTTTGTTCCCGGACGCTGAAGTCGTGAACGGGACACCGCTGATCCGTCAGGCACGCAGCGTGAAGACAGCTATCGAAATCGAAATGTTCCGTCGTTCGGGCATGGCACATGCCAAGGCATACGAACAGATTCCGTTCGCATATTACCCCGGAATGACAGATATCGAGTTCTCGATAGAAATCGAACGTCTGATGCGCCTTCAAGGTTGCCTCGGCATCTTCCGCGTGTTTGGACGCAGCATGGAAATCTTCATGGGAAGTGTGCTGACCGGAGATAATGCCGGTTATCCTTCTCCCTACGATTTTGCTTTAGGGGGTCGCGGACTCGATCCTGCCCTGCCCGGAGGCGCTGACAAGACTCCGCTGAAAGAAGGACAAAGTGTTATGGTCGATCTGGGAGGCAACTTCAACGGATATATGGGCGATATGAGCCGTGTGTTCTCTATCGGCAAATTGTCGGAAGAAGCATATACCGCTCACCAAGTTTGTCTGGATATCCAGGAAAAGATCGCTTCGATAGCCAGACCCGGCATTCCCTGCGAAATGCTGTATAACACTGCAATCGAAATGGTTACCCAAGCAGGTTTTGCCGATAAGTTTATGGGAACGGGACAACAAGCCAAGTTCATTGGTCACGGCATCGGACTTGAAATCAACGAAGCGCCTGTACTTGCTCCGCGCATCAAGCAGGAGCTGGAACCGGGCATGGTCTTTGCTCTCGAACCGAAAATCGTTCTTCCCGGTGTAGGCCCTGTAGGTATGGAAAACTCTTGGGTAGTGACAAACGAAGGAGTTGAGAAACTGACTAACTGCAATGAAGAAATTATAGAATTGTCATAAGGGACTGACTAAAAAGTCGGTTCTACCTCTATTGGGGCTGACTAAAAAGTCAATAGTATCTCTATTCTCCTCCTTCCCGAAGGAGGAGAATAGAGATAGAATCGACTTTTTAGCCACTCCAATTTGAACAAGAAAAGCTATTTTACAGGCTTCAGTCCCATCTTCGCCGCCCGTTCCAGCATAAAAGCATGGGCTGCCTCATACTCATTGGGGATAACTCCATCCAGAATAGCATCCTTTATCGCACTTTTCAAAGCACCGACTTCACGACAAGGCTGTAAGCCGAAAGTTTCCATGATCTCTTCTCCACTCACCGGAGGCTGGAAATTACGGACACGGTCTTTTTCTTCAAGGTCTTTCAACTTTTGGCGAACCAGCTGGAAGTTATTCAGGAAACGCTGCTTGCGCTCCATGTTTTTCGAAGTGATGTCCGCTTCGCAAAGTGTCATCAAGTCGTCGATATCATCCCCCGCCTCAAAAAGCAGACGGCGTACGGCAGAATCTGTCACTACATCATCCGCTATCACAATGGGACGCATGTGCAAGCTGACCATTTTCTGTACATACTTCATCTTCTCATTCATCGGCAACTTCATCTTCCGGAAAATATTCGGAATCATCTTCTCACCGATAAAATTATGATTATGGAACGTCCAGCCCGCTTTAGGCTCCCAACGTTTCGTTGCAGGCTTGGCGATATCGTGCAGCAAAGCTGCCCAACGCAACCAAAGATTATCCGTCTTTTTGCTGATATTGTCCAGCACTTCCAGCGTATGGTAAAAGTTATCCTTGTGCGACCGTCCGTTTCGTGTTTCTACTCCCTGCAAGGCAGCCAGTTCCGGAAAAATTAACGGAAGCAGTCCGCTTCGTTCCAGTTCTACAAAGCCTTTTGAAGGGATAGGCGAAAGAATGATCTTGTTCAGCTCATCCGCAATCCGTTCACGGGATATGATTTCAATCCGGTCTTTGTTACGGCAGAGCGATTCGAACGTATCGTCATCGATATAAAAATTCAGTTGCGTGGCAAAGCGAATGCAACGCATCATGCGCAGCGGGTC
>OLOL01002875.1_pt1 | contig 11453 bp, 8 predicted proteins | sample 1673081 | NCBI WGS metagenome assembly OLOL01 (sample SAMEA3136753, study PRJEB25190) | human gut metagenome
CCGTTTACCAGGGCGGCGCTGAGCTGGCTGATGATGTCGCTGGCGTGCTGGCACACTTTTTATCAGGGATTTTTCCTTGCACCAACGGTTGTCGGAAGCGCATTAAAAGGCGCCATTTTTGCGGCAAACATCTACGAAAAACTTGGCTTTTCTGTGATTCCAAACAGCACAGAAAGCAGGCATGACATTATACAGGCAGTGGAACTTGGCACACCGGAAGGTGTTATCGCATTCTGTCAGGGAATTCAGGCTGCCGCACCGGTTGACAGCTATGTATCACCGGAACCTTGGGCAATGCCTGGATATGACAGTGATGTGATCATGGCTGCCGGAGCATTTGTACAAGGTTCATCTATTGAACTAAGTGCCGACGGACCGATCAAACCTCCATATGCAGTTTATTTTCAGGGAGGACTTACCTGGCCGCACGCAAAACTTGGGATTCTCATGTCTTTGGAACATTTAGTGAGAAAAGGAATCGTACAGTTATGAAAAAAAGACATGTAATCATCGTAGGCGGAGGAGCTTCCGGAATGGTCGCTGCAATTTCGGCCGCAAGAGAAGGCGCGAAGGTGACAATTATAGAACATCAGAATAAACTCGGAAAAAAAATCTTATCTACCGGAAACGGAAAATGTAATTTGACCAATGAGTATATGGTAGCAGAATGTTTCCGCGGTGAAGATCTCTCGATTGTCGATACTGTGTTAAAGAAATTTGGCTATAAAGAGACAGTTTCCTTTTTTGAGTCGTTAGGTGTTCTCACAAAAAGCAGACAGGGGTATATCTACCCTGTTTCAGAACAGGCATCCGCAGTGTTGGATGTCCTTGTGATGGAATTGGAAAAACTTTCAGTCGATGTTATTCTAAATGAGCATGTAACTTCCGTTTCACAAAAAAAAGAGCAATTTACAGTTGTGGCGGGAAACAAAAAATATTGTGCGGATGCGGTAATTTTGGCGACAGGTGGTAAGGCAGCCGCAGTATTGGGGTCTGACGGAAGTGGCTATGCATTGGCAAAACAATTTGGTCATACGATTTCTCCGGTTGTCCCTGCACTTGTACAACTTCGCGGGAAAGGCACCTATTTTAAACAGGTGGCGGGCGTTCGCACAAATGCGAAGGTATCCGTGCTGGTCGACGGAGATTGTCAGGCTGCTGACACAGGAGAGCTTCAGCTTACAAACTACGGTATTTCCGGCATTCCTGTTTTTCAGATCAGCAGATTTGCAGCAAAGGCGCTCAAAGAGAAGAAGTTGGTAGAAGCAGAGATTGATTTTTTCCCTGAGGATGATGACAACGAGTTTTGCATATTGATGGAAGAACGAAAACGACAACATGCTGATAGAACGGCAGAGGATTTCTTTGTAGGGATATTTAATCGTAAGCTAAGCGAGTTGTTTTTAAAGCAGGCATATATCCCATTGCATATAAAAGCTTCCGAAATCCGATCTGATAAATGGGAAAAATTGTTTTCTCTGTGTAAGCATTTTCAGGTGGAGATCGAGGAGACAAATCCTTTTGAACAGGCACAGGTTTGTGCCGGTGGAGTACGCACAGATATGATAAATCCGGCTACGATGGAGTCTGTTCTTGTGAAAGACTTATATATCACAGGAGAACTGATGGATATTGACGGAATCTGCGGAGGATATAATTTACAATGGGCGTGGGCAACTGGTTTTCTTGCCGGGAAGCACGCGGCGAAAGGAATGGAAAGATGATTCGAATCAATCAGATAAAACTGACTCCAGATAAGGGCAAAGAGGAGTTGGTTCAAAAGGCAACAAAAATACTTCGTATTTCTGAAAAAGAGGTACTATCTTTAAAAATTCGCAAACAGTCCATTGATGCCCGAAAGAAACCCAATATTATGTATGTCTACACCGTGGATGTGGAGGTTTCAAATGAGCAAAAGATTATGAGACGTCAAAAAGGAAATCAGGTGACACTCATCCACGAGACACCTTATGACTTTCCAAATTCCGGTACCAAGAAGATGGAACACCGACCGGTGGTCATCGGAAGCGGACCGGCAGGATTATTTTGCGCATATTTGCTTGCCGAGCATGGATATCGTCCGGTTGTATATGAACGTGGCGCTTCTGTAGAGGAACGAAAAAAAGATGTGGAACGATTTTGGAACGAACAGATTCTAAATCCGAACTCCAATGTACAGTTCGGAGAGGGCGGTGCAGGAACATTTTCAGATGGAAAACTAAATACACTTGTCAAAGATCCAGTTGGAAGGAACCGGAAAGTGCTGGAAATCTTTGTGGAAAACGGTGCGCCAAAGGACATCCTGTACAGTCATAAACCACATATTGGAACCGATCTTTTGATTACAGTTGTAAAAAATATGAGACAGCGGATTTTAGATTGGGGCGGTGAAGTACATTTTCACAGTCAGATGACGGATATTCATGTGGAAGACGGAAAGCTTACGGCAATCACGGTGACAACTGATGCTGAAAGTATCCGCTGCCCGGCAGAGATACTTGTACTGGCAATCGGGCACAGCGCCAGAGACACTTTTTCCATGCTCTATGAAAGACAGATTCCGATGATCGCTAAATCATTCGCAGTAGGTGTCAGAGTTGAGCATGACCAGGAAATGATAAATTGTGCTCAGTATGGTGAAAATGTACCTTACGATCTCCCTGCCGCTCCATATAAAGTGGCAGCAAATTTGGAAAATGGAAGAGGTGTTTATTCGTTCTGCATGTGTCCGGGAGGATATGTCGTCAATGCTTCCTCTGAGGAAGGTCGGCTCGCCGTAAATGGAATGAGTTATCATGCGCGGGATGGGAAAAATGCAAATAGTGCGATCATTGTGACAGTAACACCTAAAGATTATGGTTCGGAGCATCCACTGGCTGGCGTTAGATTTCAGCAATTGCTGGAAGAACGGGCGTATCAGGTGGGAAAAGGAGCGGTCCCGGTACAGTGCTTTGGAGATTTTTGTGAGAATAAAGTTACAGAGCATTTCGGAAAAATTGAACCTCAGATAAAGGGAGCGTACACGTTTGCGAATGTTCGTGCAATTTTTCCAAAAGAAATTGGTGATTCTATTGAAGAAGGAATAAAAGTGTTCGACAGACAAATACATGGTTTTGCAAAAGATGACACGGTGTTATCTGGCGTGGAGAGCCGTACATCTTCTCCTGTTCGAATTCCTAGAAATCAGGAACTTCACCTTGAAAATCTGCGGATTTACCCGTGTGGAGAAGGTGCAGGATATGCAGGCGGAATCACTTCGGCAGCGATGGATGGAATAAAAGTGGCTGAAATGATCGCAAAGGAATTTACATTTTTCGACTGATTCGTCACAATTTATTCAGAAAAATTTAATGTGTTAACTATGTACACCAATTTTAAATTGTGGTAAAATAAGTAAAGTTTGTGGAGTAAGAAACGAGGTGGAGTACAAATGAAGAGGGCAGGAGGGAAGAATTCCTGGGCGTTATTTCTCTTAATGTTGGCAGGGATTGTTCTTGGCGGGTTTATAGGAACGCTTACAGCAGATATGCCTGGATTTGCCTGGTTGAACTATGGGCAGTCTTTTGGATTTGATAACCCAATTGTGTTAAATCTCGGTATATTGGTTATTACATTCGCATTAAATATCAAAATAACAATCGCAAGCATTATTGGACTTGTTATATCTGCAATTATTTATCGCTTCTTATAGCAATGCTATCGTGTCAAAGAGTCTGTACAAGAGAATGAATCAAACATGCACAATCAAAGAAATGTTGGAAGATGAGCGGCCGTATGAAAAGTGTCTCCGCTATGGAGTCGAGAACTTGTCAAACGCAGAGCTGCTCGCGGTTCTTTTGAGAACTGGGACAAGAGGTACAAACTCTTTGGAGATGGCGCGTAATATTTTACGCACATCGGAGCAGGAAGAGGACAATATTTTGGCAGTGCACCAGCTTACAATGGAAAAGCTGAAGGCAATCAAAGGAATCGGAACAGTAAAAGCAACTCAGATTTTATGCCTCTCGGAATTGGCAAAGCGTCTTTCGAAGGCCAGTGTAAAAGAAAGTCTGATTTTTACGTCTCCGTCTACAATCGCAGATTATTATATGGAAGATCTGCGTCATCGGAAGCAGGAACACATGAAACTTCTGATGCTGAATACGAAATCAAAACTCATTGGTGAGACTGATATTTCAAAAGGAACAGTTAACGCTTCTTTAGTCTCTCCAAGAGAATTATTTATAGAAGCTCTTGAGAAAAATGCAGTTTCCATTATACTGATGCACAATCACCCAAGCGGTGATCCGACACCAAGTAAAAATGATATACTGCTGACTAAAAGAGTGACAGATGCAGGTAATCTGATTGGAATTGAATTATTAGATCACATTATTATTGGCAATAATTGTTATATCAGCTTTGCTGAACAGAGGCTTTTATGACAATCGAAAGGATATACAATGTTTGGAAATATATATGGACTGGATCTTGGCACTTATGAGATCAAAGTTTATGATAAAAAAAAGAATGCCATATGGCGAGAAAAAAATACAATTGCTATTGCAAATGAAGATGAGATTTTTTCTGTGGGTGACGAGGCATATGAGATGTTTGAAAAAGCGCCTGACAATATAGAAGTCGTCTTTCCGATGAAAGAAGGCGTGATTTCTCACTTTTATGATATGCAGTACTTATTGAACAATCTGCTGAAAAAGGAACGCCATTTTGCACGTGGCTCAAAATATATAGTAGCCGTTCCGACTGATGTGACGGAAGTTGAAAAAAAGGCATTCTTTGATTTGGTTGTACATTCTACTGCAAAGGCAAAAGAAGTCAATGTTGTAGAGCGGGCAGTCGCAGATGCGATCGGGATTGGGCTGGATATTCAGAATTCTCCTGGAATATTTATTGCCAATTTCGGTGGTGAGACAACAGAGCTGTCCGTCCTCGCATCAGGCGGTATGGTCTTGAATAAATTAGTAAAGACCGGAGGTGCTATGCTTGACAATGCAATCAGCAGCCTTGTACGTCATACTACAGATTTTTTGATCGGACGACTGACTGCGGAAAAATTACGGCAGCATTTTGATGTCTTCGATGAAAAGACGGACACTTCCATGGAGGTTGCCGGCAGGGATTTGATTACCGGTGTTCCACAGCAGAAAGAGATTTCCGTCAATCTTGTAAGAGCGGCGGTTAAAGAGCCTTTGGCTGCCTGTATTCGAGAGATTGACCTCCTATTGGAACGAACACCGCCTGAAGTCCGAAAATCAATTGAGATGAACGGGATTTATGTTACAGGCGGGCTCGCTCATATGAAAGGACTTGCCGAATACATAGAAGGAAGAACCGGTATTAAAGCACAAGCTGTCAAGAATCCTGATGTTTGTGTGGTGGAAGGTCTCAAACAGATCATTCAATCAAAAGAATTGAGAAAATTGACATTTTCAATGTTAGATGAAAATTATAGGTGGATGGGATAATATGAAAACAAAAAATCAAACGACATTAGCAAGTAAATATTGGTTATTGATTCTTTCATTAATCTGTATCATTTTGATGGGACTGTCACTTGTGACAGATAAAGTGAATGGGCCGCTTCGGACAGTGGCAAATTACACGATTGTTCCGATGCAGAAAGGAATCAATAATATTGGATTGTGGATGAGCGATCTAACTCAAAATTTTGAAACATTAAAAGAAGTAAAAAGCAAAAATGAGAAACTGCAGAAAACTGTGGACGAATTAACGATTGAGAACAATCGTCTGCAGCAAGAGCGTTATGAATTAGAACGCCTTCAGGAACTTTATGCGCTTGACCAAAGTTATGCGGATTATAAAAAAGTCGGTGCACATGTCACCGCGAATGATTCCGGTAACTGGTTCAGTTCTTTTACCATTGATAAAGGAGAAAAAGATGGTATCAAAAAGGATATGAATGTCATGGCTGGAACCGGTCTTGTGGGAATTGTGACAGAAGTCGGACCGAATTGGGCACGTGTACGCTCGATCATAGATGATTCCAGCAATGTCAGCGCGCTGATTTTGTCGACTTCGGATAAATGTATTGTAAAAGGAGATTTAACGCTGATGAACGATGGGAAAATTCGTTTTGAACAGCTTGCAAATAATGGTTCCGAAATAAAAGAAGGAGAACAGGTTGTTACTTCACATATCAGCAGCAAATATCTGCAGGGAATTTTGATCGGGTATGTCAGTGAAATCACAACGGATGCAAACAACCTTACAAGATCGGGATATATTACACCTGCTGTTGACTTTCAACATTTACAGGAAGTACTTGTCATTACAACTACAAAAGAGGAGATGCTGGAGAAAGAAGAATAGTAGAAAGGAGTACTGTTTTGAAAAGAAGAGTCATCACTGTTTTAATTATTGTTGTATGCTTTTTATTAGAGTGTACCGTTTTTCAAAAAATTGCATTTGCATCCATCACACCGAATCTTTTGATTGTAATCACATCAGCATTTGGATTCATGCGCGGTAAAAAGGAAGGTATGTTTGTCGGCTTTCTTTCCGGTCTGCTTGTCGATATATTCTTTAGTGAGCTGATTGGATTTTACGCTTTAGTTTTTATGCTGATTGGCTATGTAAATGGTTTCTTCAAGCGGATTTTTTACGCTGAGGATATTAAACTTCCATTGATTTTGATTGCGGCAAGTGACTTTATTTATGGACATATTGTGTGTATTTTCATGTTCATTATTCGAAGTCGGTTCAATTATCTATATTATTTGAACCATATCATTATGCCGGAATTAATATATACTATTTTAGTAACATTAATTTTATACCAGCTTATTTTGCATATTAACCAAAAATTAGAAGCAGAAGAAAAAAGGAGTGCAAGTAAATTTGTTTAATCGTCTAAAAGATTCTATTCTAGAAGTATTAAAGTCAAGATTATTTGTTTTGATTGTTGTTTTTTGTATTTTATCTGCAATTTTGATTCAGCGTGTATTCTATTTACAGATTGTAAAAGGGGAAGATTACCTGAACAACTACAAATTGAAGATTCAAAAGACAAAAACCATCCAAGGAACTAGAGGCGTTATATATGACCGCAACGGGGAGGTGCTTGCTACAAACAAGCTCGCTTATTCCGTACAGATTGAAGATAATGGTTCTTATGAAGATACCAAACAGAAAAATAAACTTATTAATAAAACAATCAATAGCGTCATTGATATGGTAGAAAAAAATGGAGATTCGATTGTAAATGATTTTGGAATTATTCTAAACTCTAATAATGAATATGAATTTCTTTACTCGGAAGGTACCAGAAGACTGCGTTTTCTTGCCGATATTTATGGATATACAACAATTGATAAGTTATCGGAAGATGAAAAAAATTCTACGCCGCAGGAAGTCATGGATTTTCTCTGTGCGAATAAGCGTGGAAAATCTTGGGGATTTGGTATTGATCAGGAAAAATACGAAGAAAAATATGGAAAATCCCGTGTCCTTCAGCTTGTGACAATCCGATATGGAATGCATTTAAACAGTTTCCAGAAGTATATTCCAACAACCATTGCTTCTGATGTCAGTGACCAGACAGTGGCGGTTATCATGGAAAATCTATCTGATCTTCAAGGAATCAGTATCGGAGAGGAATCTCTGAGAGAATATCCTGACAGTAAATATTTTTCATCCATTCTTGGATACACCGGAAAGATCTCTCAGGAAGAGTACGACGATCTGAGCGAAGAACAGCAGAAATCGTATTCTCTGACAGATATTGTAGGAAAATCAGGTATCGAGCAGACAATGGATGAATATCTGCAAGGTGAAAAAGGAAAAGAAACGGTATATGTCGACAGTGTGGGAAAAGTTATTGAAAGCAAGAAAGATAAGGAGCCGAAGGCAGGCAATAACCTTTATCTTTCTATCGATAAGAATCTGCAGATTACGGCGTACAATTTAATAGAGGAAAAGCTTGCAGGTATTATTTTGAAAAAAATGACGACGGCTCTTGATTATACCAGAGATCCAGAGGGAAATTCCGATATTATTATTCCGGTCGGTGATATCTATAATGCATTTTTTGCAAATGAGATTTTAGATATTGATCACTTTGCGACGAGTGAGGCACAGGCGACTGAGCAGGAGGTCTATGCTGCATACAGTCAAAGACTGGATACTGCCATTAATGAGATTATAACAGAGCTGCAATCTTCATCAGCAGAACCATATGAAGATCTGTCGAAAGAGATGCAGGCATATATGAATTATATTGAGGCGGATGTACTTACTTCCAAGACGGAAATTATTATGAAAGATAAAATTGATACGAACGATGAGACCTATAAAGCTTGGAAAACAGATGAATCAATCAGTTTGAAAGAGTACTTGAATTATGCCATTTCAAAGAACTGGATTGATACTTCTGTCATTCAGGATTACGTATCTTCCGACGAAAAATATTCAAATGCCGGAGAACTGTACCAGGGAATATTAACGTTTATCAATGACTATCTGAAAACAGACAGCAATTTTGAAAAACTTATTTACCAGTACATGATCAAAGATGGAACGCTTCGTGGAAGTCAGGTATGTATGCTGTTATATGAACAAAATGTACTTCCGCTTGATGAACAACAGGATCAATATAACAGACTTGCATCAGGATCAATATCGGCGTATGATTTCATTCGCAGCAAGATTGAAAGTCTGGAAATTACCCCAGGGCAGTTAGGTGTTGAACCGTCCACCGGATCATTTGTTATGACTGAAGTTGCGACAGGAAAAACACTTGCACTTGTCTCTTATCCGGGATATGACAACAATCGACTTGCCAATACAATGGATTCAGACTACTACAATAAATTGTATGTAGATCTTTCACAGCCGTTTTACAATAAAGCTACTCAAGAGACAACCGCACCTGGATCTACCTATAAGATGGTATCCTCAGCGGCGGGGCTTTCAGAAGGTATTATTACCGGAAGTACTACGATTGGATGTTATGGACCATATAAAAATATTACCCCTAGTCCGAAATGTTGGATTTATCCTGGAGGGCACGGCAACTTAACCGTAACCGGTGCGCTGGCACATTCATGTAACAACTTTTTCTTTGATGTCGGATATCGTCTTGGTTTATCATCTGAAGGAAATTACTCTTCGGATGTCGGAACTGACAAACTTGCGAAATACGCGGAGATGTTTGGTCTTGGAGAGACTTCCGGTCTTGAAATTCCAGAATCTGAACCTCGTATCAGTGATGAGGATGCTGTCCGTTCTGCAATTGGACAGGGAACAAACTTGTTTACAACAAGTCAGCTTGCAAAATATGTAACAGCTATCGCGAATCGCGGCACCGTATATGATCTTACACTTTTAAGTAAGATAGAAGATGTTGATGGTAATCTGGTGAAAGAATTTGAGCCTACCTTATATAAACAAATCGAAAAAAGTGAAATCAGCAGTACTTCTTTTAATCTGATTCAGCAAGGTATGGAGCAGATGGTAGAAAGAGATAGCCGTTTCAAGAGTGTACGTGACGGTGGAATTAAGATGGCAGGAAAAACCGGTACCGCACAGCATAGTAAGGCTCATGCCGATCATGTTTTATTTGTCGGATATGCACCGGCAGGTCAGCCGGAGATTGCAGTCAGTGCACGTATTGCGTATGGCTATAATTCTGGTTATCCTGCTGAGATCGGAAGAGATATGGTTAGAAAATATTTTAATCTGGCAGATGATGCCGATCTTGTAACCGGAACTGCTTCTTCACTTGGTTCAGAGATACGAGGAGATTAACCGGAAAATACGTTCAGAACCCTTTTTAAAGCACAAAAGAAAAATGTCAAACAGACCCGCAGATATAAAAAAGCATGTAGGAGGAATTTAAAATGGGTGAAGTTATTGTAGTTACATCAGGGAAGGGTGGCGTTGGAAAGACAACAACGACTGCCAATCTAGGAGCAGGGCTTGCAAAATTAGACAAAAAAGTTGTGGTGATTGATACGGATTTAGGACTTCGAAACTTAGATGTTGTCATGGGACTTGAAAATCGTATCGTATATAATCTGGTAGATGTCATTGAGGGAAATTGCCGTATGAAACAGGCGTTGATCAGGGACAAGCGATATGACAATCTCTATCTTCTGCCATCAGCGCAGACAAAAGATAAGTCTGCAATCTCTCCACAGCAATCAAATCATTTAGATGTATTATTTAAATATTACAGAATGAAAAAACGTATTTTAGGTTTAAATGATATGCACATTTATGATGTATATGTCCCATTAATTTCAAATTTTGAAAGAAATTACACATATGATGAAGCTGTTAATGAAGTATTAGAAGCAACACATATATTTGGAGATGAATATGTAAATATATTAAAACAAGGATATAAAGATAGATGGGTAGATGTTTATCCGAATAAGGGAAAACGCGGAGGGGCTTTTTCTGGTGGTTGTGCTACAACAAATCCATTTATATTATTAAATTTTCAAGGAACTGAATATGATGTTTCTACATTAGCACATGAATCAGGTCATTCAATGCATAGCTATTTTACAAGAAAAAATAATCCATTACAATATGCTGATTATAGAATATTTGTTGCAGAAGTTCCATCAACAGTAAATGAACTTGTTTTAGCATATTACAGATTAGAGCATACAAAAAATAAGCTTGAAAAACTATCAATATTAAATTCATTATTAGAGCTATATAAAGCAACAATATATAGACAAATAATGTTTGCAGAATTTGAAAAAACAACACATGAGTTATCAGAAAAAGGAGAAGTTTTAACAGCCGAATTACTTAACAAAAAATATTATGAAATAAATGAAAAATACTTTGGTGGTGAAATAATATTAGATAAAGAAATTTCATATGAATGGATGAGAATACCACATTTTTATTATAATTTTTATGTATATAAATATGCAATAGGATTAACAGGAGCAAGCAAAATAGTAAAAAGAATAAGAGCAAAAGAGCCACATGCACTAGAAGATTATTTTGAATTTTTGAAAATAGGAAATAAAAAGAATCCAATAGAATCATTAAAAGTAGCAGGTGTAGATTTTACAAATACAAATGTATTTGACAGTGCAATACAAATATTTGATGAATTGATAGATGAATTCGAGAAGCTATATAAAGAGCTTTAAAATAGGACTTATAGGAAAAGGGAAATGTTCTCTTTTCCTATTTTTTTGAAAAAGGGACACATTCAATGATAAGGCATAATTTAGTGTGTTAATTAAAACCATATCCACTAACATTGTCACATAAAAAATGCAGATATTATTGGAAAAATGTCATTTGTAATGTTTGGCAAATTATGGCATTAATCAATATTACAAAATAATGATTAATTACGAAAAAGCTCGAAATTTGTCCCACGATTTTCCTTGCAAAATATACTAATTCATTATAAAATACAATCAAGTTAAAGCTTAATGCGAAAAACTTTCGAAAATTTAATT
>OLOL01002889.1_pt1 | contig 11402 bp, 9 predicted proteins | sample 1673081 | NCBI WGS metagenome assembly OLOL01 (sample SAMEA3136753, study PRJEB25190) | human gut metagenome
TTGGCCCCAAGGCGGGGCAATTCCAGGCGCCTGTCGGACCCTCGCTGACTTCCTCGGGCGAACCTGTGCGACAAAACTATATTGTTATTTGGACGCCCATGCGGGCGTCTTTTTGTTTTTGTGCGCCCTTAACCGTGAAATGGGAGCGGCTTCTTTCTTTGAAAATATAAGGACGCGTATAATGTTTTCTGGAAAACTGGCGTCGATGACAGAGCCGTAAGGCTCGTCAGGAAAGGGAGGTTTCCCTTGAGTTCAGAGACCCCTGAAGATAAGAAGCGCGTTGAGGAGGCGCTGAAGGATCCGGCGAAGCTGAAGGAGTTGGTGGAGGCTCTTTCCGATGGGAGCCGTCGCGGCCGCCAGCAGGCAGCAAAGGTCATTGCGGGCGTGGCTGCTGAGAATCCTGAAATACTCGTGCCTTTCGCGTCCGATCTCGTCGACGCATTGGAGCGCCCCGAGGCTCAGACGCGTTGGGAATGTCTTGATGCGCTGACTTACGTTGTGCCCTTCGACTCTCGGTCATGCGACAAGGCCATCCCCGGCGCCGAGGCGGCCCTGCAACTTTGCAAAAATGCGGCAAACTCCGGCGCATCTTTCTGTGCAAGCTGGGTGCGACGACCGAGAAACGCTCGGAAAAAGTATGGCCTCTCATCGACGAGGGCATCCAGTGCTATCACGGCGATTTGGAATTCCAGGATATGCTCTTGGCGGTCATCGACTTTTCCCAAGGGAAGCTGGACGGGTCTGTGAAAAGCGCCCTGGCCGATCGTATGCGCTTCGATGCCGAGAACGGCAAGGGCATGCTCAAGCGCCGTGCCAACCAAATCATCGAGAATGTTGCCTAGTTCCAAGGAGATTGTTGCATGAGCTTTGAAGCTTCTTTGAAGGTGGGCGCTGGGGCCTACACCTATTACCCGGTGAGCGAGATAGAGGGGGCGGCGCAGCTGCCTTACTCCCTTACCGTGCTTTTGGAGAATGTGCTGCGCTGCGGGCGCACGCCCGAAGAGGCTCAGGCCATGGCCGAGCGCATCGTAACTGCCGGCTTAGCGGGCCAGACGGGTGAGGAAGTGGAGTTCTCGCCGGCGCGCGTGTTGTTCCAGGACTTCACGGGTGTGCCGGTGTTCGTCGATTTCGCCGTCATGCGCGAGGCCTGCGCCGATCTGGGCGGCGATCCGAAGAAGATTAATCCCCAGGTGCCGTGCGATTTGGTCATCGACCATTCGGTCATTGCGGATGTGGCCGGGTGCGACGGCTGCATGGATGAGAACATGAAGCTGGAGTTCAAGCGCAACGGCGAGCGCTACGACTTCCTGAAATGGGCCCAGGAGTCCTTCGAGAACGTGCGCATCGTGCCGCCGGGACAGGGCATCTGCCATCAGCTGAACATCGAGAAGTTCGCCAGCGTGGTCATGGAGTCGCCGGCCGGCCTTACGGGCGCCGACGGCACCCCCGTGGTTTACTTCGACACGCTGGTGGGCACTGACTCCCATACGCCCACGGCCAACGGCATCGGCGTACTCGGTTGGGGCGTGGGCGGCATCGAGGCGGAGGCGGCCGCGCTCGGCCAACCCATCACGACGCTCGTGCCCCGCGTCATTGGCGTGAGGCTCGCCGGCGAGCTGGCTGCCGGCGTGTCGGCCATGGACGTGTCGCTGGCGTTCGCCCAGATGCTGCGCCAGAAGGGCGTGGTGGGCTGCTTCGTGGAGTGCTTCGGCCCGGGCGTGGCGGCTCTTACGGCCACGCAGCGCGCCTGCATCTCCAACATGACGCCCGAGTACGGCTGCACGTGCACCCTGTTCCCCGTGGACGAGAAGACGCTGGAATACCTGCGCCTGACCGGTCGTTCCGACGATCAGGTGGCGCTCGTGGAGGCCTACGCGAAGGCCCAGGGCTACTGGAACGATCCCAATGCGGCGCCGCGCGCCTACGCCGAGGTGATCGAGCTCGATCTGGGCAGCGTGAAGCCCTCCATCGCTGGCCCCTCCCGTCCCCACGACCGTATCGACTTGGATACGGCAGGCAAGCGCTTCCGCGCCATCTGCGCCGAGCGCGGCCTCGATAACGTTACGGCCCACGTGGAAATCGACGGCACCGACTACGAGCTGACCCACGGCGCCATCGCCATCGCCGCGGTGACGAGCTGCACCACGGCCACCGACCAGGCCATGATGATCGCTACGGGCCTTATGGCCCGCAACGCCGCCGAGCGCGGCCTTGTGCCCGCGCCTTGGGTGAAGACCATCCTCGCCCCGGGCAGCCGTGCCACCGAGCTTTTGCTGGAGCGTGCGGGGCTGACCGAACCCCTGCGCGATCTGGGCTTCTACACCTGCGGCTTCGGGTGCATGAGCTGCATCGGCAACTCCGGCCCGCTCATGGAGCCGATGCACGCCATCGCCGACGACATCGAGCTGGCGAGCGTGCTTTCCGGCAACCGCAACTTCGAGGGCCGCATCTCGCCGGACGTGTCCCAGAACTACCTCATGCAGCCGGCCAACGTGATCGCCTACGCCATCGCCGGCACCATGGATATTGATCTGGCCCACGATGCGCTCGGCACCGACGCCGAGGGCAACCCGGTGTACTTCGCCGACATCGTGCCCGACGAGGCCGAGGTGGCCGCGCTGGTGGACCAGTACGTGACCGCTGATTTGTACGAGCAGGGCGCGGCGGGCATGTTCGAGGGCGATGCCGCCTGGCAGGCCCTCGGCGCCGAGCCGAGCGACACGTTCGCCTGGGACGAGTCATCTACCTACGTGCGCCGACCCCCGTACTTCGACGGCATGGGTCGCGCGGTGGAGGGTCAGGCTCCCATCGAGGGCGCTCGCGTGCTCGGGAACTTCGGCGACTTCATTACCACCGACCACATCTCCCCGGCCGGCGCCATCGCGCCCGATATGCCGGCGGCGGAATACCTCGAGGCCCATGGCGTGGCTCCGGCCGACTTCAACACCTACGGCAGCCGTCGCGGCAATCACGAGGTGATGATGCGCGGCACCTTTGCCAACGTGAAGCTGGCGAATAAGCTGGCCTGCGGCCGCAAGGGCGGCTGGACGCGCGACTTCACCACGGGCGAGATCGCGCCGCTGTACTACGCGGCCGAGAACTACCGCGCGGCGGGGTCGCCGGCGGCGGTGCTGGCGGGCAAGATGTACGGCTCGGGCAGCTCGCGCGACTGGGCGGCCAAGGGTCCCATGCTGCTGGGCGTGCGCGTGGCCATCGCCGAGAGCTTCGAGCGCATCCATCGGTCGAATCTCATCGGCATGGGCATCCTGCCGCTGCAGTTTGCCGAGGGCCAGAATGCCGACGAGCTCGGCCTCGACGGCTCCGAGGTCATCACCGTGGCCCCCATCGACTTCTCGGCGGGCCTGCCGAATCCGGCGGTGGTGCAGGTGACGGCCGAGCGCGCCGACGGCAGCGCGGTGACCTTCGACGCCACGGTGCGCATCGACACCCCCACCGAGGGCCGCTACTACGAGAACGGCGGCATCCTCCAGTACGTCCTGCGCGATTTGATCGACTAGCCACACGCTGAGGGCGGAAGGGTCTTTTCTCCTTCCGCTCCCGTAGATTTGAAAGCGACTATTCGTAGGGGCAGGCTTTAGCCTGCCCGCTCGATAGTGGAGATCGAGTCCGGTTTCGTATTGGCTTCATCGGTATTTGGTTCTTGCGGTTACGGTGCGTGCATGATATAAAAATGCCGGGTTGGCCCTTCGGGGTCGGGCCCGTCAAAGCTGGGCGGAGGGATCTCCGCCCTCTTTCATTCGGGGCAAGAGCAGTTGTCTCAAAATTTGCAACAACTGACGGGAGCAAGTTTGAACTATCGCAAAATTTGAGACAGTTGCCTCTGTATTAATTTGAATCCGTGCGTTTTCTGCACAAGTTGGACGAGAATCAACGCATAAGGAAAGTGCCGGATACGGGTAAGCTGCTCACCAATCGGGCGCCTTGCAACACAAACGCCAGCGGTGGGAGAACTACACTCCGTGCTGGCGTTCATTGGCTTGCATTGTACAGAGTGCCGCTACTTGATGTCAATCAGGTTCCGCTTTTTGGTAACAAAAATGACATGTTTGACGGACCGAAGGGCTACCGCCTGTTTTCGCAGCTCCCGTTCAATTTGTTGGTCGGTGAGGTTTTTGACGCGTTGTGAATCGTAGATAATGCAGGACGATTGGTGGGCTGCCTTGCGCAATGTCTTTTGGATATTGGAGAGGCTATTAGAAACGGGAGACTTCATCTCCCATTCAATCCCGTCGATTTCCACGTCTGCCGAGCTTTGGTGCTCGCCTTCTTTTCGGACAAGGAATGAGACGGTTAGACCGTGAGCCACTAACGCTTCGGCTGTGCGTAGCTCATGGGGCCACGGTTTGACCCCGCCTTTAATGATGATGTTGCCCGCCTCGGACATGCTCGTCTCCTTCCTAGTAGAAAATGGATAGAAGACGCTCGGCAGATAAGCTATGCGCGACTGATGAGCTACGATGAGCGCTCACCCATGGTAGCCCACAGACTAGCAGGTGACAAGGCTGGTTTTTCGTGAGAGCATGCACTGCGTGGTACCCTGCGGCCGCAAAAGTGTCGGGGGGGGGTCTCGTATCTGCGGGCTGGTGTCTGACAGAGCCTATGATGTCGCGAGAAGGTGACACAATGCGCTCTGATTTGCAATCTTGGGATGGTGGATGATCGGGTCGCCGATTCGTAAAATCTCACGTGGGGGTATGAAAAACATGATCAGTCAGAACATACTCTCGCTCAGGACGCGCCATGGGATGACCCAGGAGTAGCTAGCACAGAAGATAGGCGTGGCCCGCCAGACTGTCGCGAAATGGGAGGCGGCCGACGCAGTTCCCGATCTCGGCAATGCGGCGCGCATCGCCCAGCTGTTCGATGTGAGTCTCGATACGCTCGTGCGCCACGACGAAGACCAAGCGGGCTACCCCTCGTCGCTCCGCGCGGGCTCCACATCTTCGGAATCGTGCGGATGGGCGAGCGTGGACAGATTGTCATCCCGAAGAAGGCGCGCGACATCTTCGAGCTGCATGCCGGAAGCGAGCTTCTCGTTTTGGGAGATGAGTCTCAAGGGCTGGCGCTCCAACGGGTGGAAGACACGGTGGCGATGCTCGCGGTTTACGGTCGCGCAGTGAACGAGAGGCTTTCTGAGTGATCGCACCGAGAAAGGACGTGTGAGATGCAGACCGAATTCGTCACGATGGAAATGGAGAACAACCCGGCATGGAACGCCGAGCTGGAAGGCTGGCGGCCCATCATCAGCGAGTGGGCAGAGAAGGGCTAAGCCTACAGCGACTTCGTGCCCGTGAAATCGGGCCCCACGGGCAAACTGCTCGCCATCGACCTGGTGTCCCAAAAAGCCTAAACGCGTTCAAGGAGGCAAAAAAAAGGGGGGTCTCCGCCCTTTTCCATTCGGGACAGGGATAGATGTGTGTTGCAAGAAATACATTTCTGCCAGGTATTCGTCATAAAAACGTCCCAGGCACTTGCTGCGCGGGGAGGGGTAAGCGCAGCAAGTGCTGGGGTGCAGAGAATGTCAACTTTAGTGCAGTTAATTACTCATTTGAGGCGATGAACTTACCAGTTAGGTATCCGAAAGTCAGACAGCAGGCGCCGTAGTTAATGCCCTCCATTTGAAACGTGTAATAGCCCGAGTAGAAGTCGCCGATCATGGTGCCCACGTTGTACAAGCCCTCGATGGGATTGTCGTCCTCGTCGCATACGCGCATCATATCGTCTGTGCGCAGGCCTCCAAGAACCGTGAAGAACGCCGGAATGCCAGAAGCCTTGTTGCCGTAGAACGGCGCGGTCTTAATGGGGAGAAGGTTTTCAGGGCGCTTGAAGAAGTCGGTGTCCTCTTTGGCGTCGCACATCTGGTTGTACCGGTCGATGGTGGCCTTTGTCTCCTCCGTCGGTAACTCCAGCTTCTCGCACAGCTCCTCAATAGTGTCAGCTTTGACGTAAGCGCCGTTTTCGACCATTTTTTCCCAGGTAGCGCGTACCTCGTCGGGCGTGCTGGATTGGATGATGCCCAGACCACCTTGGCCCAGATACCAGGGAGACTGGTCGCAGTAGTTCGAATCCCAAAGGGCGATGGACTCTCCGCCGGGCTGCAGGGTCTGCACGCGGCCGCCCATGATGCATGAGCAGTACTCGTCCATGAAGCGCTGGCCTTCTCGATTTACCATCAGGCCCCAGAAATTCTGATAGGGGCCTGGTTGCGCACCTTCAGCGCCCGCGTTCAGGGACGCACCCATGGGCGCATTGGGGTACGACTTCTGCCAAGCGGCGCCAACCCAAAGTCCCATCTTCTGGCCGTCGCCGGGATACAGGCCGCCCAGCACGAACTCCTTGTCGTAGTCAACCTCGTCATAGGCGTCGTCGTCAATACAGTACGCGGCCTGCGGGCAGTACTTTGCCATCATGTCGCGGCTAGCGGAGAAGTCGCCCGTGGCAAGCACTACGGCTTTGGCAGCTTCGTACTTGGCGTAGCTGCCATCTTCGCGCTCGCAGATAATGGCGCTGACGCGACCGGAGGCGTTGTCAGTGCCGCGAACGAGCTGGCGACCGATATTCTTGTAGTAAATCTTGCCGCCTTCTGCTTCGATCTTTTCGGCCAACGTGTTTACGACGAAAGGTTGGGTCATTCCTATGGACTGGTTCTCCTCGTTGTACCAACCATGAGCGGCTAGAGGCTGGTAGAACAGGCTGTCGTCTACCATGCCCGAATTGATTTCGATGCCGGTGCGGTAGCCTGCGCCTTCCATGATGTCGATCATCCAGTTCATGGCTTCTTCACTGTTGTGGTAATAGCGGTACCATTTGCGCGTATCGAGGTTGTTGCCCTGCTGCGCCATCTCCTTCACCATAATGAATGGGTCCTGGCGCGGGATACCCCGCTTCTCCATCTCCTTGGAGTAAATAGCGTTGTTGGAGCCGCCGCGGGAAATGGGCTTAGACGAAGCTGACACCACGATTACATTAAGTCCTTCCTGCAATGCGGAGTACGCGGTGACCAAGCCGGAAGTGCCGGCGCCGACCACGACCACATCGGCCTGGATTGTCTCGGCGACATCAGTAATGGGCTCGGGCGGAACCTCAAACTCCCACTTCTGAGCAGCTTTAGCCGCATTCATGTACTCGCCGGAAGTGCTTTGCGCGGAGGTTTCGGAGCTGTCAGAAGTCTCTTTTTGAGATGATGGCGAAGAAGGCGCGCAGCCAGCAATTGCTCCACCTGCGGCCAACGCGCCTGTGAAGACGGCACCCTTCAAGAAGTTGCGTCGATCGAGATTCATAGGTTTCCCCTTCCATTTGGATTGAGCAGATTGCCTGCTCCGGACAGGGATACAGTAAGCGTTTCGGAAGGTTTTAAGGTAGCCGATAAATGGGGGGAATTGCGATAATGGTATACCCTCAGTTTGAGGGGGTATCGAAAAACTAGTATCTGAGCAGGTGTTATAAAAAGCTGTCTACCAAGTTGAGGAGCTCTTGCCGCGAATGCACGTCGCACTTCTGGTAGAGATTCTTGACATATCCTCGCACGGTATGGGTGGACAATAGCAGGGTATCGGCTATGGCGGGTACGTTGCGGCCGCGACACATGAGGGCCAAAATCTCTTCCTCGCGAGCGGTTAGCCCGAATGTCTCGGAAACCGCACGCAGAGCTTTCTCGTCATCGGCGGGAGCGGACATGCCAAGCTCTTCTGAAACAACCTCGTGCTGGTCCTCCGGCCAATCAGCATCGATCGTGTTGTCAGCCCGTAGGCGTATACGAGCGGTAAGCACGATGTAAGCCACCATGGCAAACATAAGAACGCCCGATGTCAGATACTTGGGTGTGATTAAGGTGTCCGGAATCAGGCCTCCTAAGAGTGTGCCAAGAAAGCTCGGGGCATAAAGGCAAAGCGCCAAGATTGAGAACACGTAGGGTGCGGGGAGCCTACGTGCTTTCGAAAGCTGTATAGCGAAAAGAATTACCGATAAGGACAGTATGGCAAATATAAGCATACTGAGAAACGAGTAGACTATCCAGTACCGCTCGCTGATAAAAGGAAAGAGTGCGCATATGGCCGCAAAAGCTGGTGTGATACTCAAGAGGATGCGCTGAATATGAGCGCGCCAGGAAAACATAAAGCCAAGTGCGAATACAACTGTTGCTCCGAGAATATTGCATAATCCAGAAATAAGAATCTTCGACAGAGGCGTGAGTCCCGCGTTCAAGCCTGACCCATCAAGTAGCGGCTGGAAAAAAGCCAACACGACGATGCAGGGCAGCACGAGCCCCAGGCCTTCTGTGGCTAAAGATATGTCGTGAAAAAAACCGAGGCGATTCGAGCCGTCACCCGTGTGGCAAGTGCTAGGCCTATTGCTAGTGGCTGTCTTCTCATAATATGTCTCCATCGAATTCAGGCTGATTTGCAGGAGCAGCGAGGCAATGAGCAGAAATTCTATAAGCATCGCAGACAAAAGAGGACTTTCGCTCAGGCTCAAATAGCCGATGAGGACAACAGGCAAAACCGACAAAATTGATCCAGCTACCAAAGATATCCACACTGTCTTGCGCTCCAAGTGCGAGAAAACAAGGAGCCAACAGCATAGACCGCACGCAGAGCCAACGCCCATGCAGAGGGCGCCAATGACTCGGAGGTCTACGAGGCCGTTGCTGTGCAAATTTGAGCATTGATCCGATAGAAGCAGCCCGGCCGAGAGGAGGACGACCATTCCGGCAAAGCAGATACTTCTATCGTGTCCAGGTAAGCTTTCGTGGAGTAGGAGAATCAGGGCAAAACCAATAACCAAACCAAGAGTCATGGCGGGGAGTGGATCTCCCTGCCATCCAGGCGGTGATGCTGCGGAAAACGACACGACGTTCCAAAATGCAAGAATATCCAGTGCGAGGAAACAGCCGTATCCCGCAATGCAGCTGGCTATGAGTCGCCGTTTTTCCATGGTGCCTCTTTGCTGTTTGACGAGGGGTCTTATCGCTTGCGGCTTGTATCGATCATTCTGAGTGGACGCTTGGGGTGCTGGGTGATTTCACAATCGATGTAGCAGGATTGCGGCGATACCAGTCTGATGCCCCTAAGCTGCCAGATGACGAATACATCCAGTTTAACTTATCACCTTCTTGCGTTCCAGAGAGCGATATGGGTATCCAGAGTGTTATTTAACTTATCGGAGGATGCCTCGTTGCAGTCGTGGCTTAGACGCTATAAAAGCAAAGCGGAACATAAGGAAAGCGCCGGACGTAGGTGAATTGCTCGCGAAGGGGAAGCGTCGAGGAGTTGTCAAGGGAACCGTCCCCACGACACTGGCTCGCCGTCGGCGGTGCTGGCTGCGGAGAACGTGCGGAATGGCTGGCGTATGCGGGTGGTTTGGGGTACGATTACGGGCACGTGTTTTTATGGAACCTAGGAGATACGAAACGACTATGGAAGACTTCCGCAACGAGTACTGCATGCATACCGCCACCTGCGGGCAGCTGCGTGCGACTGATGTGAACCAAGAGGTGACTTTGTGCGGTTGGGCGTGGCACACCCGCGACCACGGCGGCCTCATCTTCATCGACCTGCGCGACCGTGATGGCTATACCCAGGTGGTGGTCGATCCCGATTGCGTGAGCGAGGAGGACTTCCGTGCGGCCGAGCACTTGGGTCGCGAGTACGTGCTGAAGGTGTCCGGGCGCGTGCGCGAGCGTGCACCGGAGGCGATCAACCCGAACATGATCACGGGCGAGATCGAAGTTTTGGCCAATGCGGTACAGGTGCTGAACACGTCGGTGACGCCGCCCTTCTCCATTGAGGATGGCATCGAGACCGATGAGATCACGCGCATGAAGTGGCGCTATCTGGACATCCGCCGTCCCGAGATGCTCGCCAACCTGAAGCTGCGTCACACGGTGACCCAGGCCATGCGCCGGGCCCTGGACGAGCGTGGTTTCCTGGAGATCGAGACGCCGATCCTCGCGAACTCCACGCCCGAGGGCGCCCGCGACTACATCGTGCCATCGCGTCCGAACCCGGGCAAGTTCTACGCCCTGCCCCAGAGTCCCCAGCAGTTCAAGCAGATGCTCATGTGCGCCGGGGTGGAGCGCTATTACCAGATTGCCCGCTGTTTCCGCGACGAGGACCTGCGCGCCGATCGCCAGCCCGAGTTCACCCAGGTCGACATCGAGATGTCCTTCGTCGAGGGCGACGATGTGTGCGACATGATGGAAGGTGTCATGGCCGAGACCTTGAAGGCCGTGGGTGTGACCGACGTCGCCTTCCCGCTGCAGAAGATGCAGTACGCCGACGCCATGCGCCTGTACGGCTGCGATCGCCCCGACGTGCGCTTCGGCATGCTGCTTCACGACATCACCGACATTGTGAAGGACACCGGCTTCAAGGTGTTCGCGAGCGTGGCCCAGTCCGGCGGAGTGGTGAAGGCCATCAACGTCAAGGGTGCCGGCGACTGGTCCCGCGGCGAGGTGGAGAAGCTCGCCAGCATCGCCGAGGCCAACGGCGCCAAGGGCATGGCCTGGGTGGCGTTCACCACCGATGGCCAGGAGAAGAGCCCTATCAAGAAGTTCTTCACCGACGAGGAGTGGGCGGCCCTGAAGGCCGAGATGGAAGTAGAGCCCGGCGACCTTTTGCTGTTCGCGGCCGATAAGCCCGAGATCGCCAACGCGGTGCTCTCCGCCCTGCGCCTGCACATGGCCGACGCCATGAACATTCCCCGCGAGGGCCACGCGCTGCTGTGGGTCGTGAACTTCCCCATGTTCCGCTACGACGAGGACGAGAAGAAGTACGCTGCCGAGCACCATCCCTTCACCCATGTGTTGAAGGAGGATCTGGACAAGATCGAGAGCGATCCGCTGGCCTGCGGCAGCTACTCCTACGACTTGGTCATGGACGGCTTCGAGGTGGGCGGCGGCACCATCCGCATCCACAACGCCGAGGAGCAGCGCCGCATCCTGCGCGTGGTGGGACTCACCGACGAGCAGATCGACGAGAAGTTCGGGCATCTCATTCGCGCCCTGGAGCTGGGCGCGCCGCCCCACGGCAGCATTGCTTTGGGCGTAATGAGGTAGAGCCCCGAAGACAGGGAGCTTGGTCATGCTGCTGGCGGGGAAGGACTCCATTCGCGACGTCATCGCGTTCCCGAAGACCTCTTCGGCGAGCGACCCCATGACCGGCGCTCCGAGTGCCGTCACCGGCCGCCAGCTGAAGGATGTGAGCCTGCGCATCCTGTAAGCGCGCAGCGCGGTCGAACGCAATAGAGCTTGCAAGGCGCCTGCCTCTTCGGGCGGGCGCCTTTTGCGTGAGAAGGCCATGGGGAGCGGGATATTTTTCGTTTTAGGCGAGGCGAATGCCACTTCGACCCCGTTATGGCAAGACGCGAACGACCATTTCTGG
>OLOL01002894.1_pt1 | contig 11369 bp, 9 predicted proteins | sample 1673081 | NCBI WGS metagenome assembly OLOL01 (sample SAMEA3136753, study PRJEB25190) | human gut metagenome
GTATTCGCTGCGCTTTTTGTTTAACCTGCCAAAAAACCGGCCGGCGCGATTCGACGCTTAGAATTGTACGGTATTGCCTTGAAACAAAAAAGAAAGGAGAGAGGACGCCATGCAGACGAATGCAGCGTACGACCTTGAGCGGTTCGCTCCGCGGGAGCAAAAGCCGCGTCTGCGCGTGGCCGGGCAGCCAAAGCCAAAGCGGGGGCTGGCGCGGTACAATTTAAAATGGATCAAAGCCGTGGCGTTCGCTTCCGTGTTTCTGGCGCTGGTTTGCAGCGTGCTGTACTCGCAGGTGCAGTCCACCGAGCTTTCGGCCCAGATCCGCACGCAGGAGGACACCCTGGCCGACCTTCAGAGCGAGTATACATACCTGGCGGGCGAGATGGAAATGAAAACGAACCTTTCGGCGGTGCAGGAATATGCAACGAATACGCTGAAAATGGTAAAGATGGACCGCTCACAGGTGACGTATGTGACCACCGGGCAGGAGAACAAGGTGGAGCGCTCGGACACCGGGCTGGCCCGCCTGGCGGGCGAGATATCGCAGACGGTGGCCAGCTTTATGGAATACCTCACGCCCTGAATCAATAAGTATTATCACCGCCTTTCTTCCTCTGCCGAGCCGTTCGTGCGGGAAAAGCCGGTGATAATTCTTTTTATGCCCGCGTTCGACCGTTTGCGCGGCTGGCCCGCGCCCTTTGACAACAGCAATATCCCGGGAGGCAGAGATGAAAAAACAGCCGGAACACAATCGAAAGAACGTACCGCCGCAGGACACGGCGAAGGCGCCCAAGAGCGCGGTGTCCCGCAGCATGCGCACGCGCGCCATCGTGCTGGCCGCGCTGTTCGTGCTGGTGGGCTTTGGGGCCGTTGTATACAACCTGTACCAGCTTCAAATCGTGCAGCACGACGAACTGGCCGCCCGCGCCGAAAACCAGCAGCTTGCGGACGAGACCATCACGCCCAACCGCGGCGTTATCTACGATTCCGATATGAAGGTGCTGGCCCGCAGCAACAAGGTGTGGACGGTGGTCGCCTCGCCCCGGGACATGGCCAAAAGCGGCACGAATATCAACGACGTTGCCGTAAAGCTGGCCGAGCTGCTGGAGCTGGACGCCCAGAGCATTTTGGAAAAGCTTCAGAAGAGCGAAAGCAACTATCAGCTCATCAAGCGGCAGATCGAAAAGCCGGTGGCGGACGCCATCACGGCCTGGATCACCGAGTATAACGCATCGGACAAGGGAAAAGATACTCCTGTCGCGGGCATCAGCCTGGTGCAGGACGCGAAGCGTTATTATCCCTACCAGACGCTGGCCTCCACGATCATCGGCTTTGTGAACGCGGACGGCGACGGCGTGCTGGGCATCGAGAGCTATTACAACGATACGCTCAAGGGCACCGCCGGGCGCGTGGTGGGCATGAAGAACGCCTGGGGGTACGATTTGCCAAACGGCACCTACGAGGCGGCCTATGACGCCGAGGACGGCAACGGCCTGGTGCTGACGCTGAACGCCAGCATCCAGAGCACATTGGAAAAATACCTGCAGAACGCCGTGGACCAGTATCATGTGGAAAACCGCGCGGTGGGCATCGTGATGGACGTGAACACGGGGGCGATCCTGGCCATGGCGACGATGCCGGACTACAACCTGCAGGACCCTTACACCATTGCGGACGAGGCGCTGGCGGCACAGATCGCGGCCATTGCGGATGAAAACGAACGGGCGGACGCGAAATATACCGCGCAGTGGGCGCAATGGCGCAACAAGGCGGTGGCCGACCTGTACTACCCCGGCTCGGTGTTCAAGGTCATCACGGCTTCGGCTGCGCTGGACTCCGGCGCGGCGAACCTGAACACCTCGTACACCTGCAAGGGCTCCATCACCGTGGCGGGCCGCACCATGCGGTGCGCGCACACCAACCACGGCACGCTGGACTTCTTCGGCGGCCTGGACGGCTCGTGCAACCCCTACTATGTCACGCTGGGGCAGATGATGGGGGCGGAGACGTTCTGCAATTATATGCAGGCCTTCGGCTTCTACGAGAAAACGGGCGTCGACATGGACGACGAGGGAACGACACAGTACGTCCCGCTGGAAAGAATGGGGCCCGTGGAGCTGGCCTCCTCCGCCTTCGGCCAGACGACGTCCACCACGCCCATCCAGATGATCACAGCGGCCTGCGCCGTCATCAACGGCGGATATCTGGTACAGCCGCACGTGGTGAAGCAGGTGCTGGACGCGGACGGGAATATCGTTGAAAACGTGGAGCCGGAAGTGAAGCGGCAGGTGCTCTCGGCCGAGACCAGCGCCACCATGCGCGAGCTGCTGACGAGAAGCGTAAATATGACGGCTGCGGATGGCAAGACGCTGACCGGCGGCAACAAGACGGGCTATGTGGCCGGCTATAAGGCGGGCGGCAAATCCGGCACCAGCCAGCGCAAGCAGGCGCTGTCGGACGAAGAGCAGACCTATTATTCCTCTTACTGGGGCTTCGCGCCCGGGGACGACCCGCAGATCGCGGTGCTGGTGATGCTGGACACGCCGCACGACGAACAGGGGACCTATTACGGCGGCCGTCTGGCCGCGCCCGTGGTGCAAAGTGTGCTGGACGAGGCGCTCCAGACGCTGGGGGTGCCCAAGGAGTACACCGAGGCGGAGCTGGCAAAGGTGGAGACGGCGGTGCCCAACGTGGCAGGCTCCAGTGTGAACGCCGCCGCCGGCAAGCTGCGCGAATCCGGCTTCAATGTGGACATCGAGCGCGCCACAGGCGATACCGTTCTGTATCAGTACCCGGCGGCGGGCACCATCGTGCCGCGCCAGTCCACGATCATCCTGTATTCGGAGGACCGCTCCGAGAGCGGCGGCGACCTTGTCACGGTGCCGAACCTGACGGATATGAGCTACGACGCGGCGTGCGCCACGCTGAAATCGCTGGGCCTGAACGTCAGCGAAAAGGGCGTGACGGGCGGCGGCAGCACCATCGTGGTCACAGAGCAGGACATTGCGGCCGATACGCAGGTGGAGATCGGGTCTGTCATCGAGGTGACGTTCCACGATACCACCGTTCTGGATTAACAGGCCGCGTCAGGGCGGCGGGCCGCGCGGCGCGGCACGAAAGGGGAGTGCATCCATGGAGTTACAGGTATTGTTCAGCGGCGTGCCGTATACCGGCACGCTGCCGCAGGGCGAGGCGTTGCTCGTCACGCAGGATTCCCGCCGGGCCTGCCCGGGCGCGGTGTTCGTGTGCGCCAGGGGCATGACGACCGACGGGCACGACCACGCGCGCAAGGCGCTGGAGGCGGGCGCCGTGTGCATCGTCACCGAGCGTCCGCTGGGCCTGCCCGGCGAGGTGCAGGTGGCCTCCGGCCGCAAGGCATACGCGCAGCTGTGCCAGAATTTTTTCGGCCGTCCCGCCGAAAAGCTGCGGCTGGTGGCCGTCACGGGCACCAACGGAAAAACCACCGTCACCACGCTCATCAAGCAGACGCTGGAGCAGGCGGGCTGCAAAGCGGGGCTCATTGGCACCATCCACACCGAGATCGACGCCATGGACGTGCCCGCAAAATATACCACGCCCGAGCCGTGGGACCTGAACGCGCTGTTCAGCCGCATGGTGCTGGCGGGCTGCACGTTCGCGGTAATGGAAGCCAGCAGCCAGGCGCTGGACCAGCTGCGGCTGTGGGGCCTTACCTTTGAGGTGGGCGTGTTCACGAACCTGACGCAGGATCATCTGGATTATCACAAGACCTTTGAAAACTATTTCGCCGCAAAGAAAAGCCTGTTCAGCCAGGTGAAGCACATGGTGGTGAACCTGGACGACAGCTACGGCCGCCGCCTGCTGGACGAGGTGCATGGGCCGGAGCGCATCACCTTTTCCGCAGGCGACGACGCGGCGGATTACACCGCCCGCAACATCCGGCTCTCGGCCTCGGGCGTGAAGTTCGAGATGGTGGGCCGCGGCTTCATCCAGCGCATCGATTTCCCCATGCCCGGGGATTACTCGGTGCACAACGCGCTGGCGGCGGCGGCCGCGGCCATTGCGCTGGGCATCCCCGCGCGGGACGCCGCCGCCGCGCTTTCGGCCTCCCGCGGGGTGCGCGGCCGGTGCGAGGTGCTGTATCACGGCGCGTTCACCATCCTGTGCGACTATGCCCACACGGGCGACGCCATTGAAAAGGTGCTCTCGGGCGTTGCGCCTTTCGTGGAGGGACGGCTGGTGGTGCTGTATGGCTGCGCGGGCGAGCGCGATGCAAAAAAACGCCCGCTGATGAGCGAAGCCGTGGTGAAATATGCTGATTTTGCAGTTTTAACGTCGGATAACCCCCGCAAGGAAGATCCTTGTGCTATAATAAAGGACGCCGAGCCGGTGCTGGCCGCTTCGGGCAAGCCGTACATCGTGGAGGTGGAGCGGCGCACGGCTGTGAACCGGGCGCTGGATATGCTGCGCCCGGGCGATGTGCTGGCGCTGTGCGGAAAGGGCCACGAGGATTACCAGGTCATCGACGGGGTGACCCTTTATCTGGACGAACACAGGATCGTCCGCGAGTGGCTGGAGCGCAAAGGGCTGGACAAAGCCTGACGCCGCCCGGCGAGTATTCAGAGCATGGAGGATTGTATATGCAGCCTGTTTTGTCGAGTGTGCTGCTGCGGGGGCTGGGCGCCCTGGCAGGGGACCCGGAGATCGCGTCGGTGGTGACGGACAGCCGGGAGGCCGGGCCGGGGAGCCTGTTCGTGTGCATCCGGGGCGAGCGCGTGGACGGCCACGATTACGCGCTCCGGGCGCTGGAGGCCGGAGCGGCGGGCGTTGTGGTGCAGCGCCCGGTGCCGGGCGTGCCGCCGGAGAAATGCGTGCAGGTGCCGGACGCGCTGGATGCGATGATCCGGCTGGGCGCGAACTACCGCGCGCTGTACAGCCCGCTGCTGGCGGGCGTGACGGGCAGCGTGGGCAAAACGACGACAAAAGAGTTCTGTTACGCGGTATTTTCGGCTTTCGGCAAAACGCTCAGGACACAGGGGAACCAGAACAACGAGATCGGCATGCCGAACACGCTGTTCCGCCTGGACAAAAGCGTGGAGTACGCCGTGGTGGAGATGGGCATGCAGGGCCTGGGCGAGATCCGGAAGCTGACGCTGGCGGCAAAGCCTGCGGGCGCTGTCATCACCTGCATCGGGCGCTCCCATCTGGAGCAGCTGGGCACGCGGGAAAATATCCTCAGGGCAAAGCTGGAGATCTGCGAGGGGCTGCCGCAGGGCGCGCCGCTGGTGGTGAACGGCGACGACGATTATCTGCCCGGCGCGGCCGTCCGGCCGGACCTTGAGAAGGTGCTGTTCGCCGTTGAAAACCCGGACGCGGACGTGCGGGCGCTGGATATCGTTTCCGGGGCGGAGGGCACGCGGTTCACCATCGCGGACAAGGCGCACGGAAGCCTGCCCGCGTATATCCCGGCCATGGGCCTGCACAATGTGCGCAATGCGCTTTCGGCTTATGCGCTGGCCACGCGCCTGGGCCTTGCACCGGCCGCTGCGGCCGCGGCGCTGGCGAATTATCAAACGACGGGCCACCGCCAGCATGTGGTGGAGCACGGCGGCGTGACGGTCATCGAGGACTGCTACAACGCGAACCCCGACAGCATGCGCGCCGCGCTGCTGACGCTGAAGGAATATCCTGTCCGGGGACGGAGGGTCGCGGTGCTGGGCGATATGTTCGAGCTGGGCGCCATCACCCGGCAGGCTCACGCCGAGGTGGGCGCGCTGGCGGCGCGCTGCGGTGTGGACCTGCTGCTGACCGTGGGCGGGGCCATGCGGACCGGCCGCGACAGCGCCGCCGCACTGGGCGCGAACGCGGTGCATTGCAGGGACAAGGACGAAGCGCTGGCCCGCCTTACGGCGTACTGCCGCCCGGGCGACGCGGTTTTGGTGAAGGCCAGCCACGGCATGGCGTTCGAGACGATTCTGGACGGGTTTTACAAAGCCGTGCTCAGGGATTAAAGGCAGCACCGCACAATTCATGGCTGACGCCTTAAGTGTCGCCCCGCTTGCATATTTTCCGGCAGTTGTCACAAAAAGCCTCGCAAATGCGCAAAGTATTCGCTGCGTTTTTTGTTTAAACTGCCAAAAAAATCTGCCGGCGCGATTCAACACCTGGGATTGTGCGGCATTGCCTGAAAATAAAAGAAAGCCGGGTGCCCAGCGGAAAGACCGTGCGCATCGGGCCGGGACGCGGCGCGGCCGCGCAAAAATTACCGGGAGCGTGTAAATTATGGAAAAATATGCCCTTATGGCGGCGGCCTTCGGCGCGCTGGCGATCACAGCGGCCTCCGGCCTGCTGATCATCCCCGCGCTGCGCAGGCTTCACTTCGGCCAGACCATCAAGGAGATCGGCCCCACCTGGCACCAGGGCAAAAACGGCACGCCTACCATGGGCGGTTTGACGTTTTACCTGGGTGTCCTTGTGGGCGTGGTGCTGGGCTATACGGTTCTGGCGCTCAGCGTGCCCAGCCTGCTGGGGGGCTGGCTTTCCGGCGCCAGCGTCTCGCTGTTCATCGGCGTGCTGACGGCTTACGCCTTCGGCCTGGTGGGCTTTGTGGACGACTATATCAAGGTGGTGAAAAAGCGCAACCTGGGCCTGATGGCGCGCTATAAGATCGTGGCGCAGGTGCTCATCACCGGGGCGTACCTTTCCTCGCTGTATCTCAACGGAACGCTGTCCACCATCGTGACGCTGCCGCTGCTGGGCGCGGTGGACTTCGGCTGGTTCTTTTACGTCCTCTCGTTCCTCCTCATCATCGGCATGGTGAACGCCGTCAACCTGACGGACGGCATCGACGGGCTGGCGTCCAGCGTCACCTTTGTTGTAATGATGGGCTTCATGTTTATCGCCAGCCTTTTGGGAAACACTACCATGGCGCTGTTTGCCGCGGCCGTGGCGGGCGGCTGCGCGGGCTTCCTTGCGTGGAACTTTTACCCGGCCAAAACGTTTATGGGCGATACGGGCAGTATGTTCCTGGGGGGCGCGGTGGTGGCCGTGGCTTACGGCATCGGCCGGCCGGAGCTGCTCCTTTTCATGGGTGTTATCTACCTGATCGAGGCGTTCAGCGTGATGCTGCAGGTAACATATTTCAAGCTGACCCACGGCAAGCGTATTTTTAAAATGAGCCCCATCCACCACCACTTTGAAATGTGCGGGTGGAGCGAGGTGAAGATCGTCTCCGTGTTCAGCTTCATCACGCTGGTGGGCGTGGTGCTGGGCGGTATTTTTGTCTACGTATCCTGATTCCCCAATAAGCAGCCTGTGCCGATGCGGCCGGCGCGGGCAATTTTGTATCTTCGGAGGTTCCCGATGCCAGAAGCAGCCAAAAAGTTAAAACGCAAGTCCGAGGCCCGCATCCGGCTGCTCAGCCAGCCGCCGCTGGACTGGCCGCTGGCCATCATCGTGCTGACGCTGGTGGTGTTCGGGCTGGTGATGCTGTTCAGCGCCAGCTATGCCACGGCGTATTACCGCTTCAAGGGCGACAGCTTCCACTTCATCCGCCAGCAGGCGCTGTTCGCCGCGGTGGGCGTGGTCGTGATGTTCGTCGCGTCCCACGTGGATTACCACATCTTCCACAAATTTGCGTGGCCCATCATGGCCGTCACGGTCGTACTGCTCATCGTCGTGCTCTTCATGCCGGAGCTGAACGGCGCGAAGCGGTGGATATTCCTGCCCATCGGCGGCAATCTGCAGCCCTCGGAGGTGGCGAAGTTCGCGGTCATCGTGCTGTTCGCGCACATCATTTCCATCAACCATAAGCGCATGAAGACCTTTGCCTACGGCGTGCTGCCCTTCGTCGTCATCCTCGGCGTGATCGCGGGGCTGATGCTGCTGGAGCCGCATCTTTCGGGCACGGTGCTCATTTTGGGCATCGGGGGACTGATGATGTTTGTGGGCGGCACGGGGCTTGTATGGTTCGGCCTTGCCATCGCGGGCGTTGTGGCGGGCGTGGCGGGCGCCGTTGTGCTGGTGCCGGACCTTGTGCCCTACGCCATGAGCCGCATCGAAAGCTGGCAGAACCCGTGGCTGGACGCCCAGGGCGACGGCCACCAGATCATCCAGAGCATGTACGCCATCGGCTCGGGCGGGCTGACGGGCCTTGGCATCGGCAACTCCAAGCAGAAACACCTGTACCTGCCCGAGCCGCAGAACGACTTTATTTTCTCCGTCATCTGTGAAGAGCTGGGCTTTATCGGCGCGCTGCTGGTGATTTTCCTTTTTGTGGCGCTTTTGCTGCGGGGCATTTATGTGGCGTGGCACGCAAAAGACAAATTCGGCTCCATGCTGGTGGTGGGCGTTATCGTGCAGGTGACGCTGCAGGCGGTGCTGAATATCGCCGTGGTGACGAAGACCATTCCGAACACGGGCATCAGCCTGCCGTTTTTTTCCTACGGAGGCACGTCCCTGCTGATGCTGCTGGGCGAGATGGGCGTTGTGCTTTCGGTCTCCCGCCAGGGCGGCGCGGAGAAGGTATAGCGGCGCGCGGCAGGGCCGCGCGTCTGCATTTTTATTTTTTGAGCGGGGGCAGACCGCCGGTGAAAAGTTTTCCGGCGCGGCCCGGCGCCTGGAACCGTGCGGTATTGCGCGAAAGCAGGAGGTACCTATGCGTGTATTGATCGCCGCCGGCGGCACAGCCGGACACATCAACCCGGCGCTCGCCATTGCGGGCGCGCTGAAAAAACGCCATCCGGACGCGGAGATACACTTCGCCGGACGGCAGAAGGGAATGGAGTACGGCCTTGTCTCCAAGGCGGGTTATGCGTTCCATCCCATCGAGGTGAACGGCATCCAGCGCCGCCTGACGCCGAAGAACATCGCGCGGAACCTGGTTGCCCTTTGGCACCTGGCGCTGAGCAGCCCGCGCGCCGGCGCCATCCTGCGGGAGGTAAAGCCGGACCTTGTCATCGGTGCGGGCGGGTACGTCAGCGGGCCGGTGGTGCAGGCCGCGGCCCGCAGGGGCATCCGCACGGCCATTCACGAGCAGAACGCTTTCCCCGGCGTGACCAACAAGATCCTGGCAAAGCAGGTGGACCTGGTATTCGCGGCCATGCCCGACGCCGTGCAGCGTCTGGGCGCGCCGGACAAGACGGTCGTTACGGGCAACCCGGTGCGGGAGGAGATGTTCCGGCAGGACCGTCCCGCCGCACGCCGCGCGCTGGGCGCGAAGGAGGGGCAGGCCGTCATCATCTCCTTCGGCGGCAGCCTGGGCGCGCAGGTGCTGGGCGAACGCGTGGCCGATTTGGCAAAATGGGAGATCGCGCAGCGTGATTTCCTTCATGTGCATGCGACGGGCAGCATTGAAAAAGCGGATTTTGCAGCCCTTGCCGCGCGGCTGGGCATCGACCACAGCCCGAAGTTCATCATCCGGGAGTACATCGACAACATGCCGGAGATGCTGGCCGCGGCGGACCTGGTCATCAGCCGGGCGGGCGCGCTGACGCTGGCGGAGATCGCGGCCGTGGGGCGCGCCTCGGTGCTCATCCCGTCGCCCAACGTGGCGGAAAACCACCAGTACCACAACGCCATGCAGCTGCAGAAGCTGGGCGCGGCCGTTGTGGTTGAGGAAAAGGAGCTGACGGGCGAGAAGCTCATCGGCATCGTCGACAAGCTGACGAAGGACCCTGCGGAATTGATGCTCATGGGGGCGAAAGCGCGTGCGCTGGCCCAGCCGGATTCGCTGGATAAGATCTGCGAAAATCTGGACCGATTGATGAAAACCACGGCGTAAACGGCGCGCTTTTAACACAAACGGCCCTGTTTGCATAGGATGGGTTACAGTCTGGGACACTGGGCTCCATTCTACGAAACGGGGTGCGGGATATGGAAATTTTGACGATCAGCGGAGGCAGCGGCCTTTTTGGAGAGGTGCGGATACCCGGCGCAAAGAACAGTGTGCTGCCCATCATGGCGGCGTCGGTGCTGTGCCGCGGCACGGTGACGCTCACGGACGTGCCGCATCTGTCCGACGTGGAGGCTTCGGCGCGCATCCTGCAAAGCGTGGGCTGCAAGGTCCTGCTGGAGAATGGGCGCGCCGTCATTACGCCGCCGGAATTTCCGGGCAGCGCAGTGCCGGAGCCGCTGATGCGCGCGATGCGCTCCTCGCTGTTCTATCTGGCGCCGCTGCTGGCCCGCACGGGCCGCGCGGACATCTATACGCCCGGCGGCTGCCGCCTGGGCGCGCGGCCCATTGATATGCATCTTTCCGGCCTTGAGAAGATGGGGGCGCATATCACGGAGAAGGACGGCGGCGCGCTGGAGGTCACTGCCCCGGACGGCCTTGCGGGCGCGGATATCTGCCTGCGCTTCCCCAGTGTGGGCGCCACCGAGACGCTTCTCATGGCGGCGGCCGCAGCCAGAGGAGAGACGGTGCTGCGCGGCGCGGCCGTGGAGCCGGAGGTGACGGATCTGGCGCGCTTTTTGCAGGGCGCGGGCGCGGATATCACAGGCGTCGGCACGCGGGTGCTGCACATCCGCGGCCGGGAGCTGCTGATGGGCACGCAGCATGCCGTCTGCCCGGACCGCATTACCGCGGCCACCGTGCTGTGCGCTGTGGCGGGCTGCGGCGGCGAGGTGCTGCTCACCAATACCTGCAACGCCCATCTGGCCGAGGTGCTGCGCATCCTGCGCAGGGCCGGATGCATGGTGTCGGTCTCGGGGGACAGCTCTGTGGCGCTGGCAAGCTCGGGCGCTCTGCGCGCCGCGGGAGGGTGGGATACGGGCGTGTATCCATCGTTCCCAACGGACGCGGCACCCCTGATGGCGGCGGCGCTGCTGCGGGCGCAGGGGGAAAGCCGTGTGACGGACACGATTTTTGAAAACCGTTTTGCCTGCGCCGAAGGCTTTTTGCGGCTGGGTGCCAGCGTGAATGTTTGCGGCCGGACGCTGCATGTCCACGGCATGGACCTGCTGAACGGAGCGGACGTGGAAGCGCCCGACCTGCGCGGCGGGGCGGCGCTGGTCATCGCCGCGCTGCAGGCACAGGGCAGCACCCGCGTCATGGGCGCGGAGCATATCAGCCGCGGCTACGAGGACATTGCGGCGCTGCTTGCACCGCTGGGGGCGCGCATCACGCGCAGCTGGGGGTGAACCGTGCGGGCGCGGTTGCCGGAATGCCGGGACCGTGCTATGATAATAGAAAACTCCGGGCCGGGGGAGAAGGGCCGGCCGGTCCGCATCCGCACGGCCGTGCGGCGGCAGGGGCAGGTGAAACAAAAAGAGCTCCCGCTGCATGCGGCGCCGGGCCGCAAAGACGTTGACGAGAAAGGAGTGGCGCGTTTTGGCACGCAGCACGCAAGTATGCCAAGAAAGCCGAATACTACAAACGCTATTTAGATCCC
>OLOL01002895.1_pt1 | contig 11365 bp, 9 predicted proteins | sample 1673081 | NCBI WGS metagenome assembly OLOL01 (sample SAMEA3136753, study PRJEB25190) | human gut metagenome
CCGTGCTGCGCGTGCTCGACCGCTTGCAGCAGCATGAGCAGATTCTGCGCGTGGCCATGCCAGCGGAGAACGAGTGGGGCGATCTGCGCGCACTCGACGGCAATGTGATGGCGTTGCTGCCGGTGGAGGTGATCGCCGAGCATCACAACGACCAGTGGATCGATCTGGTGGGTGGAACGCCGTGTGTGACACCGTCCGGTGCCGTGGTGTGTTCGGTGAACGACATGGAGGCCGACACGAATCGGTTGAGCGTGGATGGACGTGTGTTCACGCCGGCGGGGTGGCAAGTCCGCGAAGTGCTCGACGCGGGTACCGACGATGTGTTGTGCGTGGTGCAGCGCACGGCCGAACGCGCCGCCGAGGTGCCGGAGCAGTGGGCGGATTCCACTGCCGAACGCTACCATGACGCGCGCAGTTTCGACATTGTGACCATATCGTACGCCGATGGCTCGGTGCGCGCGGTGAGCGACGAGCCGGGCGTGTGGCGTGCGTCCCGACGCGGCGACGGACTCGTGGTGTGGGGGCGCACCATGGATTCGGCGAAAGCGGTGATGCGCCTGTCATACGGGGCTGAGGGCGCGCGTACGGGCCACGACGTGTGCAATGTCGCCGCCGAACCTGACTTCGTGCCGAACGTGCGCTTCGTGCGACTCGGTGAACGTAAGCTGTTCACGGCGATTGTGGCGCCGAGCGCGTCGAGCCGGTTCGCCGGCGCCGCCGAGCTGCCGGTGCTCATGCATCCGTACGGCGGACCGGGGCACCAGGAGGTGGTCATGAGCCGGGCCGCCTACTTGGACGCGCAGTGGTGGGCCGACCAGGGCTACCTTGTGGTGATTGCGGACGGCCGCGGCACGACCGGGCGCGGACCGGTGTGGGATCGCGAAGTGTATTTGCAGATGAAGCGCGTGAGTCTGGCCGATCAGGTGGACGCAGTGCATGCGCTGGCCGGTGCGGTCGACGAGCTCAATAGGATGGGAGGCGCGGCCGAGGGCTGCGAATTCGGTGGGCACGACGATGCTGCACGGCCGTTGCCGAAGCCGGATCTCGAGCGCGTGGCGATGATCGGCTGGTCGTACGGCGGATTCCTCTCCGCGCTCGCGGTGCTCGACGCCCCGGACACGTTCGCCGCAGCCTGCGCGGGCGCGCCCCCGACTGACTGGACGCTGTACGACACCTGCTACACCGAGCGCTTCCTGGGCCTGGACCCGCAGGTGTATGCCGACAACAGCATTGTGTTGGACGCGCCGAAGCTCGTTCGACCGCTCATGCTGATCCACGGCTTCGCCGACGACAACGTGACGATCGCGCATAGCCTGCGGCTGAGTCAGGCGCTCATGGAGGCCGGCCGGCCGCACACCTTCCTGCCGCTCACCGGGATCACGCATATGACGAACGACCCGGATGTGGCGAGGAATCTGCTGATTCTGCAGCGCGACTTCCTGTCCGATGCCCTCGCGAGGTAGGCATACCGGGCGCCGCCCACCCGTCCGGCTGTCACGGGCTATTGAACCAGGAAACTCATGATGAGGATCAGCACGAATCCGACGATGTCGACGGGGGTGAACACCGAGCCGGTCCACAACACCGACGAGATGGTTCAGAATGACATCGCAATTCTCAAATCCCTGCTCGTTGAGAAACCGATGCGCACGACGCCCGCCATGAACAGCCAGAACGCGACCACCGTGCCCACAACCACCGTGAAGGCCATGAGCCACCAGCCGCGCGCGTCGAAATGCGGCATGTTCTGCCATGGTTTGACGAACGGCAGCAATATGAGTCCGGAAATGAGGAAAGTAAGGCCGTTGAAGGTGAGATTGCCGTAGCGGGCGATGAGCCCCACCGGAATGATGGCGAGGCAGGCGCAGGAGAATGCGTCCATAAGGCCCCAGAACAGGCCGGGCAGCGGCATCGACAGCGTGCTCAGCTTGCCGCCGGTGGCCAGCAGCCACACGCCCACGAACGCCAAGGCGACGCCGATCACCTCGCGTTTCGTGGGCCTGCGCTTCGCCCTCACGCACACATAGATGAGCACCATGAGCAGATTCACCGTCTGCAGCACGGTAGCGGTGCCCGCGTTCGTCCAATGGATCGAGAACAGGTAGGCCACCTGCACGAGCGTCACGCAGGTGAGCGCCGCGCCCACGAACTTCGGGTATTCACGCCAGCTGGTCACCGCCGACCTGAGCGAGTGCGGTGTGCCGATCATGGCGGCCACGAGGAAGATGATCCCCGCGATGATCTCGCGCACACAGGCGATCCACAGCGGAGCCGCGTGGTATTCCTCCATGAGGATCTTCGACACCGCGCCATTGACGCCCCAGCATGTGCCGCCGATGAGCACGCATGCAATGCCGATGGCCATTTTCCGCGGCGTCTGCTCGAAGGAGGGCGTCTGCTCTCCTTTGCCCGACACCGCCTCCTCGACGAGCACGTCGCGCGCATCAGCCTGCTCGGTGGCCGCCGACCGCGCCAGCATCTCATGGAGTTCCTCCGGCGAATTCACATTGCGTGTGCCGTGGTCGTGCTGTGGATCGCTGTGTTCAGACACCGGGGCTCCTTCCGCTCATCTCTCGCACGCATAGTATCGCGCAGGCCGTGAAATACCGGCCCCGGCGGCGCGCCCCGCCCGAGTTCAGACGAGCACGGTGACCGGCTCGCTCGTTTGCAGGAACGTGAGGATCTCCTTCAGATACGGTGCCATCACGCTGTTCGGCATCGTGAAGATCTCATGCACGGAGCCGGGCACGCGAACCATGCGGATGTCGCCGCCGTCCTTGCCCACGCGTTTGACGAAGCGATTCTGCGCCTTGTTGCGCACCCAGTGGTCATTGCCTGCCTGGAACAGCAGGATTGGCGTCTCGATGCGCTCGCACATATGCGGGTCCTGCATGGCGATGGACAGGCGGATCGCCTGCCTCACCCACTCGTTCGCCGCGGCCGAGGTCTGGTAATGCGTGTCTGCGATGCGCAGCTTCTTCATCCATTCGAGACGCTGCATGCATGCGCCCTGGTTGTCTTTGATGTCGATGAGCGGCGTGAACGCGCGCTGTCCGGGTGCCATGGACTTGGCGTGGCCGAAATCGCATGCCGCGCCGCACACCAGTGCTGCGAGCCAGTTCGGGGTGTGCAGATTCGCCTCGATCATCGGCGACGACAGCACGGCCTTGTCGACGATGTTGGGGTACCGCTCGAGCATGGCCGCTGCGATGCCGCCGCCCATCGAATGTGCGAACAGCACAAGCGGCTTGTCTGCCGCCATCGGGCGTGCGATCGTCCGCGCGCATTTCGCGAGATCGGCGACATAGCGGTGCCATGTGTCGATGTACACAATCTGGTCGTTCCTCACATCGCGCGCGGAATAGCCATGCCCGCGGTGTTCGAGAATACAAACGGAGAATCCGGCGAGCAGGAAGTACCATGCCATCTCCTTGTATTTGGCCGCGAACTCGGTGAATCCGTGCGAGATGAGCACGGTGCCATGGGTTTGGCGGGAGGAGCCGGGAATCTGCAAGGCATGGAATTTCTCGACGTCGTAGCGCACGACATGCAGCTTGTTCGGAGTGCCGTCCGCCGGGTGCAGCGTGCGCAGTCTGTGCCCATGCCAATCCGAGACGGCCGGGTCCATGTAGCCGTCATGCATGCACGAATCGAGGGCCGGCAGGGCGGTGGCCTCGAGATCCTGCTGGAATTCGTGTTCGTTGATCATCGCGATTTCCATGGGCTGCCTTTCGTCGGGTGAAACTGAAGACCAGCGTAGTCTGCGCGTGATATCACGTGAAATATTCGGCTGTCAGAGTCGAAAACGCGTAGCGCGGTGCGCGTAATCAGGGCGGGGGCGGGGAGGGTGAGCCTAGAATCTGTGGAAGAAATACAGGAATTTTAGGAAAGGAAGCGTCATGGTAGCGCAGAACATCATCATGACAGTCCTCAACGTGATCGTGCTGGTCGCGCTGCTGGTGTTCGGTGTGTACGCGGTGTACAACAACAAGCCGAATTTCGAGCTCACGCCGGCGCATCTCTATGACCAGCAGATGGGGCAGAAATACGGCATCTGGGTATTTATTTGCGTCATCATCAGCTGGCTCGTCACGCTGCCCGGCCTGTTCGGGCCGCTGAGCAACACGTGGAACCAGATTCTGTGGTGGGTCGAGCTCATCTTCAACATCGCCACGCTCGTGTTCTGCGTGCTCGCGTCGTTCTACTACAGCAGGCTGAACACGCGCCCGCACGACTGACCAGCCGTTCCACAGGCCTCCTCCGGGAGGCTTTTTTGTTACGATGTGCTGGGATTCCACGGTGTGACGGGAGGTCGCGATGAGTCCGGAGAAATTGGCGCGGTTTGCGGATTCCTGGAAATACTTCGTGTGCCCGCTGTGCCGTGAGGAGCTGCGGCTGGAGGGTACGAGTCTGCGTTGCGAACGCGGTCACACCTACGACGTGGCGCGGCAGGGGTACGTGAATCTGGCGCCCGGTGCGCGGCAGTCGGAATATTACAGCAGAGAGTCGTTCGAGCACCGCGGGCAGATTCTCTCCGCCGGCTATTACTCGCATATCGTCGACGCCGTGCTGAGTGCCGTGGGGCGGTATTGCGGGCAGATTGCCGCGTCCATCGATTTCGCGGGCCTGCGCACGCGTTCCGGCGCGCAATTGCGCGGCGCACGCGGGATCTGCGCTCGAGCGGGCCGCAGATGCGCGCGCCGGTGATACTCGACGTCGGCTGCGGCGAAGGATTCTATGCGCGCGCCGTGCAGGCGGCGCATCCGGATGCCACGGTGCTCGCGTTCGACATCTCCAAGGATTCCGTGCAGCTGGCGGCGCGCGAAGACGCGGGGTGCGCGGTGAGGTGGTTTGTGGGGAATCTGGCCGAACTACCGGTGCGTGACGGCGCCGTGGACTGCGTGCTCGACGTGTTCTCGCCGGTCAACTACGCGGAATTCACGCGCGTGCTCGGCGGCTCGGGCGTGGTGATCAAGGTGGTGCCCGGCGCGCGGCATGACGAGCAGCTGCGCGAGCTCGCACGCGGCCAGCTGCGCCACGGCGACTATTCGAACGAGCAGGTTGTGGGGCAGTTCGCCGAGCATTTCGATGTGCTGGAACGCCGGCTCGTCTCCCAGACCTTCCCGATGCCGGCCGACGATGTGCTCGCCTTCGCCCGCATGACGCCGTTGCTGTTCAACGTGGACGTGGATTCGCTTGATCTCTCCCGGATTCATGAGCTCACCGTGGAGGCGGAGATCCTCGTGGGCAGCGTGTGCGGGTGATTGCGGGGGAGATCCATGACTATAGCGTGATTATAGCGTGATTATAGATGGTTCTGGTCATACCCACCTCTGCGTAAAAAGAGACAGAAAGATGCACAAGATGTCTCTTTTTACGCAGAGTTGCAGAGTTGCAGAGTTGCGGATTTGCGGATTTGCGGATTTGCGGAGTGCACAGGTTTTCGCCTGCGTAATTTGGGACATGTTGAGGGAGCATAGATGTCTCTTTTTACGTAAATTTTGGAAGATGCCGTCGCCGCGGAATGCCTGAAATGCGTCACTGTCTTGAATTGCGTAATTTGGGACAGTTAGCCGGCCTAACTGTCTCTTTTTACGCAGATTATGTTGCTGCGTGCAGCTTTGTGTAGCTTCCATAGGTTCCAGCTTGCGTAATTTGGGACATATAAGGAGTGCAGATGTCTCTTCTTACGCAGACAGTGAGATAGTGTTGGGGGCTGTGGCCCCCGGTGGAACCGCAGCCCCCAATGATGGCTACAAGTGAGGTCAGTTCTTTGCTGAAGACCTCATGAGGAAGAAGGAAACCACTGCGACGACGACAATCGCGCCGATCAACGACGGAATGATCGCCATGCCGGCAAGCTGCGGTCCCCAGTGACCCAACAGCGCCTCACCGAGTGCAGAACCCACTAGGCCGGCGATGATGTTGCTGATCCGGCCCATTGCACCGCTGTGATGCGTGATGGCGCCGGCGATTGCACCGATGATTGCTCCGACAATAAGAACCCATAACCAATGCATAATTATTCATATTTTGGGTTATATATACGGATATTTGGGATTGTAAAATGCGCGACTGCGGGTCGTGTTTATTTGGGCTATGAGGTGAAACTATGCAGTTTTGAGATAAAACAACCACATGAAAATTTGCAGTGTGCTACACGCTTCGCATATCATAAACGAGCGTGAATATTCAGTCTTTATTCACGGTGTGCATCAGCTCAGGCATGAAAAAACGGGGCGCCGGTTGAGCCGGGTCCCGCGAATCCAGATTATTGAGTTCGGCAGATTGCTATGCGCGAACCTTCATGACGATGAAGCTGACGATGGCGACCACAATGACCGCGCCGAGGACGGACGGTACGACCGCCATGCCCCCGAGCGACGGCCCCCAGGAGCCGAAGAGTCCCTGACCAAGCGCCGAACCGGCCAATCCTGCCAGAATGTTGCTGATCCAGCCCATCGAATGCCCGTTGTTGGTAATCGCACCTGCGATCGCTCCGATGACTGCGCCTACAATAAGTGTCCAAATCCAAAACATGGTGTCCATTCTTTCAGTTGTTGATGAACCAATACCTTCACTCTACGGGAGGTGCGACGGCCGCGTATCGCTTTGTGCTGTGGTGATATTCTGTTTTGTTTGGAATTCCGCCGTTTTGAGCGCGCAGTAGGTGCGCGGTGCCCGACGGTGTCCCTGTGCACGGGTGACGTTCAGGAAGCATGCCTGCCGGTGTGCTACGCGCGCAAGTCCCGGGTATTCGTGCCGTGTGGTTTGCGGGATGTCATTATTTCTTACGGGATGTCTGGTCCTTGATATCGTTGTGCGGAATTGTGCAAAGAGTGCATCAGTATGGTGTTTTCCTCTCTCTGTGTGTTGTGAAATGGTAGACTCTATCGCCGAAATCAGCGATGCCATGAGAGTCCAGACATCCCGTAAAGAATAGTGACATCCCGTAACGGATAATGACCTGTGGTGGTGGGGGTGTTCCCAGATGGTTCTCGAATGGCCCTCAGACGGCTCTCGAATTTTGCTAAATTGTTGCCTAAACAGCCCCCGTCGGCAAAGCAAAACGGCTGACTTCGTTGGAAATCAGCCGTTTCTTGCTAGTGCGAGCGGCGGGACTTGAACCCGCACGAGCATGAGCTCACTGCCACCTGAAGACAGCGCGTCTACCATTCCGCCACGCTCGCAGACAAAGAGTTAGATTACACCAATGCTCACAATAGTGCAATTCGGCGTGTTGCAACACGATCATGGAAACGGGCGCCGGACGCTCGACCTCGCGAACGCCTGGCACCCGCCCGCTGAACATCTGGCGTTCACTCGCCGTGTGCGAGTGCGCGGAACTGGTCGGGATCGATCACTTTCTTGTGCTCGCGGCCCTCCTTGGCTCCTTCGGCACGCTCGTACGCGTCCACGCGCTTCCAGCCGGCGAAATCGATTGGTCGCACGCCGCGTTCGGCAAGCAGACGGTCGATCGACTCGGGGTCGCGGTCGGGCGCGAGACGTGCGTTCTCCTTGTTCTGTGCGAGGTCTTCGAGCATGGCCGTCACGATCATCAGCGCGTCGGACTTCGTCGAACCGATGAGTCCCACCGGCCCGCGCTTCGCCCAGCCTGTCGCATAGAGGCGTTCGCGCACTTCGCCGTTCTCATGATCCACAGTGATGCGGCCGTCGCCGTTCGCGTTGGCCAAATGCGCGCCGCCCTCGTCGTAGGCGATGCCCGGCACCGATTCCGGCTTGTAGCCGATGGCATGGTACACGGCCTCGACCGGATAGTCGGTGAATTCGCCGGTGCGATGCATCTTGCCGTCCGCGCCGGTCTCGGTGCGCTCCACGCGAATGCCTCTCACCTTGCCGTCTTCGCCGAGAATCTCGGTGGGTGCGGAATTGAAGTGGATGTAGTACTTGCGGTCGGCCGGGTTGCCTTCGAAGTCAACGTCGCCGTCGTCTTCCATGTCTTCGGCCATGTCGCGAATCACGAACAGCTCCTCCACCATCTGGCGCGTGAGCTTGTCTTTGCCGGCCTCCTCGACGGTGTCGTCGTCGAGTTCGAAGTCGTCTTCGTCAATGATGAGCTGCACGCCGGGCAGTTTCTCCATTTCGCGCAGCTCCTGCACCGAGAACTTCGCCTGCGCGACGCCGCGGCGAATGAACAAGTGGAGTTCCTTCGCCTTGTTGTTCTTGATGCCCTCGTACACGTTGTCGGGAATGTCGGTTTTCGCACGCAGATCGTCGGCGTTGCGCATGAGCTCGCGCGCGACGTCCATCGCCACATTGCCGCCACCGATCACTGCGACGCGTTCCGCTTCGAGCGGCCATTCGCGCACGCCGGTCGGGTAGCCGTCGTACCACTCCACAAAGCGCGCGGCACCGTACACGCCGTCGAGATCGGCGCCCGGAATCGCGAGCGGCTTGTCTTTGATCGCACCGGTCGCGAACAGAATCGCGTCATACCGCTCCAGCAGATCCTCGAGCGTCACATCCTTGCCGAACTCGACGTCGGCGTACAGATGGATGTTCGGATTATCCAGCGTTTTCTCGAGCGCCGATGCAATGAATTTGATCGACGGATGATCCGGCGCCACGCCATAGCGCACGAGGCCGAACGGCACCGGCAGTTTCTCGAACAGATCGATGCGCGCGTCCGTGCCGAGTCCGAGTTCGTCGCCGAGCTTGGCGAGCTGGCGCAGGAAGATGTCGGAGGAGTAGACGCCGGCCGGGCCCGCGCCAATAACAGCAATACGAAGTTCAGAATCTTGAGTCACGAGAATAGATTAGCCCACACTCGCGAATCTGTGAAGAGTCGCGCACTTGATTTATCTCGCTGGGGGAAGGGCTGGGGAGACAAACCAGTGCGAATAGTGTCAGGTTCGTCTCGCTGAGAGGAGGGCTAGCGTGACAAACCCGGCACTGCGTACTTGATTTGTCTCGCAGATTTCCCGGATTGAGACAAATCAAGTACGGATGCCAGCATGACTCGCTTGCTTGCGGTTGAACAGTGCCGTCAGAGCCCACAGAATGGAGACGACGTCGATCGCCTCCTGCAGGAACGCGCCGACGACCACGGGGATTAGGTTGAACGCGGCGCACACCATGCCCACGATCGCGAGCGCGATGCCGATGAGCACGGCCTGCAGCATGCGCTGTTTGGTCTGCCGGGCGATCTTCACGCCGAGCGGCACGGCGCCGATGTCGTCGTTCATGATCACCACTTCGGCGCTTTCCGAGGCGGCCGTGGACGTGCCGTCGGTCATTGCCATGCCGATGTCGGCGACCGCGAGCACCGGCGAATCGTTCACGCCGTCGCCCACCATCATCGTCACATCGCGGTGAATCGGTTCGCCGAGCAGCTTCGCCAGGAAACGCTTCCAGCCCGATTCCCGGCCGGTCTTCTCGGCGGCAGCGGCCTCGCGCACGGCATTCACCTTGTCTTGCGGCAGCAGTTCGTAGCGCACGTCGGTGATGCCCACTTCGTTTGCGATGATCATGGCCGACGCCTTCTTGTCGCCGGTGAGCATCGTCTCTTCTTTCACGCCGAGCTCGCGCAGTTGGGCGATCGACTGCTTCGCGTTGTAGCGCGGCACGTCGCGCAGCACGATGCGCGCGGCGAGCTTGCCGTCGATGGCGATGTACGTGGCCATCTCGTCGGGTTCGAGCTCGGTGGGCCACAGTTTCGCCGCCTCGCGGTCCGCCTGCTCCATCGCCTTCTCGTTGCGTTCCTCTTCCTGCGCGGTGTGCACTTCCTCGCTGGCGATGGATTGCTCCGTCACGAAGGCGAAACGCCCCACCTCCACCTTGTGGCCGTCCACCGTGCCGGTGACGCCCTTGCCTGGCGTCTCGGAGACGTTGCCGACCACCGGGTAGTTCTCGTTGGGGTTCGGCAGTTCGCGCTGGCCTGCACCGTCGGCTGCGGTTTTGCCGCTTGAGCTGGGGAGTCTGTGCAAGCGTGCCATCGCCTCCTTGCCGGCGGCGACGATTCCCTTGGCGAGCACGTGCACCGAGAATCCCTCCACCATGCCGGCGAGCATGAGGATCTCGTCCTCGGAGACGTTCGCAGGCATGTCCTTGGCCTTTTCGACGCGCACCACCTGCGGCTGCTTGACGGTGAGCGTGCCCGTCTTGTCGAAGAACACATGCGTGACGCGACCCAGATTCTCCAGCACATCCTGAGATTTGATGAGAATCTTCTGCTTGGCGAGGCGTGCGGTGCCGGCGACGTACGCGACCGGCGCGGCGATGAGCAGCGGGCATGGCGTGGCGAGCACGAGCACCTGGGCGAAGCGCAGACCGGTGCCCGAGACGATCCACGCGACGATTGCAATCGCGAACGAGATGATGGTGAACGGCACGGCGAGCATGTCGGCGGTGCGCACCACGGCGGCGCGCGACTCCTCCGCGGACGAGACGAGCTTCAGGATCTGCTGGTACTGCGAATCCGCGGCGAGTGACGTCGTGCGGATCATCATCGTGGTCGAGCCATTGATGGAGCCCGAGAGCACCTTCGCGCCGACGAACAGGGTGCGCGGCACCGGCTCGCCGTTGATGTTGCTCAGGTCGACGCTTGCGGTGCCGGAGAGCAGCTGGCCGTCGACCGGCACAATCTCGCCGGGTAGCACGATGAGCACCGAGCCGAGCTTGACGTCGTTCACCGGGACCGTGTCGAAATGACCGTTGCCCATGGTGATCGGCTTGCCTTCGCGCTGCGCCTGCTCGACGGCCTGCTGCACCTTGCGGAAGCCTTCCTCGGTCAGTTGCGCCTCGCCGCCGTCTGCAACGCCGGGCAATGTGACCACGTGCGCCTGTTGCGGCGCCGCTTTGATGAGTGCGGTGAGATTGCCGCGCGCCTTGTTCTGCGCGTACGATTCGATTGCCTCGCCGGAGGCCACCATGAGCACCACTGCCCACGACGCCCAGTATTGCTGTACGCAGACGGTGGAGACGAGTGCGACGATGGCGAGCAGATCGACGCCAATGTGGCCGTGCCGAATGCTGTCGATCATCTCGCGGATGCTCGTGTAGATGGTCCATGCCACGAACAGGATGATGATCCATTCGCCCACACCCGGGTCGAATGCGGGGTGAATGTGGCCCCACGGGCGCCACTGCGGAATGAGGGCCAGCGGTATGGCCGCCAGAATGGTGAGAGGAAGGAGCGGGACTTCCTTGCAAAGATCGATGATTTTCTTCATCGCATCTCCTTACGTCGGTATCGTCTTCCGCACCTGCACGCCGCCATAGCGCATACAGATGTGGAAAGCTAGCTTCACGCCTTGTTAGCCCATCGAACACGGCACCCGGCTTGGTGCGCTTACGACACACGGCGTAAAAAGATTGCTTGCATATTCAGTTGTATTCGCGCGTT
>OLOL01002897.1_pt1 | contig 11357 bp, 8 predicted proteins | sample 1673081 | NCBI WGS metagenome assembly OLOL01 (sample SAMEA3136753, study PRJEB25190) | human gut metagenome
AGTTTGTGGCCGACACGCTCGATTGGCACGTGGCCATGTACGGCACGCTGGCCTTCGCCATTTTGATCTGCGGAGCGCTCGTGGCGTTTATGCCGCGCGCCGGGCAAACCGACGAGCCCGCCACCTTCCGCGAACAGGCGGGGTTGCTACGCGAGCCGAGCGTCATCACCGGCATGCTCATCTTTTTGTTTGGCGTGGGCTCGGTCTACGTATTCTACGGCTACGTGACGCCTTATCTTGAGCAGGTGCTGGGTATGGGCACCGTTCAGGCGAGCACCACGCTCATGGCCTACGGCGTGTTCTGCCTGATCTCGGACATCCTGGGCGGATGGATCGATGCGCGCTTTGGTATGAAGGCGCTGCTTGTGACGTTTGTGCTGCAGGCTGCGGCGTTACTCGGGCTGTTTGTTGTGGGCGGCACCATGCCGCTCGCACTGGTCTTTGTCTTTAGCTTGGCGCTGCTCATGTACCTGTTCTCGGTGTCATGCATCACGCACTTCATGGGCGTGGCACGCCGCCGCCATCCCAAGTCGATGGTACTCGCAAGCTCGGTTGAGCCCATGGCGTTTAACGTCGGCATCTCGTTTGGCACCGCAGTGGGCGGCACCGTGGTAAGCAGCGTTGGCATTGCGTACGTGGGCGCAGTGGGCGCCGCGTTCTCGCTTGTGGCCTGGGCGCTCACGCTGGTGACGATTAAGCTGGCACGTTGGGAGCGTCGCCGCGGGTAGCGCAATTGCAGCCAAAAGCCGCAGCACCGCCCACCATCTTTTGACCGCCTGGCGTTCGCTCCTGCAGCCATGCAACGCGTCGCCTGCCGCCCAAGTCAGCATCTTTCCCGGCGCTATTTAACCACGCAAAACGCATCTTGTTAAGATTATCGCTATCGTTTTTCGCAATCTGAAAATCGATAGAATCGCAGGTAAAGCTTTCGTAGTCTGAAGTGGTCAATCCACACGAAAGGGGTTTACCACATGGACAAGAAAGCAGTTGTAATCGCCGGGGCCGGCAGCACCCACACTCCCGGCATCATCCAGAGCCTATTGCAGAAGAAAAACGAATTACCGCTGCGCAAACTCGCCCTGTACGACATCGACGAGAAGCGCATGCATCTCGTCTACGACATCATGAAGCAGTTCATCGAGCAGGAAGCTCCTGACATCGAAGTTGTCGTGACGACCGATCCCGAAAAGGCATTCACCGATGTCGACTTCGTCTTCGCGCAAATCCGCCAGGGTGGCCTTCAGATGCGTCGCCAGGACGAGCGCATCCCTCTCAAGTACGGTTGCGTGGGACAGGAAACCTGCGGCGCCGGCGGTTCGATCTCCTATGGCATCAGGTCCATCCCCGGCGTCTTCGACCTCGTACGCTACGCCAAGAAATATAGTCCAGACGCCTGGATCCTCAACTATTCCAACCCCGCCGCAGTTGTCGCCGAGGCCACGCGTCGCGAGTTTGACAACGACCATATCCTTAACATCTGCGATATGCCCACGGCTATCTTGCTCTCGTACTCTAAGATGCTCGGACTTCCCAGCTGGCGCGATATCGACCCCATGTATTTTGGACTCAATCACTTTGGCTGGTTTACCAAAATCTACGACAAGCAGGGGCGCGATCGTCTGCCGGAGCTCCGTCAGATGATTCTCGAGCACGGCATGGCCGTGAGCGACAAGCATCACAAGGACAAGGACTGGATGCACACCTGGGGTCAATACGTCAAGATTGTGAAGGACTATCCCGAGTATCTGCCCAACAGCTACCTGCAGTACTACCTGTACTCCAAAGACATGGCAGATGACATGGACCCCAACTGGACGCGCGCCGACAACGTCATCAACGGACGCGAGAAGGAGATGTTTGCCGAGCACGACAAGTACCTGGCAGATCCCGTCAATTACAAGAGCCCCGTACAGAGCTTCACGGTCTTTGGCGACTTTATCGTCGACGCAGCCGCCTCTATCGCCTACAACAAGTGCGAACGTTATCTCGTAATCGTCGAGAATAACGGTGCCATCCCCAATCTGCCCGACGACGCCATGGTCGAGGTCCCCGCCTACCTGCGCCCTTGGGGCCCCGAACCCATCAGCCAACCTGCTATCCCCACCTTTTACAAGGGGCTTATCGAAGAGCAGAATGCCAGTGAGAAGCTCGCCGTCGACGCATATTACGAGCATTCCTACCAGAAGGCGCTCGAAGCCATCGCAATCAACAAGACCGTCCCTTCGACTACCGTCGCGCGCCAAATCCTCGACGACCTGATCGAAGCGAACGGCGATTATTGGCCGACCCTGTCCTAACTCCCCGCGTATCGAAGGAACATCATGAAAGAAAGCAAGCTCTACAGCGAGTTCCAGAGACTCGGCAAGGTGCTCATGGCGCCGGTCCTCCTCCTGCCCGTTTCCGGCATTTTGGTCGGTCTGGGCTCCGCCCTTTCCAATGCTAACCTCATCTCGCTCTGCCCGCTTTTGGGCACCGAGCCGATGGTGATCTTTAGCACGCTCATCAAAGCAGCCGGCAACGTTATCAATGGTAACATCTCGGTTCTCTTTGCGATCTGCATCGCCTACGGTTACGCCAAGGCCGAGAAGGCGACCGCCGCACTCTCAGGTTTCATCGGCTACATGACCATGAACACGATCATGGGTCAGCTGCTTATCCTGCTGGGTATCATCGATCCCGCCAACCTGCAGACCGGTCAGAACGCCATCCTGGGCGTAACCACACTCGACACCGGCGTATTCGGCGGCATCATCATCGGCTTGGTAGTCGCGTGGATCCACAACCGATTCTATAAGGTGCAGCTTCCGCCGGTGCTTGGCATCTTCAACGGCACACGCTGCGTCCCTGCCCTCACCGTCGTTTTCGCGAGCCTGGTGGGCGTTGCGCTCGCCTTCGTGTTTCCGTTTGTGCAAACCGGCCTAAAGGCCGCCTCGACACTCATCGATTCCACCGGGGTGTTTGGCGCGTTCATCTATGGCTTCTCCGAGCGCATGCTTCTGCCCTTCGGCCTGCATCATTTCATCTACCTGCCGTTTTTCTTCACTTCTCTGGGCGGTAGCATCCAGGTTGACGGCCAGACCGTCGAGGGCGCTGTCAACATCTACAACGCCATGCTCAACACGCCCGGCATGATGTACAACATCGACATCTCAAAATACGTCATGAACGGCAAGGTGCTGTTCGCCATGTGCGGCCTGCCCGCGGCGGCGCTCGCCATCTACCACTGTGCCCGTCCCGAGAATAAAAAGAAGGTCGGCTCCCTCATGATCGCCGCCGTCATTCCGGCCGCCATCATGGGCATAACCGAACCGCTCGAGTACTCCTTCCTCTTTGTAGCGCCCGTACTCTATGTGGTCCACGCCCTGCTGTGCGGCATCGCGTATGTACTCACCTACCTGGTACAGTTCAATGTGCCCGGGCCTTCTGCCTTCGGCGGACCGCTCCTCTCGTGGATCTTCAACGGCATCATGAACGCCGACAAAGGCTCCAACTGGTTCTGGCTTATTCCGCTCGGCATCGCTTACTTCGGGATCTATTACGTGCTGTTCCGCACCTTTATCAAGAAATTTGACCTCAAAACCCCGGGCCGCGAGGATGATGACACGCAGGCAGCGGATGACACGTCGGCCATCGACTCCAAAGCACCCGTCCAGGTAAGCGAGCTCATCCCGCAGATCGTGGAAGCCGTGGGCGGCGCCGATAACATCTCGGGTGTCAACGCCTGCTTCACCCGCCTGAGGCTCAGCCTCAAAGACACCGCCCTAGTCAAGGACGATAGTGTCTTTACCAAAGACCTCGGCGCCAGCGCCATCGTGCACGTTGGCGGCGGTGTTCAGATCGTTTACGGCAATAAAGCTTCTGTCTACAAAGTCGAAATGAGAGAATACTTGGGTATGGAATAAATCCCGTCCCATAGCTTCACCACGATGCTCCGGAGATGGCATGTCCGCTCCGGGGCATTATTGTTTGGAGTGATTTGAATGTCGATGTACGAGGTCTATTCGAACCTCAGGTCTTGTATCGAAGACGTCGAGAAGGGCGGCAGCCTTGACGCCCACATCGCACTCTACGCCCTTTCCCATCACGACGAGATCCCAGAGCTCTCAATAGAAGAACTTGCCCGCGCGTGCAACACATCGCCCGCGACCATCTCGCGCTTCTGCAGGCGCGTAAACGGCTCGAGCTTTCGATCGTTCAAAGAGCAAGTTGACGACTTCAACGCTTGGCTCCAGCGTGAGACAACCGAGGCAAGGGCTCATAAGCAAATCGATATACCCTGGTATTTCGATATCGTAGAGACCTCTTTGCTTGAAACAAAACGCCTGCTCACTCAGGATCGACTCGAGCGGGCCGTTGACTGGCTTCTCGATGCGCAAAATGTCTACGTATACGGAAGCTCATTCTCCAATCTCGTCGCCCGCTCACTCTGCGAAAAGCTGAGCCGCGTAAACCGACTGTGCTTCTCATTTGGCTCCGTCAAGGGACAGGAGACGTCGCTCTGTCTGCTCCAACCCGACGATCTAACCGTCTTTGTATCGTTCTCGGGGAAGACGAGCCATATCTTCAATCTTTACGTTGAGGCCAAGCGGCGAGGTTGCCGCGTTATTTGGATATCAAGCAACATGGCATTCGATAACAACGGGGTGCGTGAGCTCTTGCTACCCGTGAGCGCGGAGTCACTCAGCGAGTACTCGACCGCCCTGGTTGAGGGCATGAGCCTACAAAGCGCGGTTAACGCTCTGTATATCAGCTGTGCAAATCGACTTCGGGCGCAGCGCTAGCCGCAAACACGCTAGGACTGAAAAGAACGCACCTCACCGTCGCAAGGCGTCCGAATACACGATAGGCAGTGCCAAAAGAGAGCAGCGAGCACGTCATGTACTTGCCCATTCGCCCCAAAACAGCACAGGTCGGCGCCCGATTGAAGAATCGGACGCCGACCTGTATTAATCTTGATCGTGTGTTTGGGGCGTTTATTCCATACCCAGCAGCTCGCGCATCTGAGTTGCGTAGTTAGATGCCATGTTGCCGTAGACAATCTGCACGCCGCCGTTAACATGCACGATGCCACGCGCTTCGAGCTTTTCGGTAAACTCGGCGTCATCAACCACCTTGTCACAGTCATTGAGCTGGATGCGCAGACGGGTGAAGCAGGCCTCGACAGACTTAATATTGTTGTCGCCGCCCACCGCCTCAACGATGGCAGGAATGAGGTCGCTGATCACGGTCTTGGGAGCCTTTTCGGCCTCATCGTCAGACTCTTCCTCGCGGCCAGGGGTCTTAAGGTCCTTCTTAAGAATGATGAACTTGAAGACGAAGTAGTACACCACGAAGTAGATGGGGCCGAGGAACAGGATAACCTGCCAGTTGGAGCCCTTTGCGGCGCCCATGATGCCATTAAAGATAAGCGACAGGAGCGGGCCGCCGAAGGACGCAGAACCTGCCACGTTGAACTGCAGGATATAGGTCAGCGCATAGGCAAGACCAGCCATGAGAGCGTGGAACACGTAGAGGATGGGCGCGATAAACAGGAAGGAGTACTCGAGCGGCTCGGTAATGCCGGAGAGGATGCAAGGCACCACGATAGCAATCATGAGCGCTGCGGTCTTCTTCTTGTTCTTGGGAAGCGCCGTCTTGTAGAAGGCGAGTGCAGCGCCGGGCAGGCCGAACATGGCGAAGATAACCTTGCCGTTCATGACAAAACGGCTGACCTCGATGTTAAACGGCGTGCTGGGAGAGCCCAGGATCGCGTTGTAGATATTGATAGCGCCCTGAACAGTCTGGCCGTCGATGGTCTCGACGCCACCGAGCGACGTGAAGAAGAACGGCAAATAGACAAAGTGATGCAGGCCAAAAGGCAGAAGCATGCGCTCGCCGGCGCCGTAGACAAATGCACCAAAGGCGCCCGTGGTCTTGATGAACTCGGACAGTGCGCCGAGAGCGTTCTGAATAAACGGGAAAACAAAGGACATGACCAATGCGAGGATGCTGCATGAGAGCAGCGTCACCGCCGGGATAAAGCGCGTGCCGTTGAAGATGGAGAACACGGCAGGCAGCTCAATCTTGTAGTAACGGTTATGCAACCATGCGACGATTGCACCCACCAGAAGACCGCCGATAACGCCAGTGTCGAGCGTGGTGATACCGAGGATCGTGCTCTGGCCCGTCGTAAGATTCGCGGGATCGATAACGCCAGTCGCCGTAAGGAACGTGCCCATCACGGAGTTCATGCACATGTAGCCCAAAAAGCCGCAAAGCGCCGCGGTAGCCTTCTCGGACTTGGCGAAGCCATAGGCGAGACAAATCGAGAAGATAACCGGAATGTTGCTCATAACGATGCCGGCAGCGGCCTTGAGAATCGAAAAGAAAATCGCAAAGCCCGGAGCAGCCAGCCAGGGAACGGCTGCCGTAAGGGTTGGGCTGGTAAAGGCATTACCAAAGCCCTGAAGGATGCCGGCGATTGGCAGGATCAGGACAGGCGTCATGAGGACCTTGCCCAGGCGCTGGAACTTTGCCAGCAGCTCATCTTTGTTCATGGGATACCCCTCTTAAAGAAACGGGGCGTGCAGCTCTACAATCCACACGCCCCATAACAGTTATCATGCGCTGTAGGACTGACTACTTAAGCTCCGGCCAGTAATCCTTATTGGCCTCGATGAGCTTATCGAGCACCTTACGCGCCTTCTTTGCGTCACCGACCAGACGATTAAGCGTGAGTGCCTGCAGGGCCTTCTCGTAGGAACCCTCCATCCAAGCCTCAACAGTCAGGCGCTCATAGGCGTACTGGTTCTCCATAAGGCCGCGATAGAAGGTACCGATCTTGCCAACAGCATAGGGCTGCGGGCCATTGGCGCCCACGCTTGCCGCGACCTCGACCATGGCGTCATCGGGCATACCCTCGATAATGCCGTTGTTGGGCACGATGACAATGAAGGTCTTGTTGGTGTTGCGATAAATGGCCGAGGTGATTTCCACGATCATATCGCCATGAGCATCGTTCTGCACAACCGAGGAGTTCTTTGCGGTGCCGACTTTGGCAACACGCTCGCACTCGGCGAACACGCGCTTCTCACGACCGTTGATAACCTCGTCGGAGCGAGTGTAGTCGGGGTCGAGGTGAGCGACCTTGTACTCGGGATACAGATAGTACTGCAGATACGTGTTGGGCAGATAGTCGGGGAAGTCCTCGAGCATGTCCTTGACCATGGCGTAGGTGTCGAGCCAGGACTGGTCACGCTGCTCGGCATCGGCAGGCAGGAAGCCGTTCTTCTCCGTGTACTCCTTAATCTGCGGGACGAGGTCATGGCCCTCTTCATCGTAGATGTGCTTGAACCAACCGAAGTGATTGAGGCCAAAGTACACGGGCTCTGTCTTGCTCATATCGCGACCGAGCAGGCGACCGTAAGAGCGCATGAGGTTGACAGGCTGATCGCAGATGTTGAGAACGCGATGCTCATCGGGCAGGACGCGCTCGAGACCATATGCCACAATAGCAGCCGGGTTGGTGTAATTGATAATCCACGCCTCCGGGCTATGAGCGCGAACGTCGTTGACGATCTCAACCATGTCATGCATGGAGCGCATACCGTAAGCCATGCCGCCAGGGCCCACCGTTTCCTGGCCGATGATTCCCATATGCAGCGGAATCTTCTCGTCCTTGCTACGCATCTCGTAGCCGCCGGTACGAATCTGGCAGAGCACAAAGTCGACGTCGGTGTAAGCCTCGTCCTTATCGGTGGTGTAACCAAACTCCACACCGGGCTCCTCCTCGGCGAAGAGGATCTTGCCAAACTCGCCGATCGGACGCTGACGCTCGGCATCGATGTCATAAAGCATCACACGGTTCAGCGGCAGAATGTCCATGTGCTTGGTCAGGGCTTTAAGAATGCCAGGGCACCACGTGGAGCCGCCGCCAACGATCACAATATTGAGCTTATCCTTCATGTTCCGTCCCTCCAGGGTTGGCTGATCGGTGTTCTCGAAGACCTTGGGCTCCGCGGTTGTCCTCGGCTTGCTTCGTTTCGATTGATATTTTGCGACATAAGGTCATTTGCGAGTCCCCGTGTGGGCCAATGCGAAACGGGGACACATGATTTCGCTCACGACACAGATATGTGTAGGCAAACACGTGCGTTTGCCCAGTTCATGGGCAATAGGCAATCTTGACCGATTACCGATTTCTCACTTGGCTACACAAAGCGGTACCATATGTACAGCGAGATGCGAGGGGCTGAAACATCTTATGAAAGATCAAGAATCTTTTTATGATCATGTGCGAGCTGGCGAGAGCAAGCTCAACGATCTCGAAAGCGAGATCATGCGCTACATCATCGAGCTGCGTGATGATATTGACGATGTTACGCTTAAGAGCATTGCCGAACGGTTCTTCGTCGCTCCCAATACAATCGTCAGGCTTGCCCATAAACTTGGCTTCTCGGGGTTTACGGAACTCAAGCGGTCATATTCTGCCTCACTCGACCGCAATCGATTCACTATCGAGGCACTTCCTCTTGATACCCAGCTCGTACAGACCAAAGATCTGCTTAACGACCGGGTCATCGATTCGGTTGTGAGCCTTATCCAGGACGCCTCACATATCGTGTTCTTCTGCTCGGGCTTTTCGAAGTACCCGTGCCTTGAGATGGCTGAAAAGCTCAAGATTATGGGCAAGAATACCGACACGCTCAGTGAACGCCACGTCATGAGGCATTACGCAGAACTCCTCGGCAAAAACGACCTGGTCTTCAGCGTTTCCGTAAGCGGCGAGACGCAGGTGTCTATTGACGCCACATCGATAGCCAAAACGCGCGGATGCAAGGTCGTCACGCTCACCGGCTTTTCTCGAAATTCTCTCTCAAAACTAGCCGACTACCCTATCTACACCGTGCAAAAAGAAATCCGCCTGGGCAGCATGGACCTCGACAGTCGATTGATGTTCTATTACGTTTTCGAATTGATATTTGAGCGCTACTTCAAACTGGCCAAGAAATAAAACTTGGCATGCGCCCGGCTTCGACTCTTTAGCAGCCTTCTTATATGAAAGGTATCGTTCTATGCAACGCGTGCTGTTTATCTGTCATGGGAACATCTGCCGCTCATCGCAATCGCAAGCAACGCGGGAAGCCTGCCGCTGCTTATCTGCGCCATCCTGATCACGCTGCTTGCCATCTGCACGTACCGCACCATGAGGCTCTTCATTGCCATGCTGCTTGCCGCCACGTTCTTCTACTACATGAGCTACAACGCCATGACCACCAACATCAGCCGCTATGCGGACATCTTCTACGGCATGGCCGGCGGGTCCTACGCAATCATTAACATCGTGACCATCGTGGGTGCACCGGCGGGTGCCGGCACCCTTGCTGCCGGCGGTCGCGGCTCCGGACAGCGTACATAAAGATGAGCCAGACCCCCGAATCCGCCCGATTTGGGGGTCTTTCTCGGTACGCTAAATCCATGAGGGTATAAAATGGGACGCTCCGCTCGAATGCACGAAGGAAGGAGTGATGATGCCTGGTCACGAGAAGCGCGTCTTGTCGCTTGACGGCCTGCGAGGGCTCGGGGCGCTGATGGTGTTCCTGTATCACGTCGACATCATGGTCAAGCCGTTTGGCGCGGAGGGTCCGAGCCTCTTCCCTGGCACCGCGTCGGTTATGGTGTTCTTCATCCTGTCTGGCATAGTGCTGTCTCTTGTTCCCTTTAAGCACATGGGAAACGGCGGGTACGACTGGCTTGGCTATTACCCAAGAAGGGTCGTCCGCCTTTGCGGGCCGCTGTTTGCGGCGATTGCGCTGGCCCTTCCTATGGGCTACGTGGCCTGGCGCCTGGGGTCCACGTCGCGCTCCGCGCTTGCCGTCGCCTACGACGCGGGCCTTCCCACTGCGGTTCATGACATCCTCATGCAGTTCGACGTGCTGTTCAACGTGTCCGATGGCGTCAACAACCTCTTTGGCGCGCAGCTCGTCCGCGTTGACTCTCCCGTCTGGTCCATGAGCTGGGAGCTCTGGTTTAGCCTGACGCTTCCGCTGGCCATCTGGTGCATATCAAGGATTCGCCGGACGGGTCTGGCGGTTGTTGCGACCTTTATTGCGGTGCTTGTCTCGCACTGGACGGGCTACTTTCCGCTGCGCTTTTGCCTGATGTTCTGGCTTGGCGTCATGGTGGCCCGGCGATTCGACAAAATCAAGGCCGTCAAGCTTTCAATGCTGGCCGAGCTGGCGCTGCTTGTGGCCTCCGTTGGTGTTATCGAGCTCTCGCTCGTGTGGCATCCCGGTGGGGTCCTCGAGGCGTTGAAGTCCACCGCCATGAACGCGGCCTGCCTGGTGGTGGTTGTCGTCGCGATCGCCGACGGGTTCACGCGCCGTGCGCTCTCTGCGGCCCCCATGGTCTTTTTGGGAAAGGTGTCGTACAGCCTCTACCTTACCCACGCCATGGTCATCGGTGCGCTCGTTGCCCTGCTGCCCAGGCTCGGGATTGTCGACCCGCTCGCGATTGCCGCGGTCTCGCTGCCCGCAAGCATGCTCGTCTCCGTTGTGTTCTGGCGCATAATCGAGGTTCCCAGCATGAACCTGTCGCGCTCGCTGGCATCGTCAGGGCCTAGGGACGCCGTTCGATAATGCGTCGTACTTGGCTTCGTTTGGAGAGAGCTGGTCATGAATAGCCCAAAGCCCGTCCACCGCGTTCTCTTTGTCTGCCATGGGAATATCTGCCGCTCGACGATGGCCGAGTCGGTGTTTACCGAGCTGGTGCACCGCGCTGGGCGCGCGGGCGAGTTTGTCATCGATTCCGCCGCGACTTCGACCGAGGAGATCGGCAACCCGCCGCACCACGGTACCGTTGCCAAGCTGCGCGAAGTCGCGATTCCCGTCGTCGCGCATCGCGCACGTCAGGTGCGTCGCGCGGAGTATGGTGACTGGGATCACATTGTCTATATGGATGCTGAGAACGCGCGTGGCCTGCGTCGCATCTTTGGCGACGACCCCGACGGCAAGATTACGCGCTTGCTCGATTGGACCGAGCGCCCCGGCGACGTAGCCGATCCCTGGTACACCGGCAATTTCGATGCCACCTACCGCGATGTACTCGCCGGTTACACCACCATGCTCGAGCAGCTGTAGGCAAGCGAAGTCGCGGGCCACGCCTTCGGCGCGAAACAAGCGTGGATTTTCTCCCGCTTTGAGCGTTCAAGTGCGCCCTAAACAGGAAAAAATCCACACTCCCGGATGTGACAAAGGGACTGTCCCTTTGTCACATCCGGGACTGGCCCTAGACCGGCTTGACCTCCAGCTTTATCCCCTCGGCACAGGAGTCGCCCAAAACATCCGAAAGGGCCCAGGTCGCATATAGCGGCAAATAGA
>OLOL01002901.1_pt1 | contig 11342 bp, 7 predicted proteins | sample 1673081 | NCBI WGS metagenome assembly OLOL01 (sample SAMEA3136753, study PRJEB25190) | human gut metagenome
ATCCTCTCGGATACAACGACAAAAGAACCCCTTATGCATGGGGTTTTAGAATTAGAATTTACATTTAATTAGGAGGTAGCAATGTTAAATTTACAGCTTTTTGGAAATGAAGCGGTACAGGGTAAGAAGATTGTTTATCTGTATCGAATTTTATCTGAATCAGCAACGCAGAGTGGTATAGCATTGGCATTCACAACAGAGAATGGCCGTACTAAGTCGAAAGATGCTGATTCTACAGCAACAAAGGATGGTTCTATCAGAACACCAGGTGCAGCAGAAGTGGAGATCACAGCAACATCAATCTTAAAGAAAGATGACGAAATGATAAAAAAACTAGAAAAGGCTTTAGATGATGATGCATTGATCGAAATTTGGGAAGCTAATCTGGCAGAACCAGCGGTTGCAGGAAATAACAAATTCAAAGGAAAGTATTTTCAGGGGTATTTAACAGAGATTGAATATACAGCCAATGCAGATGAGTTTGTAGAGGTCTCTCTGACATTTGGCATTAATGGAACAGGTGCAGACGGAGACGTAACTGTAACAACGCAACAGCAGGAACAGGCATACGCATTCGTAGACACACCAAAAACAGGAGCTTAGGAGGATATAACACATGTACGAATTACAGATCAATGGAACAACATACGAATTTAACTTTGGAATGGGATTCATGAGAGAAATCAATAAAACAATCGCCGTTCCAGTAGAAAATATTAAAGGGAAAACAAAAGATATCGGACTTCAGTATAAAGTTGCAGAAATGCTTGATGGAGATCTTGATGCATTAGAAGATGTCTTACTGGTAGCAAACAAAGGATTTTTACCACGGCTTGAAAGAACAGAACTGGATAAGCACATCGAAGATGAAAATACAGATATCGATGAATTATTTGATACGGTACTGGGTTTCTTAGAGAGTGCAAATGCTACGAAGAAAACGACACGAGAACTCAAGGAAGAAGTGGAGAAGCAGAAGAAGAAACAACAGGAAGAATAAAAGATTTTGAAGAAATATACCGGGAGCTGGCAATTGACTGCTTTCGGTATTTTGGCTTTACATCATTTGACCAAGTGGATCAATTGACGATTGCACAATATGAGATCATGGCTGAAGCGGCAAGATTAAAAGAAGTAGACAAAGATTATCGAAATCATTTGCAAGCATTCCTTAATTTTGCTGTACGTGCAAAAAAGAAAGCCGGAAAGAATAAGCAGAAACCAGTTTATCCAACATTTAAGAAATTTTATGACTATGAAGATGCGATCGAACAGGCAAAACAAAAGAATAAACCAGATCGATTTGAAAAGATGAAGAGATTGTTAAGAAGGAGGGAGAGCTGATGGCAGAATCATATAGTATTGAAGCAATATTAACAGCAAGAGATGCTGGATTTGAAGCCGGAATGAAAGCAGCTCAAAAATCCACACTATCTTTAGGAAAAGTTCTTAAAAGCGGAATTGGTTTTGGAGCTATGATGGCAATCGGAAATAAAGCTGTATCCGTAGTTACTTCTGGGCTTTCAGAGATTACCAGTGGCTTGAATAAATCAAGCGCTGCGTGGAAAACTTTCGAAGGCAATATGAGCATGAATGGTCATGCAAAAAAAGAAATAGCAAGTACAAAAAAAGAACTTCAGGAATTTGCAGAGCAGACAATTTATAGTTCTTCCGACATGGCATCTACATATGCACAGTTAGATGCAGTTGGAACCAAAAGTACAACAAAACTTGTGAAAGGTTTTGGAGGTTTAGCCGCAGCGGCAGAAAATCCACAGCAAGCAATGAAAACTTTATCTCAGCAAGCAACTCAGATGGCCGCCAAGCCTAAAATACAATGGGAAGATTTCAAATTGATGGTTGAACAGACACCTGCAGGTATTGCGGCTGTTGCAAAAACGATGGGAAGATCTACACAGCAGTTAATTAAAGATGTTCAGGATGGAAAAGTAAAAACCGAAGACTTCTTTGCAGCGATTGCTAAGACAGGAACGAATAAACAGTTCACGAAACTTGCAACAGAATATAAAACTGTTGGGCAGGCAATGGATGGTTTAACAGAAACGGCGGCAAATAAACTGCAGCCTGCATTTGATAAAGTATCCAGCATTGCGATTAAAGGAGTAAGTGATGTAACGAATCTTTTAGATAATGTTGATGGAAATAAAATAGCAAGTAAGATTGGTAGTTTCACAACAAAGGCAGGAAAATATTGGTCTGTTTTCAAGACAGATGCAAAAGAAGTAGGACGAGCGTTTGGATCAGCTGTAAATGCTGTAGGAAAAAGTCTTGGACAGTTAAATGGATCATTTGGTTCTGCAAAATCTGTATCTGGATTCAAAAGCATACTTGGTGGGATTACTGGAGGTCTAAAAAGTTTTGCTGGATTTTGCGAAGATCATTCAGACGCAATTGCATCACTGATAACACAACTACCAAAATTATTGGTAGCTTACAAAGGTTTTAAAATCGTAAAATCAGTTGCACCAGCGCTACAAACGTTTGGATCAGCAATTACTAAATTAGCAGGAAAAGGGATTGCCACAATTGCAGGGAAATTATTTGGTATTGCAGTTGGAGAAAAAGCAGTTGGATCTGCAAGTATGGAAAGTTCCAGACAAACAATGCAGGCAGCAAAATCATTTATGATGCTTGGAGTTGGAGTACTGACAATAGCTGCAGGTTTTGGAATCATGGCAGGAGCAGCTATTGCACTTGCTAATTCTGGCGGAGTGGCGATTGGAGTTATGACTGGTATGGTCGGGGCTTTAGCACTGATCAGACTTGGAATGACAACAATGTTAAAAAGTGTATCGGTTGCACCGGCACAACTATCTGCTACATCAGTAGCATTTTTAGCAATGGGCGCAGCGGTTGTATTAGTCGCAGCAGGTTTAGCAATTATGGCAGCTGCAAGTATCGCACTTGCAAATGCAGGTACACCGGCGATCGCATGCATGGCTGGAATGGTTGTAGCCGTTGGAGCATTAATAGCAATCGCTGGAGCCGTTGGACCAGCAATGACAGCAGGAGCAGTTGGGTTTATCGCATTTGGAGCAGCAATTGTACTTGTAGGTGCAGGGGCATTATTAGCTGCAGCATCGTTAGCAGTTGTTGCAGGAGTTCTTCCAACGGTTGTTCAATATGGAATATCTGGAGCAACAGCAATTACAGCACTTGGAGCGGCTATGATTGTATTTGGAGCTGGATCATTAGTAGCAGGAGCCGGATGTATTGTACTCGGAGCAGGACTTTTAATTGTAGGAGCAGGTGCGATAGTGGCAGGAGCAGGACTTCTGGTATTAGGAACAGCTCTTACTGTAACAAGTGGCGGATTTACGTCATTTGGAAACGTTATTAAAACAGTTGTGGATGCAATCAGTGGCGGACTTACAAGCGTGCTTGGTGGAATCGCTAAAGTGATCAAGTCCGTTGGAGATTCTGCTAAGAATGCAGGAACAGGATTTAAGAGTACAGCTGAAGGAATCAAGATGATTTCTGGATTATCAATCGGATCGATTGCAAAGAGTCTTGGTGCAGTAGCAATTGGTATTGGGAAGATTTCTGGTAAAGGACCAGGAATCCAACAGACTGCAAATGGAATGAAAACCTTATCTGCTGCATCAGTATCTGTAAATGCAAGTTTTGGGTCTATGGGATCTAAAGCAACATCAGCTTTATCGAGTATAAATAAATCCATGACTAGTACAGCCAATAAAGCAAAGTCTGCTGGAAAACAAACTGGAAATGGGTATGTATCCTCGTTAAGAAGTGGGTTAAATAAAGGACCAGGTATTGCTTCAAAAGCTGTATCAAGCACAAATTCAAGATTACGATCAGGAAGATCAGGTGCACATAGTGCAGGTGCTTATATCAGTCAGGGGTTTGCTTCTGGAATGAGTTCATGTTTAGGACAAATCGAAGCTGCAGCATCCAGAATGGTATCCGCAGCAGAAAAGGCGATCAGGGCTAAGGCACAGATTCATTCGCCATCCAGAATGACTAAAAAAGATGGACGTTACATAGCAGCAGGTCTTGCGATTGGTATCAAAAATGGCATCAGCAGTGTGAAATCCGCAAGTAAAGCTTTAGCAAAAACAGCGATCGATACGATGAAGAAAGCAACAAAATCCAGGAAATATGAAGATGCGGCAAGTAATGCTGTAAGTAAATATAAGGATTCTATGAACAGCAAAGTATCCTCTGTTACGAAGTCGTTAAATAAAAAGATTAATGCTGGTGTAAAAAAACTGCAAAAGAAAAATCCAAAATTAAAAAAAGCGTACACGCAAGTTGGAAAAATTCTAAAATCAGACATGAGCAAAACGATAAAATCACAAGGGAAGAAAGCTATTAACGCAGCAGACAAGGCGTTGACAGCTCTTGGAAAGAAGTATCAAGAGAAATACAATGCGATCATTTCAGACAGGGATAATTATAAGAGCAAATTAGCGGATTATGGAGATTTGTTTAGTTCTGATAATTACGGATATATTTCGTTAGTAAACTTTAAAACTCAAAAAAGTCAAGTAGAACAACTTGCAAAGAATATGGAAAAACTCAAAAAAGTTCTCCCATATGATCTGATGCGTGATATTCAGAATTTGGATACCGCACAAGGACTAAAGTATACGACGGAATTATTAAAAAAGAGTGATTCTTGGTTAAAACAGTATGGAAAAGACTATACAGCGTTTATGACCAGTGCGGACAAGAACGCAAAATCATATTATCAACCATATATTAAGCAGCTTGACAAAGATTATAACAGTGCAGTTACAGCAGAGCTTAGTAAGTTAAAAAAACAGATGAATACAATTGCACAGGATGCAACAAAGGGATTTGTCAAAGGATTGACATCCAAGTCAAACAAGAAAGCTTTGAATAAGGCGGCAAAAGATCTGGCCAATATTCTTACTAAAGCGGTAAAGGGAAAATTAAAAATCCATTCACCATCCAGGGTTATGAAAGCACTGGGTGTTTTTGTTGTAAAAGGATTTGTAAATGGAATTTCTTCGATGAAAAATACCTTAGATAAAGCGATGGACAGTATAATTACAATTCCTAACTTTAACAATCTGGCGATTGCAGGAGATGTAGGTGGTAGTCTTAATGGTGATTATGACTATTATTCACAGGCAGAATATACAGTCATTGTTCCGGTTAATCTTGACGGAAAAGAGATTGCAAGGGTAACGGTACCATATACTGAAGCAGAGTTAAATAAACGGCAGACAAGGCAGAACAGAAAATTAGGAAGAAAGTAAAGGAGGGAGAATAATGTATAGTTTTACCGATACAATGGAAGCTTCACAGGGAGCAACTCTCCCTTCTGAAGCTCTGAAAATTAACGGAGAGTACATAGAAAACCAGATTACGGGTTACAGAACACTTTATGTATCAGGAAGAGAATCACTTGCTCCAGAGCTGACAATGATTGAATCTGGGAGCAGAGATGGATCGGTACTGAATTATAAAAGATATCCAACGAGAACAATCACAGTAGGGTATCAACTACTGACAGCAAGTGCTGAAAATTTCAGGAAAGCGTATAATGTGCTGATGGATATTTTAAGTGTGGAAGATTCGGAACTTATTTTTGCGGATGAACCCGATAAGTACTTTACCGGAACATTCACATCGATGAGTGACATAGATCCGGGGAAAAATTGTGTTACAGGAGAAATTGAATTTACATGCATTGATCCATTTAAGTATTCAGTAGAAGAATATGAAGTGGAACCAGCAAGCGATGGAGATTATTTTGCTGTGCAATACAATGGAAATTATAAAAGTTATCCAACGTTTGAGGTGGATTTTTATAACGACGAGAGTGGAGAAGAAAATAACAACGGAAGATGCGGATATGTTGCATTTTTTGATGATGAGGAACACGTTTTACAATTTGGTAATCCGGATGAATTATCAGAAGAACAGGTGGAGATTGTAGAATCTGAAACAAATACATATTCTGTCCCAACAACAAAAGTGCTACTAAATCATTCATTCAAAAAATCTAATTCCTGGAATGGAGTGAAATCTAAATATATAGTAAACAAAGGTATTATTTATAAATCTTCAGTTCAAACAGGAACAATTGGAGCTGTGCATTCTTATAACACAACAGCGGAAGACACTTATTATCTTGCAGCAACTGGATTCGGAACAGGCAATAGGTTTCATGGTCCTACTGTTACATACACTCTGTCAGAAGCAGCAACAGATTTTGAACTTAGTTACGCACAGAAGATGTGCATTGATAGTTCGAAGGATGGGAAAAAGCAATGTGGAGCATTTCAAATGATTTTATCAGATGCTTCTGGAAATATCATTGCAGGTGTAGACATTTACAAGGCATCAGATGGTACAAAAGGAAGGTATCGAATGATTGTTGATGGAAAAGTACAAAAAGAAGCCGAGATTGATTTGTCATTAAATAATAAGTTCTTCGGACAAAACAGAGTGGCAGATAAAAAGAAGAAAATTACAGAAATCAAAACAGTTAAATCATCTAGCATTACAAAAAAGGGAGCTGTAATGAGCTTTAATTTAGGAGGGATCAAGCAGAGTTTTACATTCAATTCAATCAAAACAAAGGCAGTTAAAAAAATTACAATTATGGTTTCAAAAAAAGCCAACAAACCAGCACTAAAATATAATGGATTATATTATGCGAAAATAGTGAAAAACTATTCTAAGCAAGTAACAGAAACAATAGATAAAATCGTAACAGAATATCATGATGTACAAAATAAATTCAATGCAAACGATGTATTTGTGGTTGATTCATCCGCAGCAAGCGCCAAATTAAACGAACTAGATAGACCAGATTTAGGTGCGTTAGGAAACGACTGGGAAGATCTATATTTGCAAAAAGGTATGAATCAGATTGGATTCAGTTATTCTGATTGGGTAGAAAGCGATTATGCCCCTAAATTTAAGTTACGATATCGAGAGGTGTTCTTATGATTATATATTTTGCTGACCGCAAAATGGATATTTTAGGACAAGCATCTACAAATCTTTTAAATGGAATTACCATTAAAGAGGATAAGAAAACAGAGGAAATTGATGTAGGAGTTGCTACATTTGAATGTAGGATAACGTATTCTAAAAAAACAAGAGAGATTGCGGAACAGTTAACAGAAGCTGGAAACTATATTTTAAGAAGTAACAAGGATGAAAAAGAATTTTACACGATCATAAATACAGAAATTGATACTAAGGAACGAGACATCTATATTTATGCTGAAGATGCAGGAATGGACTTGTTAAATGAAATATTAAAAAGTTCAGACGGAGATGGAGTTCAGCGAACTTGTACGGAATATGTTGAATCAGCAATTTATGATAGTGGATTTGAAATTGGTATCAATGAATCAGAAGATTCCGTAAAGAAGTTTTTAGAGTTTGATGAGCAAACGGCATCAGAAAGAATCCTTGATATTATGAAGAATTTTGAGTGTGAGGTGTCATATAGTTTCGATATTGATCGTCTGGCAGTAACGAATAAATACATCAATATTTATAAAAAAAGAGGAAAAAATACAGGGATTCAATTGAGAGAAGGGAGAGAAATCGATGGAATTAGCATAAAAAAATCTGTAGAAAATTTGGCAACTGCATTATTATGCACTGGTTCTGAAGATGCTTCTGGAGTGAAAATTTCTTTGCAAGACTACAAATATGATGATGGAGATTTTTATGTTGAAGGGCATTATTTAAAAAGCAGAAAGGCATTAGCTAGATGGAGTAGGTATGTAAATCCTGATGAGCCAAACAAAATAGACAATGCTGGACACATTGTTCAAACATTTACTTATGATACAGTTGATCAAAAAGAACTTTGTGAACAGGCAATCAAAGAACTGAAAAAGAAATGTGATATTGAAAGAAATTATGAAATTGAAATCACGCATCTTCCAGAAGATATTAAAATCGGTGACATTGTAAATGTTGTGGATGAAGCTGGAGGACTTTATTTACAGTCTAGATTATTAAAACTTGAAATATCAATTGTTGATGGAACACAGACGGCAACACTTGGAGATTATTTAATCAGAGAAAGTGGTATTTCAGAAAAAGTTGAGCAATTAACAAATCAATTTAAGAATCTATCAGAAAATCAGATGTTATATACCTGGTTTGCGTATGCAGATGATTCTTTTGGCAATGGAATATCATTGGAACCAGAAGGGAAAGAGTATTTAGGGACATGTGTGAATCAAAGTGTCAAAACACCAGATATCACAAAACCTGAAATATATAAATGGACAAAGATAAAAGGAGAATCGGCAACACTTTTAATGATTGATTCGTCACAGGGATTAGCTTTTAAAAACAATGCTGTTTCGACTATATTATCAGTAATTATATATCACGGAAGTATACAGATTACAAACATCAGTAAACTAAAAGAAGTATTTGGCGACAATGCTTATATACAGTGGAAATGGAAAAGAACTAATGAAGAATCATATGGTATTATATCATCCAACGATTCAAGGCTTATAAACGATGGTTTTTCGTTTAAAGTCAGTCCAGACGATGTAGATGTAAATGTAACATTCACGTGTGAGTTAATAGTTTAAGGAGGAAAAATTAAATGGCAGTTAAAGCATCAAATCAAGCAACTCTTATCGACGTAACGGATGGATATTCAGTCACACTTACAAGTGATTCATATACATTTGTCGGAGGAACAGGTGGCGTTGGATCAGGACAGACATGTACAACAGAAGCAGTAGCATTCTGCGGATCAAATCAATGTACTTCGGTAGCAGTAACAGCAGCAGACATCGTATGCCCTACTGGTATCAGTGCTACAGTAGAAAACAGTGGGACTTCAAAGGTTAAGGTCGCATTTAAAACAACAGCTACGATCAGCGCAGCGTGCGAAGCGACAATCCCAGTCGTTGTAGATGGAATCACAATGAATAAGAAATTCTCATTTGCGGTAGCTAAAACAGGTGCCACAGGTGCGACAGGAAAAGGTATCAAAGGAACACCAGTGGCAGAGTATGTCGGTTCCAGTTCTAACACAACAGTACCCACAAGTGGATGGTCCACAACGATTCCATCTGTATCAGCAGGTCAGTATTTATGGACAAGGGTTACAACAACCTATACAGATAATACAACATCTGTAAGTTATAGTGTGGCAAAACAGGGTGCAACTGGCGCGACTGGAACAACAGGATCACAGTGGTATTCTGGTACAGGGATTACAGGTACTTCTACAACAGCCACAGCGTTTACGGGATCAGGAGTAGCAAACGCACGTGTTAATGATATGTATCTTAATACCTCTACTGGTAATACATACAAATGTACTGTTGCAGGTAATGCAACTAATGCTAAGTGGGTTTACGAAGGAAACATCAAAGGAGTTCAGGGAGATAAAGGAAATACTGGAGCTACTGGTAATGGTATCTCTAAGGCAGACATTACATACGCTGCATCAAGTTCCAATACATCTGCACCAGCCAGCGGATGGCAGTCTACGCCACCATCTGTATCAGCAGGTCAGTATTTATGGACAAGAACAATATTTACATATACAAACGGTGGAAAAGCAACACAGTACAGTGTAGCAAAACAAGGAGCAACAGGTGCAGCCGGAGCAGATGCAATCACATTAACGATCACATCATCAAATGGAATAATCTTCAAGAATAATGCCGGTTCAACAGTGCTTACAGCTCATGTCTGGAAAGGATCAATAGAACAGAGCATTTCTGATGCTGGAATATGTGGATCACTCGGCTCTATCAAATGGTATAAAGCTGGAAGTGATACAGCGATTGCAACAGCAAAATCGTTGACGGTTACAGCAGATGATGTAACAAATGCACAGGCGTATACATGCCAGCTTGAAGGATAATAAGGGAGGTGTTCGGTGATGGCTGTAAAAGCTAAAGCTGAAATAACAATTTCCAGAATTATAGACATCGACAAAGCAACAAGATATTACTTACTACAGTCTTCCACAGCCACAGCACCATCGAAACCAACTGCAAATCCTCCGGGTGGAAACTGGAAAACAACAGAGCCGTCGTATACATCTGGTTCTACGAATACATTATATTTTGTAGATTTAACAGTGATGACGAACGGCTCTTTTAGTTATTCCGCAGTAAGTAAATCAAGTAGTTACGAAGCAGCTAAAGAAGCATGGAACAAGGCTAATAATGCACAGAATACTGCCAATAATGCAGCCAAAACAGCAACAAATTATCTTAAAGATTCAGAAGATGGTCTAGTTGTTGGAAATATGACTGATGAAATGCTAGGATCGAATGTGTTGATTAATCCAGATTCAGTTAATATTCGAGATGGTGATACTATCTTGGCAAGGTATTCTGAAAAGAAAATTGAGCTTGGATTAAATTCAGAAGATGCAGTTATTGAATTGTGTAATGGTGTTGGAACTATAACCTCTAGGGATCGTAATAAATCTGGATATAATAATTCTCTTAGCATCAGTTCCGAATCAATTTTATTGGAAAAAGCAACATATATTCGTTTGATTACAGATGCACTAGGTAGTGATATTCCTGAATTGGATGAAAACCAATGTTATTCAAACATAACTTCTAGTGCATATGCTAGTGATAATGATAATAAATGGGCTACCATTGGGTTAGGAGCAAGATATAAGGATACAGATGAAGAACTTTCTGCAAACATAGGATGTTCAGCATATAAAAAAGATGGAGCTAGTTTAGCTTGTAGTGTTGTCGGCGGAAATAATAAGGAAACAGAAGTTTTAATTCATTACAACTCAAAAGATGATGATAGTACAGCTAGGTACGAAGGAATAGAGATTAGAAGTCCTGATGTAATAAAGATACGAAGCAATTTACCAAGTAATGCCAATAGAGATTTTAGTATCGGTGTAGGGATTGGCGCAGGAGGAATCAATCGTGGAATACACGATAGGGTGAACAATCATTGGATGCTATATTGTGATACGGATGATATGTATTTTCAAGCACCGAAAACATCAAAAATCAAACCATATTATCGAGCAGGCGATTCTATACAGTTGTACTATCAAGGTGCAGGATTTGCTACAAGTGATGGTAAATATGTAGTATTTACACTACCAATTAATAAACCAATAGATGCAAGCAATGTAGTTGCATCATCTGTAAGTGGATTTATTGGTAGATCTAATGGTAAATATACACATGGTTCTACTTCATCAACCTATGTTAAACCAGCATCATACGAGGCGGTAATTAATGGTAATGCAGTTAGAGTTTCAATGAAATTTAATAATAATACAAATGTAACTAATAACGCTGCGATCGGTGTAACATGGTCCGGTAAAATAACGT
>OLOL01002909.1_pt1 | contig 11324 bp, 6 predicted proteins | sample 1673081 | NCBI WGS metagenome assembly OLOL01 (sample SAMEA3136753, study PRJEB25190) | human gut metagenome
ATCATAATTACTACAATAACAATTGGAAATACTCTATTTTTCTTTTCTCTCATTATAACCACCTCTCTACATTATTATATCAACAACAAAATAATAGTCAAGCAAAAGAAAAAGTACCCCAACTATTGAGGTACTTAGTATATTATTTAATTTCAATAACTTTTCTATTATCAACTTCTGCTTTTTTAGGAACAGTAATTTTTAAACATCCATCATTAAATGTAGCATCTATTTTATCTTGATCTAAATCACCAAGATAGAAAGATCTTTCATATTTACCATAAACTCTTTCACGACGAATGTAGTTTTTATTTTCATCTTCTTCATTATTTTCACTATTCTTAGAAGCAGTAATTGTTAAATAACCATCTTTAGCTTCTACTGAAATATCATTTTTTGAAAAACCAGGAATATCCATTTCAATATGGTAATTTCCATCTTTCTCATAAATATCACATTTCATATTTTGTTCCCTCTTAGTTGGTAAAAAATCATCAAAAACATCATCTAAATAAAATTTTCTTGGAATTAAATCCATACTTATCATCTTCCTTTCATTTACAATATAAGTTATACCACTATTTTTAGCACTTGTCAATATTAAGTGCTAATTATTATTAATATTTCCAAAAAAAATTAAAATATTCCAACAACTTATGATATACTATATACAAATAGAATAAAGATGAGGTAAACAAGAAATGAATAACTTAGAAAAAGAAAGAAAAAGTCTCGAAACGATAGACCTAATAATTATTTACTCAATAATACTCACTATAATAATTGCCATAATAGGAACAATAATTTGGGTAAACTATAATCATAATAAAGAACAAAAAATAGAAGATTCTTCATACACAAATATTCCAGATAATAAAACTTTTAAATATAAAATTGAAGATAACAGAATTGTATTTTTCAATGGTAAAAAAGTTGTAGATACTTACACTTGTCTAAGTAAATGTGAAATAAAAGAAAAAGAAAGTAATCAGTTTTCAATAGACTATGACTCATTTATACCAATCTATGATAACAATAAATATATAATTTATAATATCGATATAAAATCAACTTATTATACATTTGATACATATCCAGAAAAAACTCTAAATAAAAAAGTTGGTATCATTACTAAAGATGGTAAAAAAGGTCTAATCAATCAAAACGGTGGTCTAATTCTAAATACAGAATTTAATGATATTGAAGTAACTGAAAACTACACAGTAACATTACAAGCAGGAATAGTAAATATTTATAATAAAGACAACATAAAATTAACAAATAGTGAAATAAAAAATATTTATCAAGTACTACCACTAGAAAAAGATAATAAATTATACTTATATCTTACTGATGTAAATGCTTCTAAATCAGTAATAGAATATAACGCAATCACAAAAACATTTAGTTAAGAAGGTTATTCCTTCTTTTTTTTGTAAAAAAAATAGAGACAAATTAATATCTCTACTTATTCTTGAACTATTTCAAATTTAGCTATATATTCATTAACTAATTTAATAACTTTATTGTATTCAACAGTTAACTCTTCAAAATTAGAATTAACAAAGTTAACATCTTCTTCCTTACTCTTTAACTCATGTTGATAACTAATATCAGCTAACTTCATAAATCCTAAGTACTTACAATCACTCTTTAAAGAATGAACCTCAATTGCATAATCATGCATGTTAGCCTCTTCTTTATATTGATTAATTCTAGCCCATTTAGAAACAACATCAGATATAAAGTCTCCTAAAGTCATATTATACATTTCCATATCACCAAGTAATTCCAAAGACTTATCCATATCAACACCATTATCACGTAAGAACTTTTCCATAGCTGCATCACTCTTATCAGTTGAAACCTCTACCTTTACATCAGATTTTTCTTCAACTGTTTTTTCAGTAACAGGCTCTTCTACATTAGTCTCAGGAACCTCAACCTTTTCTTCGACAGGTTTCTCAGTAACAGGTTCTTCTGCCTTAGTCTCAGGAACATCAACCTTTTCTTCGACAGGTTTCTCTGTAACAGGTTCTTCTGCCTTAGTCTCAGGAACCTCAACCTTTTCTTCAACTGGTTTCTCAGTAACAGGTTCTTCTGCCTTAGTTTCAGGTACTTCAGTCTTTTCTTCGACTGGTTTTTCAGCAGCAGGTTCTTCTACTTTAGTCACAGGAACCTCAGCTTTTTCTTCAACTGGCTTCTTATCAACAATAGACTCTTCTTCTCTAACGTAAGTCTTTCTTTCACCTACTACTCCAAGAGTTTTACCATCAAAGAACTTATGAATAATTCTATCAAGTTCTAACGTATCGATAGGCATTGGTAAATAAGCATCAAATCCTTCAGCTAAATATTTTTCTCCCATACCATTCATAACATTAGCTGTTAAAGCAACTATAGGTGGAATTTCATAATCATCTAAACGACGAAGTATCCTAATAGTTTCAATACCATCCATACCAGGCATCATATGATCTAGGAAAATAATATCATAATGGTTACCATACTTAAATTTATAAATACAATCTTTACCAGACTCAGCAGTATCAACCTTGAAGTTATACTTCTTAAGTAATCTTTCAGATACCTTTAAATTCAATGGACTATCATCAACTACTAAAGCTGTAAAATCAGTACAATCTAAGAAGTCTTTAACTCTAGTTATTGCATTAGACTGAGTAACACTACCAATTGGTGTTGGATCAATAACCTTTAAAGGAACATCAACATAAAACGTTGTACCAACTTCATACTCACTCTCAAACCAAATTTTGCCACCCATTAAATCAACAAACTTCTTAGTAATTACAAGACCTAATCCTGTACCTTCAATCTCATTAGAAACAGCATTATCAAGTCTCGAAAACTTCTCAAAAAGCTTCCCAAAATCTTCTTTTTTAATACCATAACCAGTATCAGAAATTTTAATATGTAAAAGTATAGAATCAACACCAGTCTTTTCTGATACCATTGATACTCTAATCTTACCAACTTCTGTATACTTAACAGCATTATTTGTAATATTTAATAATACCTGATAAAGCTTAGTAGCATCAGCATAAACCTTAGAAGGAATCTGCTCATCCATATCTACATATAACTTAACCGGACTATTACCCAATCTAGATTCAATAACACTAGATAAATCATTAACAATCTTAGCAACACTACACTCTCTATTAGCTAAAGTATCATTACCAGATTCAATCTTCGAAATATCCAAAATATTATTAATAATATCTACTAAGTTAGTACCAGCCGTAGCAATACTTTGAATATCAACTCTAGCATTTTCTTCATTAAACTCACTTGTATTAAGTAGTGAATCACTAAAACCTATAATAGCATTCATTGGAGTTCTAATTTCATGAGACATATTAGATAAGAAATCCGTCTTAGAGCTATTAGATTTATCAATATCAGATTTCAAATCATCTATCTCATCAGCTAAATGAATATCTGGATTTTCAAGAACAAAATATAAGAAGAATACTTGTAGTGAACAACTAATTACATAAACGCAAACTTGATTGACTAATATTTGTGCAACAAGTAAAATTAACATAACAAGCATTATTAAACTAATAACAATTCTCTTTTTAGCATCAGATATTTCTCTACAAGTAGTATACATAGAAATGAACACACAAGTACACATTACTGTTAAACATGCAAGAATCATATACTCAGCAATTCCAGAAATAAATCCTGAATTAATAGTATTAAAATCTGCCTTAGGTAAAACTAAATAAGTTATGAAATTTAATATAATTGAAATAATAATAACTAATACTACAGGACATTCCTTACATAACTCTTTTAGAGTTTTAGACTTTAAATCACATAAATAAACAAAACTATATATACAAAATATTCCTATCCATAAGATAAATCCTAACCGATGAACAATCGCTATAATATTAGAAACAATTGGAGAATTAAAATATCCTATAGAAACAATATAAAACAATTCTGAAATTAACATAAAAAGTACAGTAGTTAACATAGCAGCATATAGTCTACTTCTCATAACTGGTGGTCTAACTTTAGAATAATATATAGTAGCAAGGAAACCGGTGAATGCTAAACAAGTTAGAACAAAGAATAAACTAGCTGAAATATTATCTCCTAAATTAAATATACTAGTCATTAAAATCATTCACCATCACCTCCTAAGTACTTTTGCAAAATCTTATGCAAATCCTTATATTTAAATGGCTTAGCTAGATAATCAGTAAATCCTTCACTAATATATCTATCTCTAGAACCCGAATAAGAATTAGCTGTTAAAGCAATAATTGGAATTGTACAACCATCATCTCTTAAAATATGAACAGTAGCAATACCATCTAAATCAGGCATCATATGATCTAAGAATAAAACATCATAATGATTCTTCTTAATTAAATCAATACAATCTCTACCATTTAAACAACTATTAACTTCTAAATTAAATTGTTCTAATAAACGTGTAGCTAATTTAATATTAACAATATTATCATCAACTACTAATACTTTTTTACCAGATAAATCAAGAGGTTTTCTTTCAACGACACCAGAATTATCAAATGAAATAGCACCAACTTTCATATCATCAACAACTGCTTGATCAAGACTAATAAGATATCTTGTACCCTTTCCTTTTTCATTTCTAAAGTCAATTGTACCACCCATAATATCTACAAGTCTTTTAGCAACTATTAATCCCAACTTAACACTATCAGTACCAATAGAAGCACCCTCTTCAGAAAAATCTTCAAAACTCCTATTAAATTCAGCTTCAGTCATTTCATGACCTGTATTAGCAACAATTAAACTCAACTTATAATTCTCACCAACATAAGCTCCACCAACATCTAAAGATACACTACCGAACTTAGTATGACTAATAGCGTTAGCTAAAGTATTAACAAGTATCTTATATATTTTATCAGAGTCTCCCTTAAACTTAGTAGGAATATTTCCATCAACATTTATCTTAAAATCTAACACATCACGACTTACTTTAGCTGATGTAACACTATTAATTTCCATTAATAAATCTTCAATTCTATACTCTTTACTCTCTAAAGTTTCTTTACCAGATTCAATTCTAGAAATATCAAGAATATTATTAATAAGCTCAAGTAAATCACCAGAAGCCTGTTTAATATCCTTAACATCATGTTTAACCAAATCTTGTGTTAAATTCTTCTCTTCAAGTAAAGCTTGACTAAATCCTAAAATAGTATTCATAGGAGTTCTAATCTCATGAGAAATACTTGATAAGAAATCACTCTTTGCCTTATTAGCAATCTCAGCTTCACGACGACTTTCCTCAGCTTGAGCTAATAACTTAGTATCCTGACTTTCAACCGTAAAGAACAAAGCATTAATTAAGAATACATACATTATATAAATCATATTAAAACGATACTCAAATACTACAAATACAATTATTGAAAAGAACAAAAACACAACACTAAAGTAAGCTACTGGAACAGTTAACTCTTTAGGATTAGTTTTCTTATACTTCCAAATCATAATAACTGAAGCAATTGCTCCCATTAAAGATAAAATATATATAGGATACATTCCCGGTCCACAAATTAATAAATAATTAGGATTAATATTAGTGTGATATGCAATTGGTAACATAAAAGTAAGTAAATAAATTAACATATCAATAACTATTAAAGAAGCACCAAGTACTCTTCTAACTTTAGTATAATTCGTAATAAGTGCCTCATTTATTGTAACCGAATAAATATAAACTAACGATACCGAAGTAAATATTATATCAGCTAAAATATGCATCCGACATAACACTTCTGTAAAGACTGGATGCTTATCCATCCCCGCTATAGCAACAACACAACCTATATCAAGAAATCCTAAAAATACTAAGAATATTACTAAAATAGTAAAAAATAAATTAGCTACTTTTCTTTCACTTTTTACTCTTCTTTTCCATAAATATAGGCACATTATAACAATTGAATAACATAATCCGACTAAACTTATCGCAGAACTAAATAACACAAAGCACACTCCCTTTTATGTAGTTAAAACACCAAAATATCCTAACTTCCCATCTTCTATTATCTAAAAATAATTTTACAATAAATAGAATGAAAAGACAACCTAATAAAAGAAAAAAGAATAACAAATTTGCATTCTTTAATCTTTAATATCCCATTTCCAATTTTTAATATATGGCATATCTTCTCCATATTCTCTAATATAGTTTTTATGCTTTTCTAACATATCTAAACACCAATCAACTAAAGCCTTAGAAACATCTTTATATCTTGGTATTTCTTTTAATACTGCTATTACTAAATGGAATCTATCTATTTCATTTTGCACTCTTATATCAAAAGTAGTTGTAATTGTACCTTCTTCTTTATATCCATGTACATGTATATTTCTATTTTCCCTTTTATATGTTAATTGATGAATTAATGATGGATATCCATGGAAGTTAAATATAATTGGTTTATTCTTTGTAAATATAGCATTATATTCTTGATCACTCATACCATGTGGATGTGTCTCTGGAGATTGTAATTTCATTAAATCTACTACATTAACTACTCTAATCTTAATACCTTTAACAGTCTTTCTTAATATATCAACTGCTGCTAATGTCTCAAGTGTTGGAGTTTCTCCACAACAAGCCATTATAACATCAGGATTTCCTCCATCATTACTAGCAAAATCCCATACTCCAAGTCCCTTAGTACAATGTTCTTTTGCTTGTTCTTTTGTTAACCATTGAGGTCTAGGATGCTTAGAAGCAACTATTACATTTACATAGTTCTTTGTCCTAATACAATGTTCAAAACAAGAAAGTAAACAGTTTGTATCTGGAGGTAAATACATCCTAACAACATCTGCTTTTTTAGTAACTAAATGATTCAAGAATCCTGGATCTTGATGTGTATATCCATTATGATCCTGTTGAAAAACATGTGATACAAGTAAATAATTCAAAGACGCTATTGGTGCTCTCCAAGGAATCTGATTACATACTTTTAACCATTTAGCATGTTGACTAGCCATAGAATCAACTATTCTAACAAACGCTTCATAACTATGAATAAAACCATATCTACCAGTAAGTAAATATCCCTCTAACATACCTTGACATAAATGTTCAGATAAGTATGAATCCATTACTCTACCAGTATTAGATAAATATTCATCATCCGGTCTAATAGTTTTAAAATTCCAAGTTCTATTTTCAACTTCAAATACATGATTAAATCTATTAGACAATGCCTCATCTGGTCCAAATATTCTAAAGTTCTTATTTTCTTTATTTAATACAAATACATCTCTTATATATTTACCAAGTTCCATCGTATCTTGTCCAACTATACACCCTGGAGTCTTAACATCAACTGCATAATCTTGCCAATTAGGTGTATTTATCTCTTTTAATAACAATCCTCCATTAGCATAATTACTAGCTCCCATACATTTACTTGGTGTAGGACACAACTCTCTAAGTTCTTTTATAAGTCTACCATTCGCATCAAATAACTCTTCTGGATGATAACTTAGTAACCACTTTTCTATTACTTTAATATTCTCAGGATTATCTCTTGTTATTGGAATTGGAACTTGATGAGCTCTAAAACTTCCTTCCATTCTCTTAGCTCCTACTTCTTTAGGACCAGTCCAGCCCTTTGGAGTAGTTAAAACTATCATTGGATAATTACCAGTTCCAGTTTTCTTAATTTTCTTTATATCTTTAACAACCTTTTCTAATGTCTCAGCCATCTTCTCATGCATCTTCATTGGATCAGATCCAGAAACAAAATATGGTTTCCAACTAAGTCCATAGAAAAAGTCTTCCATCTCTTCTTCACTCATTCTACCAAAGATAGTAGGATTAGCAATCTTAAACCCATTACGATGTAAAATTGGTAATACTACACCATCAGTCTTAGGATTTAAAAATTTATTTATATTCCAAGAAGTCGCTAAAGGACCAGTCTCAGCTTCTCCATCTCCTACAACACAAGCTGCTATTAAATCTGGATTATCTAAAACAGCACCAGCTGCATGTGATAAACTATATCCTAATTCTCCACCTTCATGAATAGATCCTGGAGTTTCAGGAGCAACATGTGATGATACTCCCCCTGGGAAACTAAATTGTTTACATAGCTTTTTAAGACCTGCCTCATCCTCAGTTATTTCTGGATAAAACTTAGTATATACTCCCTCTAAATAATTATTAGCAATCATAGCCTGACCACCATGTCCAGGACCTGATAAATATATCATTTTTAAATCATATTTCTTTATAATTCTATTCAAATGCATATAAATAAAATTTTGTCCAGGAGCAGTACCCCAATGCCCAACTACATTAGGTTTAATATCAGTTATAACAAGTCCTCGTCTAACTAAAGGATTATCTAACAAATATAATTGAGCAACAGACAAATAATTTAATGCCCTAAAATACTTATTCATTAAATTTAATTCTTTTCTAGATAACACCGGCATAAACACCCTCCTATTCTTAATATATTATAGCCCAAACACAAAAAAAGATAAAGATATTTTTCATCTTTATCTTATCGTCAAAGTCTAAATAATAGCTTTATCTTCATTACTACCAATAGTACTATTATTATTTATATCAATCTTAGGTTCTGGAATATTTTTTAATGAAACATCATTATTAACTACTTCTTTATTATCATCAACACTACTAGCAGCTGCTACTACATTATTATTTTCTACTGGGAAAGTATTAATATTTTGATTTGTATTATTAACTGTATCATTAACATTCTCTTGATTTACTGGACTAGTCTCTTTTTTACCTTTATTTTTCTTATTTATTACTGAGAAAATAACTCCTCCAATAACTACAACTCCTAAAACTACAAATATAATAATATTAGTTGTATTATATAATGCAAATTCAAACTCTAAGTTTTCTAAATCACTTGTCTTAGTTAAATCCCAAGTTAAATTCTTACCATCATTATTTACACTAGTTGCATTATTACTAATTGCTTTATATGGTAATTTAACTACAAACTTCATTTCCATATTAGACATATATTGTGAAAAATCATCTGAAGAAAAACTTCCATCATCATCTGAATCATCATAATCACTATCTACATCAGTATAATCATCTTCTCTATAACTATAATCACCATCAGTTGAATCATCATCAGTATCACCTATATCTGAATCATTTGTATCAAACTTTATTTTAGCAGTATATTTATTTTTAAATAATCCTTTTTCTACATAAAATATTTTAGCATCTTTATCTTCATCTGTAAGTCCTGATAAATCATATAAAACATTTTTTTCTGTACTACTAACTTTATTAATATCTAAATTACTAAGAGTAAGATTAACTCCCTCCATACTATCATCTGCATAATCTTCTACTTTAAAACCTTGTTCTTCTAAATTCTTCTTATCTTCATCTGTAAGTAAACTTTCTCCATTTAATAAACTCTTATTAACTGCATACAAAATATTATAATTGATTTTCCCATTCTTACTAATTTCCATTGTAGCATTGAATTTTACGCATCCTGTCAACGTAAATGCTATTATCGCTACAAATAGCACTTTTAAAATCTTAAAACTTCTTTTCATAACTCTCTCCTTATCTTAATACAAGTATAATCGATAAAATATTTTTATTCAAGAAAAAAAGCAAATGATCAAAACACCATTTGCTCCTTTACATCTATTTAGCAATTACTTCACAAATTAATGAACTAATCTCTGTTGGATTATCTATTGGAAGTCCTGCTATCATTTTAGCCTCTGCATATAAAATCTTTGTATATTTATCAAACTCTTCTTTATTACTTGAATATAAGTCTTTTAATTTATCAGCTATTGGATGTTTTTCATTTACTTCAAGTACTTGTTGTGCCTTAATTCCCATATCATTAGGCATAGCATCAAATACCTTTTGCATTTCTATTGAAACATCTCCCTTAGTAGTTAAACATACTGGATGTTTCTTTAATTTATTACTAAACTTAACCTCACTAACATCTCCAATAAGCTCTTTCATATGTTTTAATAAGTCAACATTATCTTCATTTACTTTCTTTAATTCTTCTTTTTCTTCATCACTTTCAAGTCCCAAATCCTCATTTTCAACATTAGCAAACTTCTTACCTTCATATTCTTGAATAGCCGTAATAGCAAACTCATCTACATAATCAGTTAAGTATAAAATATCAAAGTCATGATCTTTTACTTGTTCAACATTAGGCATAGCATCAATTTTCTTAATAGATGAACCAGCTGCATAATAAATCTTTTCTTGTCCATCTTTCATATTATCAACATATTCTTTTAAAGTAACAAGTTTTTCTTCTTTAGCTGAATAAAACATAACTAAGTCTTTTAACTTATCTTTATCAGCACCAAAGTTATTATAAACTCCATACTTTAATTGAACACCAAATGTCTTAAAGAATGAAATATAATTTTCTCGATCATTCTTTAACATATCTTCTAATTCTTTACGAATCTTACTCTCAATATTTTTAGCAATTAATTTCAAGTTATGACTCTCTTGCAATACTTCTCTTGAAATATTTAATGATAAATCTTCACTATCTACAACACCTTTAACAAAACTAAAGTAGTCTGGTAATAGATCAGCACATCTATCCATTATTAATACTCCATTAGCGTATAAACTAAGTCCTTTTTCATAATCTTGTGTATAGTAATCATATGGTGCATGACTAGGTATAAATAATAACGATTTATAAGAACACATTCCCTCTACTGAAGAAGAAATTACTTTTAATGGCTTATCAAAATCATTAAACTTATCCATATAGAAGTTCTCATAATCAGCATCACTTACTTCGCTCTTATTCTTCTTCCATATAGGAACCATACTATTTAATACTTCTATTTCTTTTTTATCTTCATATTCATGTTTCTCTTCATCTTTTAATTCATGATGTGTAATTTCCATCTTAATAGGGAAACTAATATAATCAGAATATTTCTTAACTAATCCCTTAATTTGATATTCATCTAAGTACTTACAATAATCATTTTCCTCTGTATCTTCCTTAATATGTAAAACTATCTTAGTACCATTATCAGTTTTCTTTGCTTTCTTAATAGTATAACCATCTGCGCCTTCACTTTCCCAAGTATAAGCCTCATCACTATCAATTGACTTAGAAGTAACAGTAATCTTATCACTAACCATAAAAGCTGAGTAAAAACCAACACCAAATTGTCCAATAATATTAGTTTTCTCTTCCTTACTCATATTTTCTTTAAAAGCAAGTGTTCCAGACTTTGCTATT
>OLOL01002916.1_pt1 | contig 11301 bp, 10 predicted proteins | sample 1673081 | NCBI WGS metagenome assembly OLOL01 (sample SAMEA3136753, study PRJEB25190) | human gut metagenome
ATCCCGACTTCCACTTTGACGTGGCCACCCTGGACTTCGACAGCGTCTATGTGGACGTCACCGCCGACCGCTTCCAGGCCACCGTCACCGCCTATAACGTGGCCACCGACGGCACCCGGACGGTGCTGGATCAGTTCACCAAGCGCACGGCTCCCGTCTGTGCAGACGACGAGCACTCTTATGTGTATGACCGGACCACCGGCGAATTGGAATGCTCCGTCTGCGGCCACACGGAGAATGCAGCTCAGCTGCAGTATAACGGATGGGCCACTGATAAGGACAGCGGCCGGAAGATGTTCTTCTCCGCCGGGCAGCCGGTTACGGGTTATGTGAAGCTTTCCGATCAGTTCTATCTGTTTGATGAGACCGGCCTGGCCTATGAGGGCAATTATGACCTCTGCGGTGAATCCTGCTTCTTTGAGTCCGGCAAGTACGTCAGCAGCTCCAACGCCGATGTGCTCAATGCGGGCAAGCTTGGCGATGACATTGCTTATGTCATCTATAAGGATGGCAGGATGGTCCTTGATGGCACGGGCAGGACCTATGACTTCCAAAGCAATGGTATGCGTCCCTACATCCACTATATTCAGCAGATCAGGTCCATTCGGATCGGGAGCGGCATCCAATACGTCGGTACATATTTGTTTGCATTTACAAATGTGACCTCCGTTGAGTTTGCTCCTGACGGAGCACTGAGCTACATTGGCCCCGCCGCTTTTTATCAGTGCTATTACCTCCAATCCATCGAGATCCCCAGCAGCGTGAGGCACATCGGCAACAATACGTTTGCCGGCTGCCCGGTCCTGAGCAAGGTCGTTATCCCCAGCGAGACAACCGCCATGCACTACAATACTTTCCGCAACAGTGCGAAGGCAACGCTCTATGTAGTGGAGGGCAGTTACGCACAAAACTATGCCATCAATTACAATATTCCCTATGTGCTGACCAGCACACCGATCAGCGGCGGAATCGTAACTGTAAATGGTGTCCTGTACTACTACAAGGGCGGCCATCCCTACTATGCGGGTCTGTTCCAGCTTGACGGCAACTACTATTACGCCCGCTCCAACGGTCAGCTGGTGGTTGACCGCATCTATTGGATCACCAAGACCAACGACCTTCTGCCTGCCGCGAACTATCAGTTTGATGCCAGCGGTAAAATGGTCGGCAGATAACGCATATCCAAAATAAATTTCGGGCTGGCTGGGAATCTTTTTCCCGGCCAGCCCGAAAATGAAAGAGAACATTACGATGAATGTTGAAACACTGGTTGTAACGACTGGCCAAAGTGATAACCACCTCCCCCAGCAGATGCATATTCAGACAGATGCCCTCATCGGGAATCAATGCGGCAAAGACAGTCTGTCAGAGCATGTCTATCTCGGCCACAAAATCCGCTATATCAACACCTCTACCCATGGTGTCGGGATCAATCGAAACGAAGTCTTAATGCGCGCTACAGGGGACATCTGTGTTTTAGCAGATGATGACATGGTTTTTCTGGACGGATACGAGAAAACGATCTGTACCTGGTTCCAGAAGCTCACCCAGGCAGACATCCTGCTTCTGAATCTGGAGGGCGGTAAGGCTCGGCACCGCAACACAAAGGTGACGCGGATCACCACTATGAATTACGGAAAATACGGTGCCGCCCGTATAGCATTCCGCCGCGAGGCGGTGCACTTCAGCGGCGTGATGTTCCATACCATGTTCGGCGGCGGCTGCCGATACAGCTGCGGCGAAGATACCCTTTTTCTGCGGGACTGTCTGCGTAAAGGTCTCCGTATCTATGGCATTCCGGCATCGATCGCGCAGATTGATGACAGCAGTTCATCTTGGTTTCAAGGCTATTCCGACAAATATTTTCAGGATAAAGGGATTCTCTATTATGCGCTGGATGGTAAGTGGGGACGTCTGCACGCGTGGATCCATTGCTTCCGTCACCGGCACAGGTATCATGAGTATGGTTGGAAAAACGCTGTTAAGCAAATGGTGAAAGGAATGGGTACGGTCAAGTGATACACAAACCTGTTTTTTCGATCATCGTTCCGGTTTATAATGTGGAAAATTATCTGAACGCTTGCGTTCAGTCTCTTATAAATCAAACTTTTTCTGATATTGAGATCATATTAGTTGATGATGGCAGCCCGGATAACTGCCCCGCTATGTGTGATACATATGCCGCCGCAGATTCCCGCGTGCATGTCGTTCATCAGCCGAACAGCGGACTATCTGTCGCGCGAAATACGGGGCTCGCACATGCTGCCGGGTCCTATGTTCTCTTTGTTGACTCAGACGACATTATCGACCTCGACACATGTCAGCGCCTGCTCCCCTTCGTCGATAAAAGCGCAGATATCATCATCGGCGACGGGATCAGCGTTGGTACCAGGAAAAAGCTCTCCCATGGATATACCGCAGCCTGTGTCCGCGGGGATATGTACCTGAAGCTGGCGCTGCATGAAGGCTCTATGCCTATGGCGGCGGTACTGTATATTTACCGGCGTGAATTTCTGCAGGAGAACCGGCTTGTTTTCAAGCCGGGAATTCTCCATGAAGACGAACAGTTTACGCCCCGTGCATTTCTATCTGCCGAAAGGGTAATTGAAAGTGGTATTTGCTTTTACCACTATATCACCAGAGATGACTCCATCACCACGCAGCAGGACTTGCGCAAAAATGCCGCCGATTTGTATGACAGCATTTTGGAGCTAACCGATTTGTATAAACAACTTGCAGATCAAAAGCTGAAAAATCGCCTGCTGGATTCGCTTGTAACAAAATACCTGAGCCTGTTTCAGGCCGGCAGACTCCAGCAATATGGGAAAGCTTATATTCACAAGCGCTTCGTACTATGCAATGCCAGGCGTCCAAAGACCGTTTGCAAAGCGTTGTTATTTGCCATAAGCCCCCCATTATACTGGCACGTGAATAACTGGGTAAAACAAAGGAGGGCGTAGTATGGAAGTGCCGCATCAAATTCCTAAAATCATCCATTATTGTTGGTTTGGTAAGACTTCCTTGCCGGAGGATGCGCAGCGCTGCATTGCCAGTTGGAAAAAGTTTTGCCCTGATTATGAGATTGCGGAATGGAATGAAACGAAGATCAATCTTTCCGCCCTGCCTCTCTATGTCCAACAGGCATATGCAGCACAAAAGTGGGCATTTGTTGCAGACTATGTACGCCTTTATGCTCTGATCAGGTATGGCGGAGTCTATATGGATACGGATGTAGAGCTTGTTGCCCCTCTGGATCGTTTTATGAACCAGGCAGCTTTTGCAGGGCTTGAGGATGCCTCGCATGTTGCAACATGTGTCATGGCCTGTGAGCCGGAATTCCCTCTTTTTAAAGAATTTCTGCTGCAGTACAGCAATATGCAGTTTTTGAATCCGGACGGAACGTTGAACACGACCACGAATGTATCTCGCCTGACAGATATCTGTCTCGAACGGGGGATGCTCCAGAATGGTCAATGTCAGTCTGTTGCAGGACTTACGATTTACCCTGCGGATTACTTTTGCCCTTTGGCATTGGATACCGGCCTTTTAAAACAGACAGAAAACACGGTCGCCATTCATTGGTTCGCAGGAAGCTGGTGGAGCAGCGAGGAAAAATACGCATGGAAAATCACCCATCGCCTGCATCGCATCCTTCCTGTAAAAACGGCCAAACGGCTGGGCAAAGCGATCGCAATTGCACGATATCGCGGATGGAGTTCTCTTGCAGAAACTTTTTCCGATTTTTGCAGAAAGCAGAGGAAGCATGAATAATAAACTCGAAAAAAGCAAGAAACTGATCCAAAACGTCTTTCTCTTTTTTTTAGCAAGCTTTATCCCAAAAACCATCTCATTTTTCATGGTTCCGCTGTATACAGAGTGCCTGTCCACCCTGGAATACGGAACGATAGATCTGATCACGACAACCGTTCAGCTGCTTCTTCCTATATTGACTCTGCAAGTTCAGGATGCCATTCTACGTTTTTCCGTTGCCGGACAAGATGATCCCCGCAAAGTCTTTTCCATTGGCCTGCGTATTGTATCAGCTGGCTTTGTTTTTTTGGCGTCTGCAACATTTTTGCTGACCATGCTGGGAGTTGTGGACCTGAACGGAGCTTACATTGCTTTTTTTCTTGCAAGCTATCTCACCGGTGCGCTGGGCAATGTTGTGAACTATTTTTTGAGAGCCCTGGACAAGGTCAAAGAAATCACGATCGCCTCAGTTATTACTTGTCTGATAACTGTGTCATGCAATCTTTTGTTTCTGCTGATCTTCCGTTGGGGTGTAAACGGATATTTACTGGCGAATATTCTCGGGCATGTATTGAGTCTGCTGTATCTGATGCTCGCAGCTCGTCTGGGACGATACATCTCTTTCCGGATAAATGATCCGGAGTTGACCCGCCGGATCATTGTCTTCAGCCTGCCGATGATCGTCAGCGCACTTTCCTGGTGGATCAATAATTCGCTGGATAAGTATATTCTTTCCTTTTTCTGCGGCGTCTCTGCAACCGGGCTTTTGGCTGTGGCCTATAAGGTTCCGACTATTATCTCCACCCTTGGCGCAACCATTTCCAAAGCGTATTCCGTTTCGGTGCTGCAAAATTTCGATCCAACAGATAAGGATGGATTCTTGGGGCAAAGCTATGCGGTCATCAGCTTTTCTATGGTGCTGTGTTCCTCCGCCCTGATGCTGATAAACATTCCGTTATCGCGGCTGCTATTTGCCAAAGAATTCTATGCGGCCTGGCAATTCGTACCTCCTCTGCTTTTATCGGCATTATTTAACTACATGTCGCTTTCCTGTGAAAATATGTGCCTTGCATTGAACCGCACGAGACTGATATCTTCAACGGCGCTGATAGGAGCGGGCATTAATACATTTCTGAACCTCTGCATGATCCCCCTTTTGGGAAGCTATGGCGCAGCGGTCGCCACGGCTATAGGCTTCTTCTGCGTATGGATGATGCGTTATATATGGATCCTGCGGCATATTCAATTGAAGAACGCACGCATAAAGGAACCCCTCAGCTACGGGCTGCTTTGGGGACAGATGTTCGCCGCATACTGGGGAAATCGTCTTTTGCTGCTGCAGATCTGCATTTTCGTCGTACTTATTTTCTTATATTGGCGCGAGTTTAGTCAAATGCTGCACGTCATTCTGAAAAGAATATCTTCACTACATTGTAAGGGGACACTGTGATGCTGCTATCCTATATTGTTTATTTCGGCTTACTGATAGAGTGCTGGATATTCTCTTATTTTGCCGAGAAACGAAACCGCAAGCTTCTCATATGGGTAATCATTCTATCCCTTACCATGGCTGCCGGTCTGCGAGCCTATTCGGTAGGTCTTGATACCCCGAGCTATGTTGAGAAGTTTTCGTACATATACAAGGGGATGTTTTCCTATGCCTACGGTCTGGAGGAGTCCTTCAAATACATCTGCTATGGTATTTTGCACGTGATCCCGAATGCATCGTTTTTGCTTGGGCTATTGGCGCTGATTACGCACGCCTGCATTATTTTACGATTTTGGGAGCTGCGCGGGATCGCGTCCTTTCCATGCATGGTCGTATTCTATTATATGTCTTTCTACTTCATGTCCCTCAACGGGATAAGGCAATTTGTCGCTGTGGCAATCGTTTTTTGGGGAACGCGCTATTTGGGGCAGAAAAAGTTCCTGCGCTTTATTTTGTGCATTTGTATCGCCGCATTGTTCCACCAGACTGCAATCGTAGGCTTCCTTCTTCTGCTGCTGAATGCATTTCAGTGGAAGGAATTGCAGCAGAAGCAAAAGCTCCTGTACATTCTTTTCATTCTTTGCGTTCCGTTAATCATTGTCCTGCTTTCAAATAAGATGGCCCAATATAGCCGCTATTTTTCTGATCTTTCCATTAACATAGGGCTGATCGTGCCGGTAAAGCTTGCACTATGGATGTTGTGTATGCTGTTAATGGCGCACAGTGCAATGTATCAGGAATTCCTGTCATCCATCCATGCTTCCGAAAAATTCGACGTGCGCATATCGTACATAATTTATCTTTTTGGGCTTTTGCTCGTCTCATTGGGATACTTCTTCCCGACTTTTATCGAACGCATCAGTTGGTACTTTTATGTTTATGAAGGGGTATTTTATGGGGCCCTATTGAAAAATACGGAACGGGGCACAAAAATTCCAATTTCCTGTGGGATATTTCTCCTTATCGCCTATGGGTTCTGGTACAGTCTATCGCATGATTCTCAAGGAGTGATGCCATATCTGTTTATAATCTAAGCATATATTGACTTTTATATTCTGATATTTGTGTAGAACAAGAGCATGTCTCGCCGGTATTTACCGGTGAGACATGCTCTTGTTTATGTATTCGCCTCCGACAACGAGTTTCAAACCGTCTAGTCCACGACCTTTGAGTAACTGAAAGTGTCAGACTTACCCGATTTCCTCATTTACCGTAATGATCGAATGCGAATCGATCCAGTAGCATCCGAATCGCGCAAAGGCCACTGTCTTGCCGGAATAGGCCGGAACCGTGAGGCTGGCAAGATACCCGCCCGACATGGTATTCGTTCCCGTATCCTTCCAATACGGGGCTGCGATTACCGCCTTGTTCGCATCATAAAATGCGATGCGTTGTTCGTTGATAGCGGCCGACCCTTCCTTCAGGTTCATCCCCTCAAATCGTACCGTGTCCCCGGAATGGACCGGGATGAATCCGGTAATGTATGTCGATGCTTGCGAGGACGGTTCACCAGTGCTGTTCAGCCGGTATCCCTGCTGGTATCCGACGCCGTTGAATACCGCCCCGCCGGCGTCCGTCGAAATGGGGATCTGATTTGTATACGCCGCAGTCGCCACAGCCGTGATAACGACGTTCCCGGTCACGCTTGCAATATGGACGATGCTGCCGGACACCGCCGTGACCGTGATATCTGTGCCGCCCATGGTGACCGAGATGCTGCCGAGTTTCTTCCCGGCATTGGGGGTAATCGTGACGCTGAGCGCCGCGCCTTCGCTGATTTCCGTCCCCGCAGCATTGCTTGTGCAGTCCGTCAGATGCTGCGTCAGAGTATACTGCGTAACGTAGTCGGAGGCATTCAGCGCGGCGGGCGTTCCGTTTATGGCTGCTGAACGGTATGCGTTCAGCTCGTCGATTGTCAATCCTGCTTTCAATGCCCACTTCACGACATTATCCCGGAGGGAGGACTTTCCGAATGACGCGAAATAATTGGCCAGGCCGGTGTAGTTGGCCGAGGTCCGCTTCTGCGGCGTTCCGGCATCCGAGAGAGAGGAAAAGCCCGAAAGCTCATAGTCCATGTCCACGTGCTTTCTGGAAACGCCAAGCAGCGCAAGCAGGATGAACGACAGGGTCCCCGTTCTGTCCCGCCCCAGTGAGCAGTGATAGATCACCCCGTTCCCGTGGATGACCACATCGAACACCGCCCGCAGAAGTGCGGCCATCTCTGCGTAATGGGATTTCGTCAGGTCAACGAGGTCGCTGTAATAGGCCGACAGGGGATACCGCTTGTAATACACCTCGCTCCCAAACGGGGAGCTTTCCAGAGACGCGTTATCCCGCAGATCAAAGTGGTAGCGGATATTTGCATTTTGGGCGATATTGGCATCTGCGGATTCCGCTGCACCCGGTGCGGCGCAACGATACATCCGCCCATACCTGACGGTTCCTCCGTCACATGCCCATCCACCGAGGTCCCGGCAGTTTTTCACATAGCCGATAAACTTCATCATGCGAACTGTTCCGGTCGGCTTCACGCGCCCGCTGTCGATTACATCCCCTCCGCTGCCTTTCACGATGTAGCGGAGGACGTGCCCGGGGACTGCGTTGTAGATCACGGATTCTCCTCCCAGGATATTGTTGAGCTTTCCCCCGATGCCGGTGGTCTCATCCTGCTGGTAACGCGTTCCCCCCTGCATCGTGAGCGCTTTGCCCAGCGGAGCATCCTTGATTCCGCTGGCCCCCGTGTAGCTGTCCAGCACGCTTACGCTGCCGCCGTTGGCGTCCGTATAAGCGGCCTCCGCCGCAGTCAGATAGGCCGCAACCGTGGTGCTCATTTGCGGGTACTCCTCCACGTCAGGCTGTAGCGGGGCGATCGCCAAAACGGCATCGGCCATTTGGGCGACCTTGTAGGTGGCCGTACTGCCGTTTTTGGCCCGGATGGCGTTTGCGATGGCCAGGACGCTGGCCTCCTCATAGAGCTTCTTTGCCATCAGTAGCTCACCTCCGTTCCATCCGGCAGGGCCGCTATCACGTCAGCGACTATCTCCGCCTTGTCCGCTGCCGTCCAGTAGTCCGTCCCCTTCACCGGGGTGTGGCCAGCGGGGCCCCTGGGGCCGGTGTCGCCGGTGTCGCCTTTGGGGCCCTGCGGGCCGGTGCCGCCGGTGTCGCCTTTGGGACCTTGCGGACCGGTATCGCCGGTGTCGCCTTTGGGGCCTTGCGGGCCGGTATTACCGTCTTTTCCGTCAAACTCTCCGCTGGCCTTGGCCTGTGCCAGCGCCGCCTCCGTGGCCACCTGCAGCGTGTCCGCCGACAGCGCCCCCACCTCTGCCGCCGTGTAGGTCGGTTTGCTGTCCTCTTTGGCCCACGCCGGTACGGTGGGGTCCGCCTCCTTCACCGGATGCTCGGTCAGGTATCCTGCCACCGCCTTGGCGATGTCCTCCTCAGACGCACCGCCCATGCCACGGATCAGCTCCATCAGCTGATCGTACACGCTTTCGGGCGGGTCCGCCGGAGCGCCGCCGGGCGTGGTGACGGACGGCAGCACCCGCAGGTCCGCCGCCCGGCTGGTGTGCAGGTCCCCGGCGTACAGGCCCACGGACGCCCACCCCGGCGTGCTGAGCACCGGCAGAACCGCCGTATTGCCGGTGAATACCACGTCCTGATAGGTGCCGTCCGCCAGGTTCACCCGCATGGTCTTGGTGTCGTAAGGCGTCCATTCCTCGTCCAGGTCCCACACCACCGTGTAGTCGCTGTTGCCGCAGATCACGGTCCCCGTGCCTCCGGCCCGCTTGTCCCGAATTTTGATCTTGATTTCAGGCATTTGCATCATCTCCCTTCGGATACGCCCGCACGCGGCGTAAAAGTTGCCCCCGCTGTTGCCGTCTCTGTTTTTGCTGACAGTTGACAGCATGGCCCTGCGATGCTACAGCTTCGCCCGCACTGGCGAGGACGCCGCCTATCTGGCCTTTGACATTCCCCTGGAGCAGGTGGAGCAGGGCCTGGCTGCGCTGAAAACCCTGGGCGTCGGCGGCTTCAACGTCACCATGCCCTGCAAGACCGCCGTGGCGGGGCTGGTGGCCGAGCTGTTCCCCGCCGCCAGACTCATCGGCGCCTGCAACACCGTTACCGTCAGCCAGGACGGCAGACTCACCGGTCACAACACCGACGGCATCGGCTTTGTCCGCAATCTCCACGAAAACGGCGTGGAGGTCCGGGGCAAGCGTCTGGTGGTGCTGGACGCAGGCGGCGCGGCTACCGCTATCTGCGTGCAGGCCGCTTTGGACGGCGCGGCGGAGATCGTCATTTTCAACCGTGATGACGAATTTTTCGCCAACGGACGGCACACCGTGGAGAAGCTGGCCCAGGCCGTGCCCGGCTGCAAGGCATCCATCACCCTGCTGGAGGACGGCGCAGCCCTGGCCGATGCGGTGCGTCACTGCGACATCCTGGTAAATGCCACCCGTGTGGGCATGAAGCCCCTGGACGGCGAGACGTTGGTTGATCCCGCCCTGTTCCGCGCCGATCTGGTGGTGGCGGACACGGTGTATAACCCCCGGGAGACCCGGATGATCCGGGAAGCCAGGGCCGCAGGCTGCCAGGCCGCCGTGGGCGGTATCGGTATGCTGCTGTGGCAGGGCGTGGCCGCCTTCAAGCTGTTCACCGGCAAGGATATGCCCACCCAGGAAGTGCTGGAGAAGTTCCTCTCCTGACAACGAGAAAGTGAGGTGCGACGATGAAATTCCCCAACATGTTTTCCCCCGTGCAAATCGGCACGGTGACGGTTCCCAATCGCTTTGTGGTGCCCCCCATGGGCAACGATCTGGCCAACACCGACGGCTCCCTCAGTGAGCGCTCCCTCTCCTATTACCAGGCCCGGGCCAAGGGCGGCTTCGGCCTGATCACCATCGAGTCCACGGTGGAGAAGGACAGCGAGCTGGGCGGCAACTTCCGCATTGCCTCCTATCCTACCGGCAAGGGGCAGATCTCCGAGGCCATCCGCTCCATGATCGTCCGGGCGAAGCAGGCCGGGGTGAACATCCGGCTGAACACCGAGGCCACGGAGGAGCCCCTGCGGGCCCTGGCTTCCGACGCCGTGATCCTGGCCACCGGCTCCGTGCCGCTGGTACTGCCCATTCCGGGGCTGGCCGACTGCGGCTATGTCACCGCTCAGGACCTGCTGCTGGGCAAGACCGCCGCAGGCAGGCGCGCCCTGGTGGTGGGCGGCGGCATGGTGGGCTGTGAGGCCGCCGAGTATCTGGCCGAGCGGGGCCATCAGGTGGCCATCGTGGAGATGAAGGACGTCATCGCCGCCGACGTGACTCCGGAAAACCGCCGCTATATGTTCCGGAACTTCGGGGAGAACCATGTGCTGCTGCAGCCCGGCGCCAAGGCCCCCGGCAATGCCGTTCTGGCCACCGGCGACGCCCTGGAGGCAGCGCTGGCCATCTGAGGCCCACAGAACCGGCAAATTATGACGTGCTGTGTCTTGGAGCGCAGCGGAAAGGAGTCGTCCAAAATGGTGGAAAATCCCAACAGAAAAGTGGAGAAGCTGCTGCCGGAGGAGCGGCTGGGAGGCAATGGTCTCTTTGCCCGCGTTACTGTTTTCCCCGGCAGGGAGATCGACTATCATGAGCACCACGGCGAAACCGAAACCTATCACATCATCGCCGGCGAGGGCGTATACAGCGACAACGGCGCGGAGCGTGCCATTCACGCCGGTGACACGTTTTTCTGTGACGATGGCGGCGGACACGGCATCCGCAACACCGGGGCGGATGATCTGGTGTTCATCGCGCTCATTATCAGGAAGTGAAATTTGATATGGCAGGCATAAAAGGCACGCTTTTGCGTGCCTTTTATGCTGAGACTGGCTCTTTGACAGACAGAAAAAAGCCCGCGAAATCCTATGATTTCGCGGACTTTTTGTCATAACTCAACACTATAGATTTTTTGAAATTTGCTTTCAAAAATCGTCGCATGACAGCTTCAACGAAAAACATGGCACGTAGAGCTCACTTGTCTTTTGATTCTTCAGTTGTGTCAGAGACTGCTCCTTCCAGCAGATC
>OLOL01002921.1_pt1 | contig 11281 bp, 6 predicted proteins | sample 1673081 | NCBI WGS metagenome assembly OLOL01 (sample SAMEA3136753, study PRJEB25190) | human gut metagenome
ATCCTGCTTACCCAGGGCTTTTCGCACAGCTTCTATACCAGCCTGGTCTGAGATCAGCGCCTCTTCATAAAGATAAGGTCCTCCCGGAATCCTGCTGATCTGTCTTGCCTGACGGATCAGTTCTTCTGCCCCTGTCAATTCCTCATCTACTGTCTGCCACAATTTCTGCAGCCATCTGGAGTCATACAGTTCTTCTTCTGTTGTAATATGGTAGATCTTAAGACAATGCTCCAGCCATTCTTCCGGATCCGGATGGCTCATAGCCGCCTGATAAAGTCCGATGATCAAATCTTTCAGATTGTCATCTGTTTTCCCGGGAGCATAACATTCCACAAATTTTACAAAGGCAGGGTTCTTTTCCCTGTAGCACTCCTCTGTAAGCTCTTTCAACACATCTTCCCTGAGAAGCTTTAACTCACCTTCATCAGCTACCCTGTATCCTGGATCCAGATTGATCGTATGGAAATAATTCCGGATCACATAGGCACAAAAGCCATCAATGGTGGTGATCTGCGCAGTATGGATCCGTGTCATCTGTTTCTGCAGATGCTCATTTTCCGGATTCTCACACAGTGCATTCTCCAAAGCTCTGGAAATCCTTTCCTTCATTTCTCCGGCTGCTGCCCTTGTAAATGTCATGATCAGGAGTCTGTCAATATCAATCGGATGATCCGGATCCATGATCTTATTCAAGATCCTCTCCACAAGTACTGCTGTTTTTCCGGATCCTGCCGCTGCACTGACCAGAAGATTTCTATTACGCAGACGAATCACTTCCTGCTGTTCCTTTGTCCAGCTCATTCCCATTTTACCGTTCCTCCTCTCCTGTCAGGATCTGGTCATCCATACTTTCTCCCAGGCTTTTCCACAATTCTTCATCCGAAAAGCTTTTCAGTCTGCGGAAACCATATCCCGGAATTTTCCGGTCAAAGCCACACACAGAAATATAAGGACAATAAGTGCAGGCATTTTTTGTTCCCAACTCATATGGAGAAATCTGCGCATCCCCTTTCAGGATATCCTTCCGGATCTGTTTGATTTTCTTTTTCACATACTGATCAAGAATCCAAAACTGCTGGTTGTCAGCCACTGAAGAACCTTTTTTAATTCCGCCATCCTTTTTGTAGGACACAGGAATAGACACCAGACTTTTATCGATCTTCTGGGCGATCTCAGGGTCTTTCTGAACCAATCCGTTCATTTTCAGGCTTTTCAGTATTTCCTCATTAACTGATTCCATATCTGTTTCTATTTTCTCCTGGATCATAGGATCTTTCACATTGTAATAAAAGATCCCTGCTGGAACGATCTCCTTGTCCGGATACTTCCGTCTTTCTACTGATAAGGCTGCATCCATATATACAAGCAGCTGAAGCTGCAGACCATGGTACAAAGCCACCAGGTCAAAGGTAGTATTTCCTGTCTTATAGTCAATCACCTTCACATATACCTTGTCCTGCTCTTCCAAAATATCTACTCTATCAATCCTGCCGCCCTGGAAAACAACCTCAAACCCCTCCGGAACAAATTCTCCGTTCTTCAGCTGGTTCTGCAGTGCCCATAATGTTCTGTGTAAAAGCCTTCTGGTACGCTGGATCATATACTCATTTCTTGCACTGCTTTTTAAAATAGTATTTCCGTAATCTGCTGTTACTTTTTCCAGGCATTGATCTGCAATCTGCCTTTGCTGTTCCTGGCTAAGATCAGCCCACAAAAGCCCCTGTCTTCTTAACTCTTTTGAAAATTCCTCCAAAGCTTTATGTATCACATTCCCCATATCCATAGCCTTAAATTCGTACTCTGCCCGCTCTGAAAGACGCAGCCCATACTGAAGAAAATGTGCAAAAGCACAGGCGGCAAACCGTTCCAACCGTGTTGCACTGTAAGGAGACACCTCTCCATACAGCACTTTCGCCACACTTGCACCGATCATATCCTTAGGACAGATACTTAAAAAAGCTTCCACAAGCTTCCGTGTCATCGCCTTATATCCGGGGCTTCTTAAAAGCCAGCCAAACACTTCACCAAAAAGGGGATCTTCTGCCGTATATGCACCTTCCGAAAGACCTTTCAAAAAAGCATCCACACCATCTCCCGGGATCTCCAGATCCTCAAGAGTATAATTACCGTCCTCTATACGGCTGATCTTTAACGCCGGAAACAATCCTGTCACTGTATGGATCAGGTAAGCAGGGCTAATAGCCTCACCTTTGCTGTTAGAACTGCTAAAGGAAAGACACAGCAGCTTTTCTGGCTTTGTAAGATTCAGGTACAAATAGAATCTTTGCATGTTCATAAGCTCTTTTGGACCTGGTGCCAGTTCCACCCCTTCCTCTGCAAAAAAATCCCGGTCCATTTCATTCAGGATTCCTCCGGTATCTGCTGCTTTAGGAATATTTCCCTCATTCACTCCCACGAAAAACAATGCCTTGATCTTTTTCAATCTGGTTCTTTCCATATCTCCTACAAGAACCTGATCCATACTTGGCGGAATCAAGGCCACCTTTGCCTTAGACAGACCGGTTTCCAGAAGCTGACGAAATTCCTGGACTGTAACCAGTTCATCCCCTAGGATCTCAACCATACGATCCAAAAGGTCCATAACAATACCGTAAATCTGTCCGTATTCTTTTTCCATGGCAGCATCTCCCACAGACTTAAAATACAATTCCTGCTTTTTAAGTTTTTCCTGGATCTGACCTTTTACAATAAAATCATACAAACCGCGGCAATACTGCTCTATCTTTTTTCTGCCCTTTCCAAAGATTTCTGCAAAGTCATATACTTCCTCCACAAATCTGGCACGGCTTTCATTAATCTTCAGAATATCTTCAGCATCCATTCCCCTGTAAATCCTGGTCCAGTGCTCCTGCCATCTGTTTAATCCACGTATCCCCAGGGCGATCACATAATTCTCCAAATAATCTGTCTCTTCTCTTGTAAGTCTGGACATACCGCATCTTAAATATCGAAAAACTCCTTCGTAAGAAAATCCAGTAAACACCATCTCCACTGCTGCCCGGATATATTCAACAAAAGGATTCATCAGCACTGTATGTTTTTCATCTACAAAATATGGGATTCCAGCCCGCTCAAACACCTGAGATGCAATATTACCGTATTCTTCCAGATTTCCTGTAATTACTGCGATCTCTCCGTATTTCATCCCCTGTGTACGCACAAGTCTGCGGATCCTTCTGGCTGCCTCTTCCAGTTCTTTTTCCGGAGTACCTGCCGTATAGATCTGTATTTCTTCCTGTGGATCCTCATATTTCTTTCTGCTGTAACGGAATATATGTTTTTCCAGGAATTTGAGGGCCGGTGCCTGTGAAAACCGGGATTTTTCATCAGTAGTAAGACATACCGGCTCCTCCAGATCCCTGGTAAGTGCTGACAAGATATGGATCATCTGACGGCTCATATAAAAAAGCTGGTGAGGTTTTCCTTTGGCAAATACATCTCCGCTTCCATCCATAGTCACTGTAACCATCACTTTTTGACACACTGCAAGCAGTTCCCGGATCACCTTGACCTGAATCGGAGTAAAACCTGTAAATCCATCCAGGACTATCACACTGTCTTTCAGCTTTTCAGACAGTGGAACTGCAGGCAGTAATGCATCCAGGATCTCTTCCCCTGTAATGTAATGTCCTTCCAGATATTCCTTAAAGCCTTTATAAAGTACCTGTACATCCTGAAGTTTCATATGAAGAAGGGGCTGTTGCTCCGCTCTATTCACCATATCCTCCAGATCACTGTCCCCAATATCGTACAGTAAAAATTCAGAGATCAAGGACTTCACCTCATCAAGACATCCTGGTCTTTTCATCTGACCGCCCAAATAAGGAAGCTGTCCTTTATGCATTTGTACTACCTTCTGCAGAACCATGCTTTTCCCGGTATCCTCCAAAAGCTTTCCCATATTTCCACCGGTTTCCTGAATGATCCTGTATGCAAGTCTCTGAAAGCTAAGTACATCTATATTTAAGATTCCCCGTCCCGGATGCATTTCCACCAGTGTTTTCTGGGTCTGCATGGTAAACTGCTCCGGCACGATCACATAGTATTGCCGTTTTGGATATTTCATAGATTCCCGAATCACATGATCATATGCATAACAGGATTTTCCGGCTCCTGAACTGCCGATTACAAATTGAAGGGACATATGGACTCCTTTCCTATAAACAATCTTAAGATCGTACCCCGCACTGGGACAGGCACGGTAAAGAACTGATTTTTAAACACCGTATCATTATTGAGGACTTTTTCCCCAACATCATTTCATAATCATATCATAAATCCAAAGGTTTGATAATAGGATATAGAAAAACAGACCGGGAGGCGCATGCCATGAGTTCCAAAACAAAGATCATTGTTTTACATATGAAAGAAGTGGTTTATACCATTCTTTTTCTGATCCTTGCCATTCTTTTCGGTGTTCTGCTCTTCTTTATGTTTGGCTCCGGAAAAAAACAGGCTCAATCCGGAAAAGCTTCCAAATATACTCCTGGAATCTATCGCTCTTCCATTTCACTGAACGGAAATACCTTTGACATGGAAGTAAGCCTGGACGCTGACAGGATTGCTTCCATTGATCTGGTAAACTTAAGCGAAAGCACAAAAGCCGCATTTCCTCTGATGAAACCTGCCCTGGAATCCCTGGCCGCGCAGATCTATCAGTCTCAATCCCTGGAGAATATTACCTATCCGGATGATCAGAAATATACCAGTCAGTTGCTTCTATCATCCATAAAAAGTGCCATAGAAAAAGGGACTGTGTACTAAGCAGTCCCTGATCCAGTATTCTATTCTTCCAGCTCTGCCATCCATATAGCAGCACTTGCATCACTTGGCATACGCAGATCCCCTCTTGGAGACAAGGCAACGCTTCCCACCTTTGGTCCATCCGGCAGGCAGGAACGTTTAAACTGCTGTGCAAAAAATCTCCGATAAAAAATCTTCAGCCACTTCATAATGGTTTCCTTGTCATAAATGCCATCAAAGGTTCTGCATGCGATCCGGTAGATCTTATCCGGCTGATATCCGGCACGCAGCATATAATATAAGAAAAAGTCATGAAGCTCATAAGGTCCTACCAGGTCTTCCGTCTTTTGTGCGATCTTCCCGTCTTTTGGAGGCAAAAGCTCCGGGCTTACCGGTGTATCCAATATATCCAGAAGTACTTTGGAAAGCTCTTCATCCTCACATGTATCTGCATAATATCTTACCAGATGACGTACAAGGGTCTTTGGTACAGAGGTATTCACCCCATACATGGACATATGATCTCCATTATAGGTGGCCCACCCAAGGGCCAGCTCTGAAAGGTCACCTGTACCAACCAAAATCGCACCCTCCTGATTGGCCATATCCATCAGAATCTGTGTACGCTCCCTTGCCTGAGAGTTCTCATAAGTTACATCATGTACCTCAGGATCGTGTCCAATATCCCTGAAATGAATATTTACCGCATCCCGTATATTAATCTCCGTCAGCGAAGCACCTATACGCTTGCTGAGTGTACATGCATTCTGGTATGTCCTGTCTGTAGTCCCAAAACATGGCATAGTCACACAATGTATCTGCTCTCTTGGTGCCTTCATCCTGTCAAATGCCCTGGCCATTACCAAAAGGGCAAGTGTGGAATCCAGTCCTCCGGACAGCCCAACCATTGCACGCTGGCTGTGTACATGATCCAGTCTTTTTTTCAATCCCATAGCCTGTATATTCAGAATTTCTTCACACCGCAAATCCCTTTCTTCTTTTTTTCCAGGAACAAAGGGAGTTGCCGGGAATACACGGGTCAGCTTTGTCTTTTCTTTCTTAACATGGAAAGGAATCCTCTCATAACCACTGCCATCTGTTCCCGGGAAGGTGGACATCCTTCTTCTCTCGTCTGCCAGACGGTACACATCGATCTCTCCGAAAACCACAGAATTATGGAATCTTCTGCCCTCTGCCAGCAGTACTCCGTTCTCAGCGATCATATTCTGTCCACCGAAAACCAGATCCTGAGAGGATTCCCCCTCACCTGCAGTAGCATAAACGTATCCGCAGATCAGCCTTGCAGACTGTCCGGTTACAAGGGATCTTCTGTAAGCATCCTTCCCTACCATCTCATCACTGGCAGAAAGGTTCACGATCACATGAGCACCTGCCTGTGCATGAGATACACTTGGTGGCTGTGGAACCCAAAGGTCCTCACAAATCTCTGCTGCTACTGTCAGTTCTTCACACTCATCACACACAAACAGCAGGTCTGTACCAAATGGAATCTCAACGCCGTCTACCTCATGAGTGTCCATACAGTCACTGCCTGAAGTGAAATGGCGCTGCTCGTAGAATTCATTATAATTAGGTATACAGGTTTTTGGGATAAAGCCCAGGATCTCACCATGATTCAGCACAGCTGCCACATTATACAGCTTGCCTGCATGACGCATAGGCAGCCCGAGAAAAATAAGCGCATCCACTTGCTGAGTAGCCACTGCCAGCTTTTTCAAAGTATGCCATGCACTGTCCAAAAGCTGACGCTGTAAAAACAGATCCTGACAGGTGTAGCCTGTAATACAAAGTTCCGGAAGCACCATGATCTTTGCATGTTCTTTCTCCATCTTGTGGATCACTTTCAGGATGGCCTTTCTGTTGGCTTCGCAGTCAGCCACTGTGATCTCTGGTGTACCGGCTGCTGCTTTTATAAATCCATGCTTCACTTCTTACACCTCCGAAGGATCTCCTTTAATTCTTCCACATGAAACACATAGTTGGTATTACAGAAATGGCAGTTCAGTTCTACATCCTTTCCTTCCTGGATCATTTCATTTAATTCTTTTCTGCCAATACTGATCAACGCCTTCTCCACCCTGCTTTTACTGCAGTTACAATAAAATCTGGTTGGAAGGGTATCGTTGATCTCAATATCAAATCCATCAAGAACCACATTCAACAAACTTTCCGGTGTATGCCCTTCCTCCAGAAGGCTTGTGACAGATGAGATCTTGCTGATGTTCTCTTCCAGCTTTGCAATAACGCTTTCCTCTGCAAAAGGCATTAGCTGTACAATAAATCCGCCTGCCTGGCGGACAGTATTGTTCTTATTCATCAGAACACCCAATCCTACTGCTGATGGCACCTGTTCGCTGGTTGCAAAATAATAGGTCAGGTCTTCTGCAATCTCACCTGTCTGTAGAGTAACCTGTCCCACATACGGCTCTTTCAGGCCCATATCCTTGATCACGCTGATATATCCGGCTCCTACGGCACCAGATACATCCAGCTTGCCTTTACTGTTAGCCGGAAGGATCACATCCGGATTGCCCACATAGCCTTTTACATTGCCCTGGGAATCTGCAGTGACTGTAATTCCCTGGATCGGACCGTCTCCCTTCACCTGAAGAGTCAGGATATCCTTTTCCCCTTTCATCATGGCTCCCATCATAGCTCCGCCTGTAAGAAGCCTTCCCAGTGCAGCGGTTGCCACCGGACTGGTATTATGGTCTTTTCTTGCTGTTTCCACAGTATCTGTTGTAACTGCTGCAAAGGCACGGATCTGTCTGTTCGCTGCAACAGCTCTGATAATATAATCGCTCATTCTTCTCTCCTGTTTATCCGTTTAATCATAAAATAAGTGTTTTCACCACATTATTTTATTTCCCATATTCTTTTGCAATAAAGGTAAGACGTCCGCTGTCAGCCCTGGGTGCATCTCTGGTATAAGCATCATAAACTGCCAGCAGTTTAAGACCAGAACTTTGCAGAAGAGTCTTGATCTGTTCCAGCGGATAGGCTCTCTGATAATGAACCTCCTCCACTTTCTCATACCTGCCATCTGTATCCGGCAGGAAAAGTGTGAGTGCATACTCATTGATCCCGCTTTCCTCATCGTAAGTATTCTCCCATATGAAACTGCCTTCCTCACGATTCTCCGCAATGGTGGAATCCCCGATCATCTCCTGATACTTATACACTGTGTTCATATCAAAAATAAAAAGTCCGCCCGGATCCAGATAATTATTTACCAGTTCAAAAACATGCTCCAGATCCTGCTCCTCAGTAAGATAATTCAGGCTGTCACATACGCTGATCACAGCCCGCACTGTACCATAAAGTTCAAACTCTTGCATGTCCTGCAAAAGATACAGGATATCATGGCCTGAAGTTTCTCTTTTCTGCATGGCCTCTGCCAGCATCTCCTCTGAATTATCCACACCGATCATATCATAACCGGAGGCAGCTAACAGTTCTGTCATAGTACCTGTACCACAGCCCAGTTCCAGTATCAGGCCGTCACTGATCCCATATTCTCTAAGTGTGTCCTTAAGATAACCGGCCCAGCTATCATAATCCACATTATCCTGAAAAATATCATATACCCTGGCAAACTCGCCATATGCTTCCATTGTATCCATTCTTTTCCCCACGTATAACAAACAGCAGACAACCGGCTGTAAGTCGGCTGTCTGCCTTTGGTTTCTTCCTGAAGTACTACCGGAAATCCTTTATTCTACCGGCATATAATATACATCTGCACCTTCGCCGTGCCAGTAATAATCCCCATCATTCTGATCATAAACATCCTCATTATTGGCAAAACGGTAAGTATTGCCCTGGGAATCTACCCAGTTACCGCTGCCGTCCGGGGTGATCACAAGCGGATGTCCATCAGAGTTACGGTAGATGGTTCTTGTCTGATTGGTATCGGTGAGCTGCTCCTGTGTAAATCCTCCGGAATTGCCGGTAGTGGAGCTGGCCTGTCCGTCTGTACCTGTAGCAGAATCACCGGATGCTGTACCATCTGTTGTCTGTGTACCGTCTGCAGTGCCGTCAGCAGAAGTATCTCCAACAGCAAGTGTACTGGATGCGCCAATGATCTGGAAAGAATCAACAGCCGTCTGGATCCCTGTCAGGGACGCATCATTCACTACCGAGCCTGTAATGCTGTAGTACTCGCTCTCATTGGCATATACCTTCTTCACAGCATAAGCATATCCGCCGCTCTTCTCTGTATTCAGATACTTCACAGTGTAAGAATAAATGCCTACTCCATTCACATTTGTGCTGTTGTAATTCTGGATCTCAAAATCTGTACCCTGCTCAAGGTCAGAAGCCTGCTCAAGTGCAGCTGCCAGATCCTGGGTATTGGGGATCATAGCTGAAGACATATCCTCTTCCCCTGCTCCATGAAGAACAAGGATCTTACCCTGCTCAGGTGACTCAAAGCTGATCATATCCTCTGCATCTGACTTATTCGCCCAGGTAGCGTCCGGAAGCTTGATCGTCACTGCTCCATCACTGGAAGTATAAGTAGTATCCTGTACATCCGGTGCAATCGTAGGCTCTGGTGTAGGCTCCTGGGTGGGCTCCGGTGTAGGAGTCTCATCCACGATCACCTGCTCTGCCGGATCATCTCCGCCAAAGCATCCTGTGGCCAGTCCTGAAAGTGCTGCTGTTATAGTTAAGAGAACTAAAAATCTTTTATTCTTCATAATTGCCTCCTTATTTATCTTACAAAAATCCCTCATTCGATATTTTACAATTGTATTACAAATATGTCAATATTTTTCACAGTGCAGATTCTTAAATTCCTGTAAACTTTTGAAAAACACAGTGTAACTATTCAGTGCACTCACAGTCAGAAATCAAAATGCTTTCCAGAAACAGTTAAAACACTATACATATATAACTCATGAAGAGCCCTTGTAGCTGCAATATATCTCCCCTGTTTTGCAAGCGCACTTTGGTCTTTTTCAGGAAATATTACAAATACCTGGTCGAATTCCAGTCCCTTTGCCAGATAAAAGGTGGTAACTGTAATTCCCTTTTTAAATCTGGAACTGTTCCTGTGCAGATAATTGAACCGATTCTTTGTATCAAAACCTGTTTCTTCCAACATCTTTTTAAGCAAAGCTGCTCCCAGGTCTGCTTCCTTCTCTGTGCGGAAGATCACCGCTGCTGTCTCAAACTCATCCTCGCCCAGCTTGATATAGTCCAGTATTTCTTTCACTGCTGCCTGTATATCCTCAAACTGCTGTTCCTGTACAGGCTTTCCATGACGCTGAAGGAGTTCCATATCCGAAATCCCTGCCAGCTTATTAGCATAAGCCGCAATCTCCACTGTATTTCGATAGCTTTTATTCATCTGGATCCTGCGGATATCCCTTCCAAAGATCCCAGGCAGGAAAGTAAACACATCCTGTTGTTTTTCTTCCATTGTTTGTGCCTTGTCTCCAAGAATGGTCATCCTGCAGGAAAACATATTTTTCAGGATCAGATACTGCATTCTTGAATAGTCCTGCATCTCATCTACCACCAGATGCTTGATCGTACTATTTTCCTGCTGCCCCCATAAACGGTATTTCAGATAAAGCACAGGATATACATCTTCATATAGAAGCTTTCTCTTTTCAAGAGGAACCCTGGCAAGAGCCGGATATCCGCTGCTTTCCAGGAAACGACTGTACAATACATACAGATCCCTTGTTTCATACAGGGAATAAAAATCCTCCCTGATCAGCTCCCTCTCTTCATCTGGCAGATCCCTGTCCCTTAATGTTTCCACTTCATCAATAAAATAATCACACACTGCATCCATTCTGGCAAGCAATGGAATATCCATAAATTTGAAGTAAAACAGATCAATGATCTCTGCTTCTGTCTTTGTATAGCCTTTATAACGGATATCCCTGAAATCCATCAGCTCATCTTCCAGTTCTGTAATAAACCGTTCCAGCTGGTTCAGAAATCCTTCAGACTGCTTCTCCTGGTAAAATGTAACAGCCTTTGGATGGTTCAGGCTTCTCTCGATCTGGTCATAACGGTCTTCACAGTCAGCTGCTGTATCCTGAAGCTGCCGATAAGCAAACAGGTCAAAACTCATTTCTTTTATATTTTCTTCCCCTAGTTCCGGCAGAATATGAGAAATATAATCTGAGAAAACCCCATTAGGAGACAATACCAGAATATTGGATGATTTCAGATTCTGCCTGTCATGATAAAGAAGATAAGCAATCCTGTGAAGCGCAATGGATGTTTTACCTGATCCTGCTGCCCCCTGAATCACCATGATCCGGTCTTTCGTGTTACGGATAATCGCATTCTGCTCCTTCTGAATCGTACTTACAATATTCTTCAGTGCTACAGAGCCATTACTTCCTAGCTCTGCCATCAGAATCTCATCATCCACCTTGATGTCACTTTCAAACTGATAGACCATCTTCCCCCTGCGGATCTTGTACTGCCATTTGGAAAGGATCTCACCCTGGATCCTGCCAAGCGGTGCTTC
>OLOL01002930.1_pt1 | contig 11256 bp, 10 predicted proteins | sample 1673081 | NCBI WGS metagenome assembly OLOL01 (sample SAMEA3136753, study PRJEB25190) | human gut metagenome
GAACCCACGTATCCAGCTTGGAAGGCTGGTGTTCTACCATTGAACTACACCCGCGTCTTAAAGACAAGTAATATGATATCACATCTCAGAAAAAATGCAAGCCTTTTTTTTATTTTTTGATCACTTTTATTACTTTTTGTCCACTTTATTTTCTGACCTCTATTTTATCTATTTCGGTTCTTTTCCTTCCATTTCCACATATACTTTATCAATCACCTGTTTTCTATCCGATCGGAGTTCCTTTTATGTTTTCCAGATTAAAATCAAAAAATATTATACGGATCTGTTTTCTTTTCCTCGCGGCTTTCTTTGTGGGAACCGGCGCTGCATTTCTGCATGATCATTTCTTTCCAGCCGCTGTTCCCACCTCTTCTGAAGGCAACTGGGGGCTCAGCTTCCAAACTGATGGGGATCCCCCTGTCGGCAATGCCACATTTGACGAGTTGAAAAAATTTGATGCCTTTTACGCACAGGACACCGGCGAAAAGGTAATCTACCTTACTTTCGATGCCGGTTATGAAAATGGAAATACACCGGCTATTCTGGAAGCTCTTACGAAACATCAGGCTCCGGCAACGTTCTTCGTCGTCGGCACACTTCTGGAAAGCAATCCAGAACTTATCAAACAGATCCTCGCTGCCGGTAACACCATCGGCAACCACACCTGGCATCACAAAGACATGTCACAGATTTCTACAATGGAATCCTTTTCTGAAGAAATCCAGACAGTTGAAAAACTGTATCGGCAGATCACCGGACAGGAAATTTCCAGATTTTATCGTCCACCACAAGGCAAATACAGCGAAGCCAACCTGAAAATGGCACAGGATCTTGGCTATCATACCTTCTTCTGGAGTCTCGCCTACGTCGACTGGTATCAGGATAGCCAGCCATCCCACGAAGAGGCTTTTGAAAAGCTGCTTGGGCGGATCCATCCCGGTGCCATCGTTTTACTCCACAGTACGTCCTCTACAAACGCTGAAATCTTAGATGAACTTCTCACCAAATGGGAAGAAATGGGTTATCATTTTGCTTCTCTTGATGACCTTATAAAAGCTACTGCATCTTAGGAATTTTTCTCTGTCACTTTATCGGAGGATTCTCTAATCGATCAGTCCATATTTCTTCATCGCATAAGCAATTCCATCTTCTTCAACAGTCTTTGTAACAAATTCTGTATAAGGTTCCAGCACCTGGTCATGCGCGCCCATCGCAATCGCATGCCCGGCATGCCGGAACATTGCCAGATCATTGCTGCTGTCTCCAAATGCATATGACTGATCTCTCGTCATTCCAAAATGCTCCAGTACCCAGTCAATCGCAGTTCCTTTTGTATAGCCCTTGAGGATACATTCAAACGTATTACTTCCACGGTCGATTACTTCCATATCATCTTTGATAAATTCAAAAAATGCTTTTACATCACTTTTTTCATCCGTATAAATAAAGATTTTATCATATGGACATCTTCTCTGCTCCATATAACGCTCGATTCCAAGTCCACGGTTATTCATGTATTTTTTTGTATTTTCCAATCTGTCAAATCTTGAAACTCTTGAAGTGAAATACACATCTTCTGCTCCCTCAAAAATCCCATCAATCTGACATTTTGTCATATAATCAGCGATCTCATCGCCCCTCTCCGGATCCAGATGCTTTTCAAAAATAATTTCTTCATCAAATGTAAAATAAATCCCACATCCACACAAATATCCATCAAATGGAAGTTTTTTCAGTTCCACCGGAACACTGCAGTATGTTCTTCCTGTATTGATAAATAAAAAATGTCCTGCGTCGTGTGCCCTTTTAAGTGCATCTACCGTACTTGCGGGAATCTCTTTTGTAATCTCACTGAGTACGGTCCCATCAATATCAAAAAATAATGCTGCTCTATTCATTCTATCTTTTCCTCCCGGTTATACTCCAATTACACGATACTCATTATACTCATATCTCACCATTATGCGCAACCCTTTTTCATTTTCTGCAAAATATCTGTGATAAATACCATTTTGACTTCTCCATATAAAAGTAATATAATAGATGTTGTACAATTTGAAAAAGGGGTAATAATAATGAATAAAAGAATCGATAAGAAAAAACAGAAAAGAACACTTGAATCAGCAGTAACTGCTACAGCTACATCATCAGCACCGGCTACAGCAACTCCTGTTGTAGAGATAAAAGAAGTTGTAAAAGAAGTCAAAGTACCAGTAGAAGTTCCTGCCAAAAATCCTGCATTTTATGTTCAGTACCAGAGTGCAGAATATACTGTAGCCGCTATCACAGAACGTGTGATCGCTGACTGCAATGCAAAGGGACACGCTGTAGAAAATCCGGAAGCTCTCTCCATTTATCTGAAACCAGAAGATAAAAAAGCATATTACACCCTTGGAGGGTTCAATGGATATATTGAATTATAAAGGAGTATTTTATGGCGCTTAACTTTCAACAGCTTGGAATGCTTGCAAAACTGAAATCCGCATTTTCCACTTTTCAACAGGAGCATCCTAAATTTATGCCTTTTATTCATGCAGTAAAAGGAGATGCATGCCGCAAAGACAGCATCATCGAAATCTCCGTCAAATCTCCGGAAGGACGGAATTATACCACTAATTTCCGTGTTACCGAAAAGGATTTGGAACTTATCCAGATGCTGAAAGATATGCAGGAAAACCAATAAAGTATACAAAAGCAGGTAAGAAAGGATAAAATTTCTTACCTGCTCTTTTTCTATCTTACTTTAGCATTTCTTTGCTAATACAAAGGAATGGCCTTCCATTTTTATTGCCTGAAGGCTGACTTTTTTACCGGTATATAAATCCATATACTCTCCCTCTTCTTCGATCCAGGCTGTCCGGTCCTCTTCTGCGAAATTAAAAAGTGCTGTCATCTGCTCGCCCTCCAGTTCCCGCACAACTCCAAGGATTCCATTTTCCCAGGTATCAAGCGTCCAGACATTTGCCGATGCGTCAAATACTTTTTCCTTACTTCGGATGGATCTAAGTTTTCCAATTCCATCAAACAGTTCTTTTTGTACCGTTCCGTTTCTCTTTCGTCCGTCTGCCAGCTTCCAGTCAAATTTTCCTCTGTGGATATACCTGGAATCAACCCGTTTTTCCGGATCATTTTTATAAGTATAATCATTTACCTGACCAATCTCATCTCCACTGTAAAGCATTGGAATTCCGGATTGCACCATCATATATGCATGCAGCATCAGATCAAATCTGACTGCTCTTTTTTTCTTTTCTTCATTTTGTTCAAATCCGGCACTTTCAATTCCACACATGGAAGCTGTCGTTGCACAGAATCTGGCATCTCCTGTTATCGGATCTTCATTATAAAGTTCCCCGCGGCTCACACTTTCTGCGATCTTTCCCGTGAAGAAGTCATTCAGATATCTTTTGTGTGGGACTTCCTGCATTCCCCAACCAGAAAGAGTCTGGAAATCCAATCCCCATCCAATATCATCATGACATCTGAGGTAATTTAAGAAAGTATACTCTTTCGGAAGGTTGTTCATAATATCAAGCTGCATCCGTAAAAGTCTGGTATCTCTCGTCGCAACCGTATTCCATGTAGTAGCCATCATGGTTACATTATAAAGCATATGACATTCCGGCTTTTCTATGGTACCAAAATAAGGAACTACTTTTTCCGGTTCCATCACGACTTCCCCTAATAATACAACCGACGGACACACAATCTCCCCGATCATACGCATCATCCTGACTATCGTGTGTACCTGTGGAAGATTTCTGCAGCTTGTCCCCATTTCCTTCCAGATATAAGGAACTGCATCGATCCGCAGAATGTCAATCCCCTGATTGACCAGGAAAAGGAAATTATACATCATTTCGTTAAACACCCTCGGATTCTTATAATTCAGATCCCACTGGTAAGGATAAAAGGTAGTCAACACGTAGTGTCCGATTTCAGGAAGCCAGGTGAAATTCCCCGGTGCAGTTTCCGGAAATACCTGTGGCACTGTTTTCTCATATTCTCTGACATAGTTTTCATTGTCACAGAAAAAATACCGGCTCATATATTCGCCTTCACCCATTCTTGCCTTCTGTGCCCATTCATGATCTTCGGAAGTATGGTTCATTACAAAATCCATACACAGATTCATGTCTTTTTCGTGGCAGGCTTCAGCCAGATCTGCAAGGTCTTCTATGGTTCCAAGTTCCGGCTTTACTTTTCTGAAATCCGCAACCGCATAGCCTCCATCGGATCTTCCCTTTGGCGAATCGAGAAACGGCATCAGATGAACACAGTTTACACCACATTCTTCCAGATACTTAAGCTTTCCTTTGACTCCTCTTAAATTTCCGGCGAAATTATCAATATACAGCATCATTCCCAGCATGTTTTTTTTACGATACCACGCCTGATCCTTTTCCTTCTCCAGATCTCTCTTTCGAAGTTTCGCATTTCTTGCATGATAGTAATTCTGCATCTGTTCACAGAGCTCTGCAAACATTGCTTCATTATCATATAATTCCATATAGAGCCAGCGAAGCTCATCCATATGCTTCGCCAGTCTCTTTTCAAAAATATCATTTGTTTTTCTCATTTTTACTCGACCATTTCCAGATAAATCTGATATGCTTTGTACTCACCAAATTCAAGCGGCATCGGAATTCCAACTTCCATCAGCGCCTCTGCCGGATAAATTTTTCCGGTATTTGAATCTTTATAGAATTGTCCGGCACACAGACCTTTCATTTTTACATAATTTACTGTCATGTTTCCATGGATTTCAAGCATAACTACATTTACAAGTACTTCTTTCCCATCTTCTGATGCAAATTCCCATGCACCGATTTCTTCTGCGAATGGATTACTCAGTCGATAGTAAAGTCCATTTTGTACAAGCTGTGCATATTTTTTGTATTCTACTATCTGTTTCCTGATCTCTCTGCGCTCTTCATCTGTCATTTTCGCCGGATCCAGTTCATAGCCGAAGGTTCCTGCCATGGCACAGACACCTCTTGTATGGAGTGATGTCTTTCTTCCTGTCTGATGATTCGGAACTGCAGATACGTGAGATCCAACTGCAGATACCGGATACCCAAAGGATGTTCCGTATTGGATCCTTACACGATCCACTGCATCGGTATTGTCACTGCACCAGATCTGTGGTGTATAATACAGCATTCCCGCGTCAAAACGACCTCCACCACCACTGCAGCCTTCGATCAGAAGGTCTGGATAGCGGCTTATAATACGCTCCAGGAAATCATAAAGTCCAAGCATGTAGTCATACTGCACACTGCCCTGTTCTTCTGCTGTCATAGAATATACTTCTGCCATACTTCGGTTCATATCCCATTTTACATATTCGATATTTCCCTGATCGAGCACCTGACACATCTGCTCATAAACAGCATCCACAACTTCTTTTCTCGAAAAATCAAGGAGCAACTGGTTTCTTCCTTTTACCGGTTTTCTTCCCGGAATCTGAATTGCCCAGTCCGGATGTTCACGGTAAAAATCACTGTCTTCATTTACCATCTCCGGCTCAAACCAGAGCCCGAATTTAACACCTAACGCATTGATTCTGCTGATCAGGTCACCAAGACTTCCCTGCAGCTTTTCTTCATTAACCTTCCAGTCGCCAAGTCCACTGTTGTCATCATTTCGACTTCCAAACCATCCATCATCCAGTACAACCATATCGATTCCCAGATCCTTTGCCTGCTCGGCAAGATGATAGATATCTTCTCCCGTAAAATCAAAATAGCATGCTTCCCAACTGTTGATCAGTACCGGTCTTACTTTTTCTTTATATTTTCCGCGACACAGATTTTTACGGATACATCTCTGCAGATTCTGGGAAAGCTTTTCAAGTCCCTGATTGCTGCAAGTTAAAATAACTTCAGGGATCACAAATTCCTCTCCTTTTTTCAGTGGATAAGAAAACTGTTCTTCCTGCAGTCCCATCTGCATTCTTGTCTGCCCGAACTGATCCTTTTCTACTTCTGCTTTAAATCCTCCGCTGTATACAAAAGACATTCCATAACAGGTACCGGCATCTTCTGTCGTTTCTTTTTCCGCCAGTATCATCATCGGATTGTACTGATGGCTGGATGTTCCTCTGCGGCTTCCAATTACAAAAGCTCCATGTCCTACCGATGTTCTTTGCATATTTCTTTCCATCGCATGGCGGCCGTAAAATGAAATTACGTCAAATTCACCATGAACGAAATCGATACACGCTGCTTGGGCTTTTGTCAGTCTGATTTTATCTTCTTCTGTATTGATCACTTTTGCACTTCTTGTGATCACATCATACTCCGGAAGAACTCCATAAAGTAATTCTACCTGTAATCCTGTCACCTGATCTTTCATATAAATGATCAGAGTCTGGGCTTCCTCTTCGGCAGCATAAACTGCCGGAAGTCCCTTCAAATTGTATTTTCCATCACAAATCTCATATCCCTGATATCTAAGATCGCATCCAAAAGAACCATCTGCATTTACAAGATCAAGCACCGGACTCCTGAAATCTCCTGTCAGTCGACACGGAAATTCCTGCGGCAGCACATCAAGGGAATATGTTCTGTCATTTCCTGTATCATGCGGATTTCCTGAGAAGCCACGGTCTGCATAGGTCAGAAGATAGTCCATAACTCCATCTGTCTTTCTTCCATAATATAAATGCAGTAAAAATCCATATGCATCAATTTGCATCTGATACGTTGTATTTTGGGTATGTAATGTAAATGTTTTTGCTTTCTCGTTGTATATGATTCCCATATTCTTCTCCTTAAGCTTCTGTCAAATTTATTTTACTGCGCCATTTACAACACCGTTCAGAATCTGTTTCTGACAGATCAGATAGAAAATCAAAATCGGAAGCAGTGCCAGTAAATAGGATGCAAATGCAAGATTATAATTGGTTCCAAATTGTGTCTGGAATGTCATCTGTGCAAGTGGCAGTGTGTTCACATCACTACCTGCCAGAATTACAAGTGGTGTCATAACATCATTCCATGTACCAAGTGCTGTAAGTACTGCTACTGTTGCATGCATCGGTTTCATGATTGGGAAAATAACGCTCCAGTAAGTTTTCCAGGTTGTTGCCCCGTCTACATGTGCAGCCTCTTCCAGTGCCATCGGAATATTTTTCAGATAACCGGAGTATAAGAGCACATTCATCGGCATATAAAATACAAGATAACACAAAATAACACCGAAAATATTGTCAATTCCCATCTGTGCTGTCTGCTTCACAAGTGGCATCATCAAAATTGCAAATGGAACAAACATACCGCTTACAATATAAAGATAGGCTACTTTGTAAAATTTACTGGTACTTTTACTTCTTCCGATCACATAACCGATCATAGAATGAATCAGAATGGAAAGAACTACCGTTACAATCGTTATCAGCACACTGTTGCCCAGTGAATGCCAGAAATCTGTTACACGCATTGCTTCTGCAAAGTTAGAAAAGCTCCAGCTTTTTGGCAGTGATAAGATTCCGGAAATACTGTTTGTCATTTCCGACGGTTTCTTAAATGCAATCACAACTGTAAGATAAAGAGGAAAAATAACGGTTACAAGACCCAGAATCAATAAAATTGTGATTGGCCAGTTTACTCTTTCTTTCACCTTTACTTTCATTATAACTGTTCCTCCTTATTTCCCAAAAAGTTCATCTGTAATACAGAGATCACAACGATCACTACAAAGAACACAACTGCATTGGCACTCTGGAATCCAAACTGTCCTCCGGCCATACCATTGTTATAAATCAAAAATGAAATTGATTCTGTACTCTGCGCCGGGCCTCCTTTGGTAAGAGCCATGATCTGATCAAATACCATCAGAAAATTCTTCATGCAAAGTACCATATTGATGGTAAAGAATGGAAGGATCAGTGGAAATGTCAGATTCTTGAATTTTTTCCATCCGGTCGCTCCATCAAGAGAACCTGCTTCGTATACATCCTCCGGTACCGTCTGAAGTCCGGAAATATAAATAATCGTATTCATTGCAACAGACTGCCATGCACATACAATTACGATCGCAACCCATGCCCATTTTGAGCTTGCCAGGATACTGTCACCTTTTCCGCCCATCATTTTTACAACTGCCGGAAGAATATAAGTGAAAAAGTAATTGAAAATATAGCCCACTACAAGTGCTCCTAAAATATTTGGAACGAAATACATTCCTCTGAGTGCACTTTTAAATTTAATTTTACTGTTTAATCCAAGAGCTAAAACAAGACTTAACACATTTACAACTATTGTTGCAACAATTGCAAGCTTGAATGTAAACAGGTAGGATTTCCCGACTCTTGCATCAGTAAATAAGTCTGTATAATTCCGAATACCTACCCAGTCAAACTCGCCATATCCTCGAAAATTTGTAAAACTATAAATAACACCTTTAATAAGTGGCAGCGTATTAAAGCAGAAAAACAACGCAAGTATCGGTATCGTAATCAGTAAAAATGTCCGCTTTCTGCCATTCATCCTTTTCAATTTATTCATGATCTGTATCCCTCCTACTTGCCTGCTTCATAATCTTCCATCATACGAATGATATCCCTGTTATATCTGATCCAGTCTTTGTCAAATTTTTTCAGGAATGCGTCAACATCCTGGTTTATGAGAAATGTCTGGATTTGTGCATCGACTGCCATTTCTGACGGATAATAGTGATCCTGGTAATCCGCCATACGGTTATCCTGAATATATGGTTTCATATCTTCCAGTTCCGGAGCTAATGCAAAATCTTCGTCTTTACAAGGCACCGCATTCTGTGCATCTAAGTATGCCTGGATACTTTCATGATCCATCAGGAAATCAAGTACTTCATATGCCGCTTCTTTATTTTCACATGCATCCATCACGCAGAACTGAAGGTCTACTCCTGAATTTAATACATTGTCCTCTTCAGAATCATTAGCCGGCATAACAAAAGATCCGATATTCATATCCGGATTTACAGATTTGATCTGCGGAATTGCATAGCTTCCGATTGTATACATCGCTGATTCACCATTTGCAAATGCAGTACATGCATCGTTGTATCCGTATCCAAACGGTCCATCTTCACCATAATTTAACAATTCAAGCATTTTTTCTGCCACTTGCGGATATTCTTTGGAGAAGGTTGTTTCTCCCTTATTCACCTGCTGACAAACATCGGATGGTGCAAGTCCGACTGCAAGTGCATTCCAAGGTGCAAGGCAGGTCCAGGTATCTTTATATCCAAAATAAAGTGGATGGATTCCTTCATTCTGAATCTCCTCGCAAAGAGAAATAAATTCATCCCAGGTCTGCGGAATCTCCCATCCATGCTCTGCAAACATATCTTTGTTATAGAGCACTCCTGCCGCATTTGCCACATACGGAAGCCCATATGTTCCTTCTGTCGGAACAAACTCCAATCCTTCAATAATATCCAGATAAGCAGGTTTTACCTCACTAAGTCCTTCATAATCTGAAAGGTCAGCCAGTATTCCTGAATCAACAAAATACGAATAATTGATATCTCCTCCGATTCCGATAATATCCGGATAATCTTCTCTGATAAAACGTGTTTTCAAAATTGTTGTCGCATCATTTGGGGAAGATATTTTTAAATGGATATCATCATGTGTCTCATTAAATTCTTTTTCGAGCTGTTCAAATATATCTACCGCCTCTGGTTTATACTGAACAAGTTCAATTTCCACTTTTCCGCTTTTTGGATTTTGCTGACATCCCTGTAATACTGCTGATGCCATCAGAATACAGGACATTCCCAAAACAATTGCTGCTCTTTTCCTTCTCATTTTTTCTCCTTCCTCACAGGTATATTTTCACTTTGCTACTCCTCGATATATCAAGTACTTTGTTTATATTTGCATTATAACATACCATTATGCGTTCAAGAATAGCATTGTATTTGATGTTTTATTCCAAAATGCTATTTTTTTCTATTTTTTTGTAAACGAACTAGCATTTTGGTATATTTCGGTTGCAATCCATTTTCAGATTAAGTAAAATATAGATATATTCACTGAATTACCAGCTATTGAACACAACTTTAACAAAACACAACTAAATGAAAGGAATCTGTATGAAAGAGCTCATGTTTTCTGTATTTCCAAGCGAAAACTTTGTTGACCTTGGATTATATCAATTCGGTTACGAACAATGTAAACCTGCACATAGTTTTGGTCCTGCCGTCCGTAATCATTTTCTTTTTCACTACATTATCTCCGGCACCGGAATTTTAATGGCAAATGATTCTCACGGTGTAACACAGACCTATCACGTAAAAAGTGGCCAGGGCTTTATGATTTTCCCCGGTCAGATCAATACTTATATCTCTGATGAAAAACTCCCATGGGAATATACATGGATTGAATTTGACGGACTACGTGCAAAGGAAACCATTGAACTTTCCGGACTTAGTTTGGATAATCCGATTTATAAAGCTACTTCTAAGGATCTGCGTGAAATACTGAAAGAAGAACTTCTCTATATTGCAAGTCACGGAGACGCTACACCATTTCACCTGATCGGGCATCTTTATCTTGCAATTGATGCTCTTATTCGTTCTACTTCCATCATGCAAACATCAAAAATCAGCCGTCTTCAGGATTTTTATATCCATGAAGCCCTATCTTATATAGAGCAGAATTTCCAAAACGATATTTCTGTCGAAAACATCGCTGCTGTATGCGGATTAAACCGCAGTTATTTCGGAAAAATTTTCAAAGACGGAATTGGAAAATCTCCTCAGGAATTTTTGTTGAATTATAGAATGATTAAAGCTGCTGAATTATTAAAACTGACAAAGCTTTCCATTAAAGATGTAGGAAATGCAGTCGGTTATCCCAACCAATTACATTTTTCCAGAGCATTTAAAAATATTTATGGAATATCGCCAAGAGACTGGCGTAATCAGAACAGACTTAAACAATAATAGAAAAAGAATGCTGCAGTTCAGACTGTGCATTCTATTTTTATTATTTAATATGTAATAATAAAGAATGTGCCTGGGCTCGTAGTGCCTTTTATTTAACAGGAAGTTCCTACGGATTTTGCTATGCAATAAAAAAACTGCAAACCCTTACGGTCTACAGCTCCCTTACTTTCTACATGTACCTTCAAAACCACATACAAATTTAAATCTTTACTCCATCCATTCTTCCTTACCCTGTCCTACCTTCTTGGTTATGCCCTCGACCGATTAGTAACAGTCAGCTCCATGCATTACTGCACTTCCACCTCTGCCCTATCT
>OLOL01002936.1_pt1 | contig 11242 bp, 9 predicted proteins | sample 1673081 | NCBI WGS metagenome assembly OLOL01 (sample SAMEA3136753, study PRJEB25190) | human gut metagenome
GAGACAGTTGCTCAGAGCAACTGTCTCATTTTCCGCTCCGTCATGCCCTTGACCTGCGGAATGAGACAACGTCTCAGAGACGTTGTCTCATTTTCCTTGCTGCGAAGCGACGTCAGCAACAGTCCCTCTCGTTACGTTCGGGAGCCATTTTGCGGCGCAACCAGACAGGCCCCGCCCGCGAGACACAGTGGACAGGTACATCTGCCACCCCCCCCTGACCTACAGAATGAGACAATTGCTCTGAGCAACTGTCTCATTTTCCGCCGAAAACCGCCTGTCTCAGGCAGCCCTCCCCGACTTGTGACAAATGACGCGTTTTAAGGCGATTTAAGGCGTTTTAAGCCTCGCTGCCTCACTCGGATACCTTTTTGGGCCTAAAAACCGCTCAGAGGCCATTCTCGTGCCTCGTTTTCGGATGGACGCAATGCTCAATTTGGCAAGAACGCATCCGTCTCCAAACCGGGGACGAATTCTCTGGCTCGCAATCATCGAAACGGCCAAAACGCGCACCCGATTGCCTTTTCTTCGTTTTGATTCCGGGAATCCGAATCCGGAGGAATGCGGGACGCGTCTTGGTGCTAGAGACCCGAGGGGGATCTTGGGCGCCAGACTCCCCTCCCGAATCGTCCCGGAACCCGAATCTGCGTCCGGGTCATGTGTCCAAGATAGCAGCGCGCCGTCTTCGCTCCGTTTCCCGCAAGGTATTCTTCCCAGATGGGTTCGATTCACCACGCAAGCCCAAAATCGGTCGTTCGGACGGCAACCATTCGAGGCCCGTTGCTTTACAGCGGGACGCGCCCGCCAACCCTGTCGGTACCCTCTCGGGGCCTCCACGCACTTCCGCGCTTTTGCAGACGTCTCCGCGCCTTGCCGTACGAGGGCTCCGCGCTTTTCCGCGCCGCCCTCCCGCGCCGCGTCCGACACCTTCCGCGCTTTGGATTCTCCCCGCTCCAAATCATTTCTTGCCCATTTGGGATTCCGGGCTTTCCGAAAGCCTCCGCGCCTGTTATCGAGAAAGTTCCGCGCCGCGTTTTCGAGCCCTTCCGCGCCGCGCGGCCCGACGCCTCCCGAGGGGTTTTCGGAAGCGCCACGCCATCCGGACGCAACGCCCGGAATGTGCCGTTTCTGTCTTTGGGGCATACGCGATAGCCGTCTCGCGCCACGCGCGTTTCGAGACGATTTCGCATCCGCATCGCATGTGATTTCGCATTGCTCCTGATGCAAAATGAGCCCCGGAATCATCGTCACTTTCCGTCCCGCTATATCAAAATCGAGAGTCCGTTTTAGTCTGCTGGAGCATCGCGTCGAAGCAAAACTTGATCGCTTTCGAGAAGAGCGTTTTCGCTATCACTGGTACCTGTAAATGAGACATTTGCTCTGAGCAACTGTCTCCTTTTCCGACTCCGATTGCTGCGCCCGCGCCGCCCGAAACGGCATGCAAATGTGCCAGGGGGTCAGACCCCCTGGCACATTCCCGACACCAGAAACGACATCGAACACGGCCCACTTTGCTGCCTTCCCAGGGCAGCGTTCCCCTCATTTTCGACCTCAGATTTGCCGCAGATTTGCCGCCGGTTTCTCCTCCGCCGAGGGCCTGCCACACCCTCCGGCCAATGAGACAATTGCTCTGAGCAACTGTCTCATTGGCACGGTTTGCGGGCGCAAAAAAGCGGCCCCGCTAGGTGGATACGGGGCCGCTTGAGTGTTGTAAGGGAAGTGCGGAAGTCGTGGTAAGTGGTGAAACCTGGTGTATGTAAATGCTTCCTTTAGGTTAGGTGAACCTTCAAATAACGTCGACGCTCGAAGAATCCCATGTTTGCAATACGGGCCCTTTCTTCCTTTGCGCCGGCCTCGCGCGCGGTCGTTACACGATCATCGAGATAGGTCATTGCGTCGCGGTAACCGTCGTTACGTGCCCTGTTGAGCATGTCTTCCAGATCCTTCTGGACAGCCTCGCGACCTTCCTGCTCGCCAACCTGACGTGCATCATCGACCTGCTGCTGGAATGCACCCATGACACCGCCAAGCATGTTAAGCATGGTCAGCGCACGGGCTGAATCTTCTCCGGGTGAACCACCACCTTCGACGGGCGCCGTGCTCACGACCTGAGCGGTGGATGCGAGTTGAGCCTTGGCGTTTGCCGCACCGAGCTGCTCGCTAAGAGACGTGATGCGCGCATCACGCTCTGCAAGCTGGGCCTCCTTGGCTGCGACCTCGGCCTCCTTGGCTGCCAGCGCCTTGGTCTTCTCCTCGAGGCTGGCTTCCTGCTTGGCGACGAGCTCCTTGAGACGATCGAGCTCGGCGGTATCGGCAGCGGGAGCGACCTGCGGAATGGCAGCCGCAAGGCTGGCCTTGGCCTGCTCGGCCGCGAGCTCCGTCGCGGTGTCGCGGGCCTTCGCCTCTGCGGCGTCGCGGGCCATGACGGCATCGTTGGCACGCTGCTCTGCAGCCTGCGCGCGCTCCTCCGCCTGCTTCAGCTAGTTCTTGAGATCGTTGATCTCTTGCTCGGAGGCTCCGGAACCGGAACCGGTGACGGGCATTCCGCCGTTACCCGAATCGTACGATGCCTGCATGCAATCCAGGGCGCGCGTGATGACGGCCGCCTTGGTGATGTTTTCGCGTGAAGCGAAATCATCGATCATCGACATGTACTCGAGGGGTAAACGGAAATTCGCCTGTTTGACTTTTGAACTCAACTCAACCATCTAACCTACATTTTTTGAGAACATTCTGGCGAGTAACTAGACGATCTGACTCATCTAGAGTCTTTGAGATTATATACCAAGTGATATACGCAAATCTATAAAAAATACAAATTGATAGCTTTGTGCTTTCAGAGGCCCCTGAGTGGCTTCTGGGGCGATTTTTTGCCCCCTCGTAGCATGCAGTCGAAAATAGCTCAGCTAACGCCCGATTTAGCAGTGTTTTTGCCTTCTAGCATTTTCGATGATATCAGCGATTTAGCAGGGAATATATACACTTTTTCTATACAAAATCAGAGGTCTGATCCAGAGGATATCTCAGAGCGATTACAAGCGATTCTGAGCCCCGTTTTCACCCCCGAAAACGGGGCTGTGCTATCGCGAATTTTCAACGATTTCTAGCACGAATTTTCGGCAAAATTTAATTGTGGAGAAAACTTTTTTTACAAGACCGCTTCAAAATCTAGACACAAAACGGGCTTCGAAAATTTTTGAAAACCAGGCAATCTTTATCTTCATAGTTGATTAAGATTCATGCGTTTTATTATTCTCATTTACATATTAATTTATTCATTTTTCTGAGAAAGTTTAATCTGCTTGAAGAATAATCGAGCAGATTTTCGAATCTCGATTCTTTTATCTTTGTCTAGGATAATATTTTTGAATCTCGTTTGAAAATCCGATCGATTTCGTTCTTACGTTTCTTTATTCTCTTTTCAGATATAAGGTGCCAGATTTTCGAGTAAGAAAACGGCCTCATATTTTGCCTTCAGAAGCCTTTTTCAAAACCCCTTTGGGTTCATACTCATTCAAGACCCTAAAACGCCTCAAAATCGATTCTCGTGTCTCAAATCCCCTATTCCGGAATTCTGGCAGGATTTAACCCGAAACCCGGTAGATTTTGACGAAAGCAAATCTGGTTGAATTTTCAAATCTTTATCTAGTTTCTAGTTAATAATCTCAAAATGTCTCTTGGAAGTTTTCTACAGGATTAGAAATCATATCCTGTTAATTAAATGATGCCTCGCAAATTTCCGATTTCCTCATATTTATCTGAATATCATATAATTCATTAACTGATTTGTAGATAAATGTATTATCTAAATTCTAGATTAATTAATGAAGTATTTTCTACTGGTGCCTGTATATATTCCCTTCTTCTCTCCCTCGAATCCAGAAAGGAAAATTTATCTTCTATTCAGATAATGTTTTATCAAAATCAAGAATAAAGAGTAAAAATCCGCCACTTTTTCGCAATATGAATTCTTTATTGCGGATTCAGATAAATCTTTATCGACTTTCAAGATAAGTTTTTCATTCTCGAAAAATTGTGCCCTGCTTTCGACATTATCTCAATCTAGATAATTCTTTATTTCCTGTCGAATACAAAGCGTTTTCGATAATATTTTTAACTGGCACCAGCAGATAACAGGAATGAGCCCTTCGGCCAGATCTCTCGTTTCTATCGTGATATCAGATAAAGTTTTATCTATTCTTTAGATAATTAACAGAGACTCACTTTTCCACAAGCGAACGAATCTTTATCTGGAATCATGACAAATAATTCTGGCTATGTCTCGACTCGCCCCGAGGCGCCGTCTCCATCAGAACCCAAAAATCGGATCCTTGAGATTCCAAACACGTGACTATCCCCCAGACGCAAAATGCTGGCTTTCAAGGCCTTTTTCACATTTGGCGTACATCGATGCCAAACTAATCCCCAGAATGCCTTACACGCCATTCTGATGCGTCGTTTTCCATATCGCGAATTTCTCCTCATGCGTACTTGGCGCCAATCACAAAACACCCACATGTGGACATATGTGGGAAACTGCCTTCGTCCGCTCCCAACCGATTCTCCGCATCGGTTCCGTTTTCATGTCATTGCTGTCGTGTATGATGAAGAAAAGGCTCGAGGCGAAAGGTTGTATGGCATGCGTACCGGATTCGACAATGACATGTATATCGAGATGCAGGCCGCGCGCATTAGAGAACGCATTGCCCAGTTTGGCGGCAAGCTCTACCTCGAGTTCGGCGGCAAGCTCTTCGATGACTACCATGCCTCGCGCGTGCTGCCCGGGTTCGAGCCGGATTCCAAGGTTCGCATGCTCATGTCCCTGGCAGACGACGCAGAGGTCATCATCGCGATCAACGCCAACCACATCGAGGGCAACAAGCACCGCTCAGACATAGGCATCGCCTATTCCGAGGACGTTTTGCGCCTCATGGACGTCTACCGCGAGATGGGCCTGCTCGTAGGCGGTGTCGTCATTACGCATTTCACCGGCCAGCCCCACGCCGAAGCCTATCAGCGCCGCCTGGAGGCCATGAACATCAAATGCTACCGTCATTACATCATCGACCGGTATCCATCCGACATAGACCATATCGTGAGCGACGAGGGCTTTGGCAAGAACGACTATGTGCTCACCGAGCGCCCGCTCGTCGTCGTGACGGCCCCCGGCCCGGGTTCGGGCAAACTCGCGACCTGCCTCTCGCAGCTCTATCATGAGAATAAACATGGTGTGACCTGCGGGTATGCAAAATTCGAGACCTTCCCGGTCTGGAACCTCCCACTCAAGCATCCGGTCAACGTCGCCTATGAGGCAGCGACGGCAGATCTCGAGGACAACAACATCATCGACCCCTTCCATCTCGAGGCCTATGGTTCCATCGCCGTCAACTACAATCGCGATGTCGAGACGTTTCCCGTGCTCAAGGCCATGATGGAGAGCATCCTGGGCGAAAGCCCCTATCAATCTCCCACGGACATGGGCGTAAACATGGTGGGCAATTGCATTTGCGACGACGAGGTTTGCAGCAACGCCGCCCGTAACGAGGTCGTGCGTCGTTATTTCCACGCCCGCGAGCAGCTCGCTCGCACCGGTGTCGGCAAGGACGAAGTCGCGAAACTCGAGCTACTCATGCAGGATGTCGGCGTTGACGTCGATCTTTCCCCCGCTCATCAAGCTGCGCTTAGCAAGGCGGAGGCCTCGGGGCTTCCCGCGGGCGCCATGGTGCTGCCCGATGGCACGCTCGTGACCGGCAAGACTTCCGAGCTCTTGGGTGCCGCCTCGTCGCTGCTGCTCAACGCCCTCAAGGTCGTGGCCGGCATCGATGACAGCACCTACATCGTGAGCGACGCCGCCCTCGAACCCATCTGCCACCTCAAGACCGAGCATATGCACAGCATCAACCCGCGCTTGCACTCAGATGAGACACTTATTGCCCTTTCCATCAGCTCGGCCACGGACCCCCTGGCAGAAAAGGCTATCGACGCGACGGAGGCCCTGCGCGGCTGCGATGCGTACTTCTCGGTCATCATCTCCTCGACCGACGAGAAGACGTACGCCAAACTCGGTATCAACGTCTGCTGCGAGCCCGTCTTCGAGCGCCGCGCCTACTACCATCGCTAACGCAACACATTGCCTATGAGACAGTGTCCCTGAGCAACTGTCTCATTTATATCCGGAATCGTTCCGGATTTGGTCGGCGTTCTTGTTAGATAGCATCTGCTACGATACTCGCTGGTCAGCGGTGTAAGCCCCGCGAGTCGGCAACGCCTCTTCCCTCGGGAAGGAGGTGATGCCCATGGACCTTCTGATTGCGATACTCAAGTTACCCGCCTCGGCGATAGCTCTCGGTACGGCAGTCTTCAAGTTCATGACCAAGACTCCGAGCAACGCTCGGAAGAAAGACGACCGCCCGCGCCAATAGGCGTCGGGCGGTCTCAATCCAAACGGCGTTGCCTGACGGAACCATCGCAGGCATCCGCTGGCTATATTCTACCACAATGCCCCATCGCGTCAGAAGTGCCTGCATGCATACAAAAACGACGAGGGACCGAACAATTCCGAATAGGTCTCTGAGGAATTGCTCGGCACCCTCGCCGCTTAAATCAGTTGCCTTTACGCAACCTGCTACTTATCGACGACATCCCCTGTCACGTCGATGATGCCGTCATCATTGGCATCGACAGCACCTCCCGTGCCCACGGGCGTGCCATCGGCCCCCTCGTCGAAGCCCTCTTGCTCCTCGACCTTGGCAACCTTGACCATGGAAGCGTCGTAGCCGAGCTCCTCGAGCGAATGCAGCGCCTTCTCGGCATGCACCTCGTTGATGGGCTTGCGGCCGAAGATGGCGTTGTAGATCCAGAAGGTGAACAGCGCCGTAAGCGCCAGACCGCACACGGCCAGCGCAAAGGAACCCAGGTGAACCAGACCGGCGATGGCGTGCTCGCCACCGAGGAACAGGTCCATGCCAATGTTGTAGGTGTTGTAGCCACCAACGGTAATCATGACCGAAAAGCCCTGGCCAGCGAAGTTGGCAAGCGCACCGGAGATGCCGAAGGGTGCGAGAATCGCACCCAACATCCATGCCGTCATCAGGATGTGGAGCGGCGTGGTCTTGGAAGTGATGGACTTGCAGACCAGGAACAGAATCTGGAAGAACGCGGCGAGCAAGCCACCCACCCACAGCGCGTTGAAGAAGAGCATGCCGCCTTCGGTCTTTGCCACGCCCAGGTTCTGGCCAGGCTGGACGCCCATCATGCCGCACACGTAGCCAATCACGACGCACACGAGCATGAACACGACGTTAAACCAGATGACGAACCAGACGCAGTTCCAGACGCACTTGCCCATCGAGGCGTTTTCCTTGGTCCACGGACCGACGCCCTTCATGCCAACGGCCATGGCAAAGCCGGAGAAAGGCAACAAGGCGCCAAACGTGGCCCACTCCTCGACGTACTGATAGCACGCGAAGCCGCCCAGGACGCAGCCGATGAGGCCCATGCTCACGAGCGTGGCACCACCCGTGAAGAACTCCATGGGCGTACCGGTCAGCGCGAACTGCCAGAACGACAGAATCGCCTGCGCGATGAGAGCGAGAACGCCTCCCACGCAGAAACTATAGAACACGGTCTTGTAAGGTTTCATGTAACTCCCCCTGTTCGTGCGGGCCAATCCTCCAAAAAGGCCCGCGCCCATACGAGAAAAGCCGCGTAGCGCTCGCGCGGCTCTTCCACCCACCCTCGACGGGCGGAAACGTTTCGCATCCCTCCAAGGCGCGAACTCGATACAGTATATCGGACTTCCCACACCACGCCACCCCACGCAGGCCCTATAATCGCCAATGGAAAAACGCCACCCGACCACGACATGGATGTGACGCCCCTATGAACAACCAATCAATGCAAAGCGCCCTGCGCAACTTCGAGCGCGTCGAGCAGAACTACGTCGAGGCGCTGCGGGAAAAGGGCCTGGCCTTTGCCGATGCGCATGCACGTGACGAGGCGATCGCCAGCCTGCGTGCCGATCTCGCCGAACGTGGCGCCGAGATGCGCAATGCGGGCGCGAGCATCCGCGTGGGCTGGCTGTCTCCCGCATGCGTGGAGTGCACCGGCGCGAACGGCTCCGAGACCTTCTCGACAACCTTCAAGTGCCATCGCGATTGCTACTTCTGCTTCAACTACAACCTCGCCGACTACGACAAGTTCGTCGAGGAGGGATGCCCGTGGGAAGAAGTCATGCAACAGGCTGCGCAATCTTCAGACGGCAAGCTCGCCGTCGTGGGGTTGACCGGCGGAGAGCCCCTACTCAACTTCGATGACACGCTCGCCTTCCTCGCCCGCGCCCACGAGCTCTTCGGCGATGCGCACAAGCGCATGTACACGTCGGGCGATTTGCTCACGCGCGAGATGGCCGAACGGCTCCGCGATGCCGGGCTCGACGAAATTCGCTTCTCGATCAAGCAGGACGACACCGACGAGCAGCGCGAGCGCGTGCTCGCCAACATGAAGATGGCAACCGAGTACATCCCCTCCGTCATGGTCGAGATGCCCATCATCCCCGGTACCGGCGATGCGATGCGCGAATGGATGCGTCGCTTCGACGAGGCGGGCATCGACGGCATGAACCTGCTCGAGTTCTGCTTTCCCTTCCACAGCTGGGATGAGTTCGCCAAGCGTGGATTCGAGCTACGCAACCCGCCCTTCGACGTCATGTACGACTACAGCTACTCGGGCGGTCTGGCCATCGACGGCAGCGAGCAGCTCGCACTCGAGCTCATGCTCTGGGCCATGGACGAGGGCCTTCGCTTTGGGATGCACTACTGCTCGCTCGACAACAAGCACCGTAGCGAGATGCGCCAGATGAACGAGATCGGACGCGACATGCACCCGTGCTTCTCATTTGACGAGGACGACTTCTTCCTCAAGACGGCCAAGGTGTTTGGCAAGGACATCGAACCGGCCAAGAAGCACCTGCGCGCGGCCGGTTGCGCCGACATGCTCGAAAGCCCGCACGAAAACGCCCTGGCCTTCCCGTTGCGCCATGCGGACGCCCTGGCCGATACGCGCCTCGCCGTGGCCGTCTCGTACAACGTGCTCGAACGCGACGAGCAGGGTCGCTACCTGCGCGAAGTGGGACTGGAGCTGCTGTAGGGCGAGGGGACGGCCGCCCCCTCGCTATTCCTCCTCGAGGGCATCGAGGCAATCGGTGAGCTTCTGGATGTCCTTGACGATGTCGATGAGCTCGGCATCCGACACGCTCTCGAAGAGCTCGTCGATCTTGCGCTCGGCCTCGGCACCATTCTGGTCCAGGTACGTGTGCGCCTTGCGCGTAAGGTCGACGTCAAGCGCGCGCCCGTCCGCACTCGACCTGCTGCACCTGACATAGCCCTTGTCCTCGAGCGAACTGAGCATCTTCTTGACGTTCTGGCGCGTGGTGCCCGTGAACTCGGCGATGTCGCGCACGTTGCGCGGCTCGTCCTCCATGCGCGAGATCATCATCATGAGATACCACTGCTTGAAGGTGATATCCGAATGCAGGGAATCGGCAAAGCGATTGAATCGATTCGACAGAATCGAGATCGCGCCGATGACAAACTGCTCGTACTGGCCTCGCTCGCTGGACTTCACGACGATCGTCCTCCTCGGTGCGTCGCGGGGTCTGGACCCCCGACGCATTTGGCAACTTGTTGCGGTTATTCTAGCACGATTTTGCGGATTTTTTTCGATTGTGCGCAATTCGCAGGAGGCACGTGCACGTTTTTTCGATTGTGCGCAATCTGGAGGCTCTTGCATTACACTCAATCGACAATTTTCTGCATGCGGGCCGGTTTGCCCCCACACAATCGCAAAAAACGCGCATGGGCCACGGAGCCCTCGTCCCCAATCGCGAGTTTCCCGCACGCCGGGTTACGCCTGCGAATGCAATCGTCCTATATGTTCAGGTCCTCGAATCCCAGGTTGGCGTTCTCGAAGGGCTCGTCGGCGGGGTTGGCGCGCGCGGAGCTCGTGGCTTCCCCGCCATCACCGGGACCACCCGGACCCTTCCTGCCGAATATCGTCCTGAAGCCCTTCACGGCGAGTATGACGGCCAGGATAATGAGCAGTAGCGCGATGAGCAGCTGCAGCACGGTCGCCGCATCGAGCGCACCGCCCGCAAGCGCCACGCCCTTGGCGTACAGCGTCATGCCGAGCGAGGTCAGCGTCACGATGAGCATGAACGCCATGGGCACGTAGAACATCTTGTTGTTGCGCCCCGCATTGCCGAGCCACGCGCACACGGCGAGCAGGCCCAGTGCGGCGAGTAGCTGGTTGGCGGCGCCGAAGAGCGGCCAGACGAGCTGATAGCCCGTCATGCCGAGCCCCACGCCGAGCACGACCGTGATGATCGTGGCGACCCAGGGGTTGGTCATGGCCTTGCGCCAGCCCGTGAGCTCAGAAATCTCGACCCCCTGCGGCGTGAAGAGCTCCTGGAACATGTAGCGGGCCAGACGCGTCGCCGTGTCGAGCGAGGTCAGACAGAACACCGAAACGGCCAGGATGAGCAGCGCGTACGCGATGTCGGTGGTACCGGCAAGCCCCGGGATCATGCCGAGCATCTGCGACAGGCCGGCGGCGAAGACCTGCGTGGGCGACGTGTAGGTACCGTCCATGTATCCCGAGAACACGAAGGCGACGGCGCACAGCGAGATGACCGCGACCAGGCACTCGAGGAGCATGCCGCCATAGGCAATCGGTTGCGCCTGGCTTTCCCGGTCAAGCTGCTTGGACGTCGTGCCGGAGGCGACGAGGCTATGGAAGCCCGAGATGGCGCCGCATGCGATGGTGATGAAGAGCGCCGGGAAGAGAAAGCCGCTCGCCGCCACCTTTGACGTGCCCGCCGTGGCCGCGAAGCCGGTGAAGGCGGGGATCGCCAGGTCGGTCGAGCCGCCCACGATGCCCGACCCGACGATGCCGACGAGGGCGAGCGCGATCATGCCGTAGAGCAGGTAACTCGACAGGTAATCACGCGGCTGCAACAAGATCCACACGGGAGCAACCGAGGCGAGCAGGATGTAGACGCCGATGAGGAGCATCCACGTCGTGTTGTCGAGCTCGATGACCGGGAAGAGAAAGCCCAGCGTGACGACGAGCACGATGATGACGATCGCCGAGAGCACGTTGGCGAAAACGGGAATCTTACGTCCGCGCGTAGCCAGGCCGAAGACGACAGCGACGACGATGAACAGCACCGAGATCATGGCGGGGCGGG
>OLOL01002942.1_pt1 | contig 11234 bp, 6 predicted proteins | sample 1673081 | NCBI WGS metagenome assembly OLOL01 (sample SAMEA3136753, study PRJEB25190) | human gut metagenome
ACCTGACCAAAGCGAAGGAAATACCGCCAGAATCTATGAATTCGAGGTGTATTGAGAATCAAAACAAAACTACACTAGAAAGTTGATCAAAAAACAAGTTCCGGGAACTTACCTGCCCGGCACCTCGACCTTCTGGCCGGAAAAACTTGAGTCACCTAATTATAAACCTTTTACTAACCACCAAATCAAAATGCCTATGTTCAAGAGATCTACCCAAAAGAGTGGGAGAACCGCTCTTTCCAGGTCTTTGCATTCCCTGATTGCACTGGGACTTACCAGTACAATGGGAATATCGGAAGCTTTTGCAAATGAAACCAACAAACAGTCTGCAGGCACTGCTACAGCTGTCCGAACTGACATCCAAAACAAGAAAATGGTCAAAATCAGCGGTAACGTCATGTCGTCGGACAACCAGCCCCTGGTCGGTGTAACCGTCATCGTGGAAGGCACTGTCTTGGGCACCACCACAGGGCTCGACGGGGATTATACATTGAGTGTCCCTGCCGGGAGCGTCGTAACCTTCTCACTATTGGGCTACGAAACAAAAAAGTTCTCAGCCGATGCCCCAGCCCAACTGCGGTTCGTCACCCTCTATGAAGCAGCGACCAACATCGACGATGTAGTAGTAGTCGGATTCGGCACCCAAAAGAAAGAAAGTCTCGTGAGTTCCATCACCACCATCAGCCCTAAAGAACTGAAAGGCCCCACCAGCAATCTCACCACCATGCTCGCCGGCCGCATCCCGGGCATGATCTCCTACCAGCGCAGCGGCGAACCCGGCCAGGACAACGCACAGTTCTTCATCCGCGGTATCGGTTCATTCGGCACCGGTAAGGTCGACCCATTGATCCTGATTGACGGCATCGAATCGTCATCGACCGACTTGGCACGCCTGCAACCCGACGATATCGCCACATTCTCAATCCTCAAGGATGCCACCGCCGCCGCCGTATACGGAGCCCGCGGTGCCAATGGGGTAGTCCTCGTCAACACGAAGAGCGGCGAGGAGGGAGCTACGCGCTTCACCTTCCGCGCCGAAAACTCCATCTCGTCCAACACCCGCAATTTCAGGCTTGCAGATAACATCACCTACATGGAACTGGCCAACGAGGCTGCGTTCACCCGCAACCCCCTTTCGCCGCTGACCTATTCACTGAGCAAGATCGAAAACACCCGCAAAGGAGCAAACCCGATTCTTTATCCCAACAACAACTGGATCAAACAAATGATCAAGGATTACACGATGAACCAGCGTTTTAATGCCAGTCTGGCAGGCGGCGGTAAAGTCGCCAGGTATTACATATCGGGCACCTTCAACATCGACAATGGTGTACTCAGAAACAACGATGCCAACAACTTCAACAACAATGTCAAACTGAAGAATTACTCCATCCGCAGTAATACCGACATCAACCTCACGAAATCGACCGTAGCAAAGGTGCGCGTATACGGCCAGTTCGATGACTACACAGGGCCAATCGGAGGAGGATCCCAGATCTTCAACTCAGCCCTCCTAGCCAACCCCGTGGCTTTTCCTGCCTACTACCCGTCGAGCTATTCGCCCAACACCTCGCACATCATGTTCGGTAGCGCGCTAGTTCCCAATTCCACAAATACCCTCTATGTCAACCCTTATGCACAAATGATTTCCGGCTACCAAACATACAGTAGTTCGACGATTATGGCGCAGCTTGAGTTGGAACAGGATTTCAGTTTCCTGACCGAGGGTCTCTCGGCGCGGGTCATGGGCTACACCCAACGTTACAGCTATTTCTCCTCCAGCCGCCAATACAACCCGTTTTACTATCAGGCAACCGCCACCGACGACGGTGTCCAATTAAGGTGCCTCAACCCGGGCGGCGACGGATCCATCGGAACCACTGGCACCGAATACCTAAACTATACTCCGGGAGAGAAAAAACTGAACACGGTTTTTTATGGGGAAGCTGCAATCAACTACAACCGCACCTTCGCTGAAAAACACGCGGTTGGGGGCATGCTCATCGGTACGATACGACACTCCGTCACGGGCGACGCAGCCACATTGGAGGCTTCGCTGCCCTCACGTAACCTAGGCCTTTCCGGGCGCTTCTCCTATGCGTACGATTCGAGATACTTCTTGGAATTCAACTTCGGATACAACGGTTCGGAGCGTTTCGCCCAGCATAACCGCTGGGGCTTCTTCCCTTCGGTCGGGGCCGGCTGGACAATCTCCAACGAACCATTTTTCGAATCTGCCAAAGACATAGTGAGAAACCTCAAGATCAGGGCTTCCTACGGCCTGGTCGGCAACGATCAGATCGGCGATGTGAACGACCGCTTTTTCTACATGTCAAACGTGAATCTCAACGATTCGAACCGGGGACATTCTTTCGGCGACAATTCTCCTTACACGACTAAACCAGGTGTATCGATCTCACGTTACGCAAACTACAAGATCGGCTGGGAAGAATCGCGCCAGCTGAACGTCGGCCTGGACGTAGGGCTCTGGGATCTGACTCTTATGGTGGACGTCTACCAGCAAAAACGCTCGAACATCCTGCTCACGCGCTCCTATGTCCCCAGCACGATGGGTCTGCAAACCAACGGTTCGGCAAACGTAGGTAAAGCCGAGACCAAGGGCATCGACATTTCGCTTGATTACGCCAAATTCTTCAGTAACGGCTTTTGGACACAGGTAAGGGGCACCTTTACCTTCGCCACGAGCAAGATAACGAGATACGATGAACCCGCCTATGCAGCCAACGAGTACTACCGAAGCGTCGTGGGGCAACGCATCGGTCAGCCCTATGGCTATATTGCCGAGCGCCTCTTCATCGACGATGACGAGGTGGCCAACTCGCCGCTGCAAACTTTCGGAGAATACGAGGCTGGAGATATCAAATACCGCGACATCAACGGCGACGGACAAATCACCGAAGCTGACAAAGTACCTATCGGACACCCCACCACACCCGAAATCAACTATGGATTCGGTGCGACCATGGGGTACAAGGGATTCGATTTCAGTTTCTATTTCCAGGGATCCGGTCGCTCTTCGATCTTCATCGACGCAGATGCCTGCGCACCCTTCATCGACCGGGGCAATGGTCTGCAGAGCGGCCTGCTGAAAGTTATCGCCAACGACCATTGGTCCGAAGATAATCGCAATTCCTATGCATTCTGGCCACGCTTGAGTGATAAAACGCGGGCCAACAATAACCAAACCTCTACCTGGTGGATGAGAAACGGAGCATTCCTCCGTCTCAAATCAATTGAAATTGGCTACAATCTGCCCGATAAGGTTGCCCTCAAGATCGGCCTGAAAGGCCTGCGCGTATATGCAAACTGTTCGAACCTGTTTTCGATCAGCCAGTTCAAACTTTGGGATCCCGAAATGGGCGGAAGTGGCCTTGGCTACCCAGTACAGAGAACTTACAATATCGGTTTGAACATTACCCTTTAAGAATAAGTTAACCGTATCAAGATCAATCCGAATATGAAACAAATATCGAATATAAAAATTATTTCCATCACGGTTCTACTAACTGTAGGATCGCTGTTCTCGTCCTGTAATTATCTGGACATTGTGCCCGACGACGTAGCCACGATAGACCACGCTTTCGCGAGCGAGATCGAAGCGGAAAAATACCTGTATACCTGCTACTCCTTCCTGCCCGACCTTGCAAATCTGGCGGCCAACCCGTCCCTCGTAGCGGGCGACGAGATATGGATGGCATATCCCCGTTTACAACCCCAGGCATACACATGGGATTACATCGCACGCAACATGCAAAATTCCAACGACCCCATAGCCAACTATTGGGACGGATCGATGGAGGGACAACCCTACTTCATGGCGATTCGCGAATGCAACACTTTCCTCGAAAACGTGTCGGACATGAGCAAGGTCAAAGACTTAACGCTGGACAAGCGCAGTCGCTGGCTGGCTGAGGTTAAATTCCTGAAAGCCTACTATCACTTCTTCTTGTTGCGCATGTATGGCCCCATTCCCATCGTCGACAAGAACCTCCCCATCTCGGCCACGGCCGAAGAAATGCAGATCAAGCGCCAACCCGTCGACGAGTGTGTGCAATACATATCGGATCTACTCGACGAATCCTATGCAGACCTGCCGACCTCCATCCGCGTGAAGGGTGAGTATGGGCGAATCGACAAGGCAATCAACCGCGCATTAAAGGCAAAGTTATTACTGATGGCCGCAAGCCCGTTGTTCAACGGCAACCCGGACTACGCCAACTTCAAGGACGAAGAAGGTAATCCCTATTTCAATCCTGTCGAAGACGCCACAAAATGGGAAAAAGCAGCTGAAGCGGCCAAACAGGCCATCGACGATGCTACCAACGCTAGCCACGACTTATTCTACTTCGACCAGTCAATGTCTGGGTTCAAACTCTCAGAAACAAGCCTTATTCAGATGAGCATCCGGCATGCGGTCTGCGAAAGGTGGAACAAGGAGATCGTCTGGGGACTGTCCGACAGCCGTGCGACCACCATGCAGAATTATTGCATGCCGCGCCTGACAAATGAAATGACACTGACCCTCTGCTATGCGGCATTGGCCCCTACCCTCAAGATCGCCCAACAGTTTTACACCAAGAACGGCGTGCCCATCGAGGAGGACAAGACACTCGATTTTTCAACTATCAACGAACTGCGGACAGCCACCGACGACGAGGTTTACAATTTTGATGTACGTTTTGAAACAGCCCGTCTGAATTTCGACCGGGAAAACCGTTTCTATGCCTGCATGGGTTTCGACGGCGGCAAATGGCTGATGTCCGACATCGCATCCCGAAACGACGCCGAGGCCTATGTGGTCAAGGCAAAAAAGAACCAGCTTGCGGCAGGCAATCCCCTGGGACTCCACTCTGAGTCGGGCTATTTCATCAAGAAACTGGTACATTGGGACTCTTCATTCACCAACACGAACAATGCCATCAAAGAGTACCCGTGGCCAGCGATCCGCCTGGCCGACGTATACCTGATGTACGCCGAGGCGCTGAACGAATGGCAGGGCCCCGTAGACGACGTACACGAATACGTCAACCGTGTCCGCAAACGCGCCGGTCTGGAGTCCGTAGCCTATTCCTGGACGAACTTCTCCAAGAACCCGGCCAAGCCGACCACCAAAGAAGGCATGCGTGAGATTATCCGCCGCGAGCGTCTCAACGAGCTATGTTTCGAGGGCAGCCGCCTGTGGGATCTCCGGCGATGGAAAACCGCAGCGACTGAATTGAACAACCCGATCACCGGCTGGGACATCAACCAGACGGAGGCGATCGACTACTATCAAGTTCGCACCCTTTTCCAGCAGAAATTCGTCATTCCCCGCGACTACCTCTGGCCAATCAAAGATTACCAGCTGACCGTTAACCCCGCCTTGCGCCAGAATCCAGGATGGTAAAAAACATCAAAATACGTTTTATCATGAAAAAGATCATAACATACTGCATCATATTCCTTCTTCCCGCCTTCTTATCTGCCTGCGCAGACGACAAGACTGGGCCGATGGAAAACAACACGACCCAGCCGGGCGAGGTGAGCAACGTGCTGGTTGAGAACATGGCCGGCAAGGTCGCTATATCCTACACCCTGCCCAAAGACCAGGATCTGCTTTATGTCAAGGCCGTCTACCAGCTCCATTCGGGAGCCACACGCGAGGTCAAAGCCTCATACTACACCGACCGGATGGTACTTGACGGATTCCGGGATGCCAAGGAGTATGAAATACAGCTCTACGCCGTCAACCGGAGCGAAGTCGCTTCAAACCCCGTAACGGTAAAAGTTTATCCTCTCGAAAACCCGATTTGGGGCGTACGCCGGTCGATGGAGATCTCAGGCGACTTCTCCGGGGTCAATATCCAGGCCAACAATCCCGACCGGTATGAGGTGTCCATCGAACTGATCATCCAGGACACCACTGGCAAGTGGCGCCAACTCGAAAGCATCCACTCCTCCGCGGCCAAGATCAACCGCACGCAGCGAGGGCTGGATACATTGCAATACAAAGTAGGAGCCACCGTTCGAGATCGCTTCTTGAACTATACCGACACCTTGTATACCGACATCGTGCCGCTTTACGAGCAACTGCTCGATAAATCAAAATTCTCGGAACGTACAATGCCTGGCGATGCCGCCATCCAGGATCCACAAAACCTGCTCAATGTCGGCAAGATATGGGACGGCGACGCCAGCTATACCGCTCCGTACCGTCTAGTAACGCAGGCCAGCGACTCCCCACAATGGATTACGTTCGACATGGGGCAGACCGCCCGGCTAAGCCGTCTGAAACTCTGGAACTACGGCGCCGATCCCAACGGAGTGCGGTGGTTCTACTATCAGGGCCACATGCGTTATTTCCAGGTGTGGGGCACCCTCGAGCCCAACCCCGACGGCAGTTGGGATAACTGGACGTTACTCGGCGATTTCGAAGTCGTAAAACCCTCGGGGCTACCTGCGGGCGAGGAGTCGAACGAAGACTTTGAGGCCGGGGTTGCAGGCTTCGATTTTAACTTCGACTACGGCCCCCAAGTCAGGTACATTCGGATAAAGAACCTCGAGAACTGGGAAGGCACCTACTGGTTCGAGATCAAAGAGATTTCCCTATACGGCGATCCGCGTTGATTAATTAACTGACAAAAACGACCAATTAAAATGAAAATACATCTGATATACAAGCTATTATTTCTATCCGCGTTTACCATTATGGTATCGGCGGGCTGCACGGATATGAACGAATATACCAAATTCCTGGAAGGCGGTGAGATCGAATACACGGGTAAAATAGACACTGTAGCTGTGTTGGCCGGTGACGGACGTGTTGCCGTGACGGGCAGGTTTGGTTCCGACCCCAAGGTAGTGAATTGCCGCATATACTGGAACCTGCGTGCCGACTGGGTCGAGGTACCGGTCGATTTGAGCCAGAGCAACCAGCTATATAAAATAATCGAACTGCCAGAGAACAGTTACAGTTTCGAGATCATGACCTACGACAAGCTGGGCAATAGCTCCATCCCGGTAACTGCGACGGGCTCTTCCTACGGCGATTCCTACAAATCGAGCCTCTCTAACCGGCTGATCAATTCGGCCAAGGAGGAGGAGGCCGACGACGGTACGGTCAACGCCGTCATCGAATGGCGGGCCATCGACACATCCCGGGGCGTCTATGCGTCAGAGGTAACTTACACCGATACCGATGGCATCAGCCATACCGTCAGCGTTCCTGTAACAGAAACCACCACCACGCTTCCTCGCTATAAAAGCGGTTTAGGTATTACTCGCCGAAGATGGGGATGTATATTTCTTCTGACCCGATTGGATTGGCGGGTGGTAATCCTACGCTATACGGATATGTTTTCGACCCCAATACACAGGTTGACCCATTTGGATTGGATTGTGACAAAGTAAATAAAGCAAGAGCAAGGCAACATAAGATGTTACAAGATAATAAGGGCTTTAATATTAGCCCAACAGATTGGGATGCATATCCAAGCATTGGTAGAAATGGGACTTTCATTACAGATTGCAAAGGAGCATTGGGGTATTTTGGTAACTTCAAAAAGGGAGATACTATAACAATTTCATCAGTAAAGGCCGCAAAAATAGAATCTGACATGGGACTAAATCCTGGTAGTCTTCAGAATGGTTTTAAAATCAGAGAAGTTAGTGGAATTTCCTCTATGAATCCTCGTAGTCCTTTAGAAGGTAATGAATATTTCTTAGGAGGTGGTCAACATCTGCCTGGGGGTGCTCCCGAAATGGTTATAAATTCAATTCCAACAACAGACAATGCGTCTGTAACAACAATATTAACAGTTCTTGTGAAATGAGAGAAAGTTTAGACAACAAAATTATAGTAGTTGAATTAGCTGGACAGAGTATTCTACTTAGTAATTCTGGTGATAATTTCAAGAAGGAACTTATTGCTATGGGATTTGTAAAAAAAGGGAAGTATTATGCGTTAGATTTACCTACAAAGGATATAACTCAACGGGTAACTTTGATAAAAAAACTAATTGCATTAGAAGCCCTTTTTTCTAACGGAAAAGATTGGTCTCCCTCAGAATTAGTGGATTACTACAAAGAAATAGGATTAATTGATAGTAAATATTATAAGATTTCATGGAAAGGCAAAGATGATTTTTATATTGTACTTAAATAAAATATACAAATTCCTATATCTGTCTGTATTATAGATGAAACCACCTTTCGGGGTGGTTTTGTCTTTCCGACAATCCTTAAACGGTATCTCTCACAAAAAAGTTATCAACAGGTATTTTGTTTGTTTTCCCTCTTTTCTTCTGATGGTTTTAAGGGATTTTTTCGGTTCTATAAACGGGATTTTATTTCATTGAAAAAACAGGTCAAAACAGCATTCTGTTTTTATAGGGTTGCTACATTCCCTTTTATCCGATTACAGGAAAGCCCCGATAAAGAAAGCCCCTCTGTTCCTGCGGAGCATGAAAGAAAGTAATCCCCTTGTTTTCAAGTCGTTTTAAATTACTACCTTTGCGTACAAATTATTGGAATGACATGGCGACAAATGGAGAAATAACAGAAGGAATCAGTACCCTTTACGACACGATTAACCAAATAATCGAAGAGGCACGTGCTGCGGTTTACCGTACCGCCAATATTACGATGGTCAGAGCATACTGGCATATCGGCAGAGTAATCGTCGAAGATGAACAAAAGGGAAAAGAAAGGGCGGAATATGGCAAACAGGTTCTCAAACAATTATCCCAAAAACTGACTAAAAAACATGGTCGTGGCTTTGATGAAAGTAACCTGCGCCACATGCGTAACTTTTACCTCGTTTATCCAAAATGTGACGCACTGCGTCCTGAATTGAGTTGGACACATTACCGCCTGCTTTTAAAGGTAGGGAACGAGCAGGCAAGGCTGTTTTACATGCAGGAAACCATAGATTGCAACTGGAGTACGAGAACGCTTGAACGGCAAATCGGCAACCTCTATTACGAACGGATGCTTATGAGCCACAATACCCAAATAGTCAAGGATGAAGCTGCCGAAAAAGAAATCAGGCAAGAGCCGAAAGACATTATCAAAGACCCTTATGTACTGGAATTTTTAGGCTTAAAGGATAATACTGACTTTAGGGAGAATGAACTGGAACAGGCAATTATAGATAAGTTGCAGAACTTCTTGCAGGAATTAGGCAAAGGCTTCGCTTTTGTGGGTCGCCAGTACCGACTTACCACCGACACGGGCAAACACTTTTATGCGGACTTGGTATTTTATAACTATATACTCAAATTCTTTTTAATCATAGACTTGAAAGCCGAACCGCTTACCCATCAGGACATCGGGCAGATGGATATGTATGTACGCTATTTTGAGGAAAAGATGCGGCAGGAAACCGATAATCCGACAATCGGGCTTATTCTATGTACCGAAAAAGACAAGACCATTGTAAAATATAGCCTGCTCAATGACAGCAACCAGATTTTTGCGTCCAAATACATGCTTTATCTGCCGACAGAACAGGAACTTAAAAAAGAGATAGAACGGCAACGGGTACAGATAGAACAGGAAAGGAAACTGAATCAATAAAGAGCAAAACTCCTTGTCTTGCAGAACAGAAAGTCCCCAAATAGAATTAGCCATGCGAGAACATGCCCTATCCATGGTTCATTAGGGTATGTTCTTGCATGGCTATCTGTAACGTATGAAAGCTCCCAATCAAGAAAACAGAATCAGTAAATTTAAAAGTGTCAATTTTTGGCAGGGGTAATCTCTATTTATCCCCTCCTTTTGATGTCACGCATTTTTGTTAAAAGAAATACTTCTTGTACTTATCCTTATAGACCGATCCCTGAGTTGTTCAATAGCTTCATGCCTGTTCCCTCCCTTGAATAGATTGAATAAAGAAAGACCCTATAAAGAAAGCCCCAATCATCAGACTAAAAGACAAAGAGAAAAACGGACAAATAGACATGAAAAACGAAGCATGATCCAATCCCTTAAAACCATCAGAAGAAAAGAGGGAAATGGTTGTCAGTCATCCCTTTGTGTTAATAACTTCATTTTCATTTCTCGTATAATCTGTGTTATTTCGTGCCTGACATTTAAACAATTACAGCATGAAGAATTTACAGATAAAAAACTCCCGTTTCATCACCTATACGGATGACTTGTTAACGGTTGATGTTCTGGGCGGAGTGGATTTGTCACAAGTGGAACGCATGGTTTGCACGCTCCGCATCACGTACAATGACTATCCGCCGCAGCGCACCACATTGGATTTATACAATGACAACCAAACCGACAAGCTTCAAAGAACCCTTTGTGACAAATGGGGTCTGAAACTCCTCGAAGCCAGCCGCAGCCTTTATACCCTTACCTTGCAGTTGGAAGAATACCGCCTGCAACAGTTACGTTACACGGGCAAATCCCCGCAACAGGCTTTTTCTCCGAGCGAGGAAGACAGACGCCAAGCGGTACGTTTTCTTTCGGGAAAGAACCTGTCGGGCAGTCTGACGGAGCAACTGAACACCATCGGCATTTTGGGTGAAGACCGTAATGCCCTTATCCTGTTCTTGGCGTTGGCGTCGCACAAGTCGGCCAATCCCTTTTCGGTTTTGTGTCTGGCAAAATCGGGTATCGGTAAAAGTTATATCCTGCAAAAGCTCTCGGAGTGTATGCCCGACGGCTCGTTCTCGTTCCACAGCCGTATATCGGCAAACGCCCTGTACTACTTCGACAGCGGGGATATTAACGGCAAAGTCCTTTTTGTCGAGGATCTGGAATGGACTACACAGATGTTGCAACCGTTGGCAACGCTCCAGACGCAGGGACGGTTGGTAAATACACGTGCCACCAAGGATAAAGACGGGATGCTGCACTCCACGACCTTTGAAGTGGTTGCCAGACTCTGTCTGATAGCCTGTGCCTACTCCGACAAGAATTTTGAGGAGCTCGGTCTGCCGTTCCTGTGCCTGCACCTGAACCACAGCCCCGCCCAAGACCTTGCCGTTATGGAGTATCAGAAGAAGTGCAGGGCGGGACAGATAAGAACCGAAGATATTGCCCGAGCCCAGCACCTTTTAAAATGCGTGATTGCCTCACTGCAAAACATCAGTGTTGTCAATCCGTATGCCACATTGATAAACCTGCCTCAAGATATAGCCTATCCCCGCAAATCGCTGTTGCTGCTCCTTAACTTTATCGAGGCAATCACTTTCTTTTTCCAATACCAAAGGGAACGGCTG
>OLOL01002970.1_pt1 | contig 11146 bp, 10 predicted proteins | sample 1673081 | NCBI WGS metagenome assembly OLOL01 (sample SAMEA3136753, study PRJEB25190) | human gut metagenome
ACAGAACAGATTATGACCTGACACAGCATCAGAATGTATCAGGACAGGATCTGACATACTTTGACGATGAGAAGAAACAGAAATACATTCCATATGTAATCGAGCCGTCACTTGGAGCTGACCGTGTGGTACTTGCATTCCTGTGCAGCGCATATGACGAAGAAGTTCTGGATGCAGAGAAGAATGATGTTCGTACAGTTCTTCATTTCCATCCGGCACTTGCACCTGTTAAAATCGGTGTGCTTCCTCTTTCCAAGAAGCTTAATGAGGGTGCAGAGAAGATCTATCAGCAGTTAAGCAAGAAATATAACTGTGAATATGATGATCGTGGAAACATTGGTAAACGTTACAGAAGACAGGATGAGATCGGTACTCCGTTCTGTGTAACTTATGACTTTGAGTCCGAAAACGACGGAGCAGTTACAATCCGCGACCGTGATACTATGGAGCAGGTTCGTGTGAAGATTGATGAACTGGATGCATATTTTGCGGATAAATTTACATTTTAACTGAAAAAACAGCAAAGGAGCTGTATCGGATGGGAATCCGGGTACTCCTTTGCTGTTTTTTATTACAAAATACAGATTATAAAAATTCGTTACTGTTCACTCCGTTCTCAGCAACACGCTTCGCGATGCACAGAATTTATGCTAATCGCATAAATTCGCGCGGTATGTCTCGGGTTTTCTGTGACCTTCGCTCACAAAAAACACCTCGCGGGATATTACCAGTGAACAGTAACAAAAATTCGACATCAAAAGTTATAAAAATAATTTTTGCTTGTGTAAATATTCATTTTTTAGTATAATGTGCGATAATAACATGAAAAGGAGGCAATAAAAATGAGCGAAAAGAAAAAGAGTGGTGGAGCCTTACTTGGCGCAGCGTTTCTGATGGCCACATCAGCAATCGGACCAGGATTCCTGACACAGACAGCAACCTTTACCGGACAGTATCAGGAAAGTTTTGGATTTGTTATCCTGGTTTCCGTAATCCTTGCAGCCATTGCACAGCTGAATATCTGGCGTGTGCTTTGTGTGACCGGACTTCGTGGTCAGGATGTTTCCAATAAGGTACTTCCGGGACTGGGATATCTGGTATCGATACTGATCGTATTCGGTGGTCTGGTATTTAATATCGGAAACGTAGGTGGCGGAGCACTTGGTTTTAACACATTGCTTGGAATACCTACCAAAGTTGGTTACATACTGGCAGGTCTTTTGGCAATCCTGGTATTTGTGCTGAAAAATGCCAAAAGTGCCATGGATACTATTACCAAGGTACTGGGTGCCATTATGATTATCGTAATCTTTGTTGTGATCATTGTGGTAAAACCACCGGTAGGAAGTGCATTGAAGAATACATTTGTACCGGAAGCCGGTGCCACAAATCTGATTCCTGCAATCCTTACACTTTTGGGAGGTACTGTTGGAGGATATATCACTTTCTCCGGCGCACATCGTCTGATTGATGCAGGAATTACAGGCGAGAAGAACCTGAAAGAGATCAACAAGAGTTCTGTTATGGGTATGATCATTGCTACGATTGTTCGTATTTTCCTGTTTCTGGCTGTTCTGGGCGTTGTTGTCAAGGGCGTAACACTGGATGCTGCAAATCCTGCAGCAGACGCTTTCAAGCAGGGGGCTGGTGAAATCGGATACCGTTTTGCAGGTCTGGTTCTTCTGTGCGCAGCAATCACATCCATTATCGGTGCAGCTTATACTTCAGTTTCCTTCCTGAAGACTTTCAGCAAGTCTATCGAGGAAAATGAAAATAAAGTGATCATCGGATTTATCATTATTTCTACAGCTATTATGTTTATCCTTGGAAATCCGGCAGTACTTCTTGTACTTGCAGGTGCTGTGAATGGTCTGATCCTTCCGATCACCCTGGCAATCTGTCTGATCGCTGCACATAAGAAATCTATTATGGGAGAGAATTATCATCATCCGGTAGTACTTACCATTCTTGGAGTGATCGTGGTAATTCTTACAGCATACCTCGGTGTGACTACATTTGTATCTAAGATCGGTACATTGTTATAATTGAGGAAAATGTATCCGGTTTTCAGACTGGAGAGTATGTCAAAAAGGTGTGATCGTCCAGGTTACACCTTTTTGGTTCATTAACAGCCATGTGATGCAGAAAGAAGCAGATAAAAAGACATGGCGAAAAGATTAAGAAAAGAGGAGCAGATTATGCCGGACATTAGAATTTTAACAGAAGGTGATTCTTCTGTTCTGGTTGAATTTGGCAAAGAGATCAGTCCGGAGATCAACCGGAAGATCACTGCCACTGTACAGCTTATGAAAGAACAGCATATAGAGGGAGTTGTAGATATGATCCCTGCGTTCTGTTCTTTGCTGGTTAATTATGACCCGCGTGTGATTTCCTACGATGACCTGAAAAAAAGACTGGAAATTCTGTTAAAGATGGAAGTTACAGCAGGTGAAGGATGCAGAAAAGTTTATGAGATCCCTGTATGCTATGGAGGAGAATATGGTCCGGATATTGAGAATATTGCAGAACATGCCGGACTTTCCGTAGAGGAAGTAATAAAGATTCATTCTTCCAGAGATTACCTGATCTATATGCTTGGTTTTCTTCCGGGCTTTTGTTATCTGGGCGGGCTGGATGAAAGGATCCATACACCCCGTCTTGCAAATCCCAGAATCAAGATCAATGCAGGAAGTGTGGGAATCGGTGGTTCCCAGACAGGGATTTATCCTCTGGATTCTCCGGGAGGATGGCAGCTGATGGGAATGACACCTGTAAAAACCTATGATCCGGACCGTGAAATCCCGATTCTGGTAGAGGCAGGAGATTATATCCGTTTTGTACCGATCGATGAAGATGAGTACAAACGGATCAGAGAATTAGTAGAACGTGGCGAATACCAGTGCACCGTTCATGAGGAGGCATAAAATGGGAATTCGTATATTAAAAGGCGGAATGATGACAACGGTTCAGGATCTGGGGCGTTATGGATATCAGAGTCAGGGATTCAGTGTGGCAGGAGTCATGGATGTCCGTTCATTCAAAATAGCCAATCTTCTTCTGGATAATCCGGAGAATGAGGCAGTATTGGAGATAACGCTGATAGGCCCAACCCTTGAATTTACATCAGCTACTATCATTGCAATCACAGGCGGAGATTTCCAGCCAACCATTAATGGAGAGCCGGCTCCCATGTATACAGCCCTGTATATGAATAAGGGAGATGTACTGAAATTTGGAAGCGCCAGAACGGGAAGCAGAGGTTATATTGCTTTTTCCAGTTATCTGGATATTCCGGTAGTGATGGGAAGCCGATGCACCAATTTAAAGAGTGGTCTGGGCGGATTTAAGGGAAGAAAACTGGAAGCGGACGATTATATCGGATTTCGTATTAAGAGACGTTATCTGCCGTTTTTCCTTTCCCGAAAGCTTGATATGGATGAGTTTGATCAGACAGAAGCAACACTGCGGGTAGTAATGGGACCGCAGGATGGTATGTTCAGCAAACAGGGCATCCAGACTTTCCTGGGCAGTGAGTATACAGTGACAAATGAATTTGACCGTATGGGCTGCAGGCTGGAGGGACCGTTTATTGCTCCTAAGGAGACTTCGGATATTATTTCCGACGGAATCGCATTTGGGGCTATACAGGTACCTTCCCATGGTAAACCTATCATTCTGCTGGCTGACCGTCAGACAACGGGCGGTTATGGGAAAATTGCCACAGTGGCATCTGTGGATATTCCCAAGCTGGTACAGAGAAAAACAGATGATAAGATACATTTCAAGGCAATTACCGTACAGGAGGCTCAGGCTCTTTATGTTGAGGAAATGAAAGAACTTGACGGACTGAGAAAGATCATTCATCAGCCATGTAAAGAGGTTCTGGATTGCCGTCTGGTGGCAAAGAGACTGCGCAAGCTGTTTGAAGAATAACCGTAAAAAATAATATAAAATAGACAGAAAGGATAATGTTTGATGGATTTAGAGAAGATTGAAGGACTGGTAAAGATTATTGAGGATTCATCCCTTAATGAATTCACATATAAGGACAAGGATGTAAAGATTACAATGAGCAAGCTGGATCATCCTCCTGTAGTTGCAACGGGAGTTCCTGTGGCTGCATCTGCACCTGTGAATACAATTGTGGAAAAAGCAGAGGAAGAAGAGGAGGAAAGTCTGTTTATCACTTCTCCTATCGTAGGAACCTTCTATTCTGCAGCTGCTCCGGATGTACCTGCTTTTGTAAAGGTGGGAGATCAGGTAAAAGCAGGACAGACAGTGTGTATTCTGGAAGCTATGAAGCTTATGAATGAGATCCAGAGTGACTATGACTGTGAGATTGAAGCAGTTCTGGTAAGTAATGAACAGAAAGTAGAATATGGACAGCCTCTGTTCCGTGTTAAGAGACTGTAGGATAAGGAGGCTTTCATATTGTTTAATAAAATTTTGATCGCCAACCGTGGGGAGATTGCAGTTCGGATCATACGTGCCTGCAGGAATCTGGGGATCCGAAGTGTAGCTGTTTATTCAAAAGAAGATGCTAAGAGCCTTCATGTACAGCTGGCAGACCAGCGTATCTGTATCGGAGAAGGTCCTGCCAGAAACAGCTACCTGAACATGGACCGGATCATTGCTGCAGCAGAAAATATGGGAGCAGATGCTATCCATCCCGGTTTTGGCTTTCTTTCAGAAAACAGTGAGTTTGTCCGCAAATGCAAAGAAAACGGAATTACCTTTATCGGACCGGATGCGGATGTGATCGATAAGATGGGAAATAAATCCCATGCCCGTAAAACCATGATGGATGCCGGGGTACCGGTTGTACCGGGAACAAAGGAACCTGTATACGATGCAGAAACAGGTAAAAAACTGGCTGAAGAGATTGGATATCCGGTTATGATCAAGGCTTCCTCAGGCGGTGGTGGCAAGGGAATGCGTGTGGCTGCCAATGAGGATGAATTTGAATTTCAGTTTAATATGGCACAGAGAGAATCAGCCAATGCTTTTGGGGATGATACTATGTACATTGAACGTTTTGTAGAAAATCCCCGCCATGTGGAGATCCAGATTATGGCAGACAGTCATGGAAATGTGGTGGCACTGGGAGAACGTGACTGTTCGGTACAGAGAAATCATCAGAAGCTGATTGAGGAATCCCCTTCCCCTGCCATTGATGAAGAAACTCGCAGGAAAATGAATGAATATGCAGTTCTTGCTGCGAAAACAGTAGGTTATACCAATGCAGGAACGATTGAATTTATCGTAGACCCCAAAGGCAACTTCTATTTCATGGAAATGAATACCAGAATCCAGGTGGAGCATGGAGTAACAGAGATGGTTACAGGCACAGATCTGATCATTGAGCAGATTCGTGTGGCTATGGGAGAGGAGTTAAGCTTTAAACAGGAAGATATCCGGATTAAAGGACATGCTATTGAATGCCGTATCAACGCAGAGATTCCTGAGAAAAATTTCATGCCAAGTCCCGGAGTAGTACAGCATATGCATCTTCCGGCAGGCAACGGAGTCCGGGTGGATACTGCCCTTTATACAGGCTACAAGATTCCGTCAGAGTATGATTCCATGATTGCGAAGGTAATCGTTCATGCACCTGACAGAGAGGCTGCCCTGCAGAAAATGCGCTCTGCGCTGGATGAGATGGTGGTCATGGGTGTGGAGACAAACCTTGATTTCCAGTATCAGATTATGAAGAATCAGGTATTCTGCGACGGAAAGGCAGATACGGGATTTATTGAGAATGTACTGAAAATTAAGGGATAAGATTGTAGGTAAGGATTCTGTATACGGATTGAGGGAGTGATTTTTCAAACACGCTCTGGGAAATAAATAGAAAAGAGGTAAGGTAAATGTATACAGTAGATTTAAACAGTGATCTGGGAGAAAGTTTTGGAAACTATAAAATCGGTAATGACGATAAGGTCATTCCGCTGATTTCCTCTGCAAATGTAGCCTGCGGTTATCATGCTTCAGATCCGGTAGTTATGGGAAATACGCTGGCAATGGCAAAGGAAGCGGGAATTCGTATAGGAGCACATCCGGGTTTTCCTGATCTGATGGGCTTCGGAAGAAGAAATCTGAGTGTTTCCCCTGCAGAGGCAAAAGCATATGTGCTTTATCAGCTGGGTGCACTGGATGCATTCTGCAGAGTAACCGGTGTAAAAATGCAGCATGTAAAGCCTCATGGAGCCTTATATAATATGGCTGCAGAGGACTATGCCCTTTCTACTGCGATCTGTGAGGCAATCAAAGAATTTGACAGCAGTCTGATCGTACTTGCTCTTTCCGGCGGACAGCTGGCAAAGGCTGCTCAGGATATGGGCCTGCGTACAGCTATGGAGGTTTTTGCAGACCGCGCCTATGAAGAAGATGGTACTCTGGTAAACAGACGTAAGGAAGGTGCTGTGATCACTGATGAAAATGAGGCTATTGTCAGGGTGATCCGTATGGTCAAAGAGAAAAAGATTACTGCAATTACAGGAAAAGATATTGATATTCAGGCAGATTCTGTCTGCGTTCATGGAGACGGAGCCAAGGCTCTGGCGTTTGTGGAAAAAATCAGAGAGGCTTTTGCAAAAGAAGGAATCCAGATCCGTTCTCTGGATGAGTTTGTAAAATAAAAGAAATTTAGAAACAACTATTAAAAGGACTGAAGTAAAGAGGCTGTGGCACAGATTTTCTGACTGCCACAGCCTTGTTGCTGTTTTACAGCTTGCAGCGGTCCTTCTACTGATGCTTCAGATTCAACCCCTGCTGTTTTGCAAGTGAAGTGATAATCTCAATACAGTTATCGTATCCAAGGGTTCCGGTATCCAGACACAGGTCATAATCGTGATAAGTGCCAAGCTCATGTTTTGTATAGGTTTTGAAATAGGTTTCACGCAGGTTGTCCATTTTGGTGAGATATTTCCTGGGATCTTCCTTTCCGTTTAAGCCTAATTTCTGAATATGTTCTGTGCGGAGATTCACATCTGCATGAAGGAAAATATCCAGACTGGGAATACCGGCATTTCGCAGGATAAGATTGGAACAGCGGCCGATAATAATACAGTCCTGTTCTGCTGCGAACTGAAGGATCAGCTCTTTCTGAGCCTGGTAAATAGCATCATGGGAACTGAAATAACCTGCAGAGTTATTCAGAATGTTGTCCAGAAGTCTGGCGCTGCGGCTCAGATTTTCACCCTCACGATCAATATCCTCCTGGGAATATCCGCTTCTGGCAGCGGCCTGTTTTGCAAAATCCCGATCGTAATATGGGATACCAAGCCTTTCTGAAACTACTCTTGCAATACTGTGTCCCCCGGCACCAAACTCCCGGCTGATTGTGATGACAGGGTATTTTCTTTCGGACATAATAGATACCTCCATTGGGTTGTTATTTATTTTGTTATCCATGTTTTTCCTTTATTGTAACGTTTTTTGTAAGATTATTCAATAAAGATTATCATTTTTTGAAAAAATATGTTATAATTCAAAATATTATGTACCTGAAGGAGATGGATTTATGAGAAACAAAGAGCTTTTCAGAGGCAGGAGAAAAGCTGGCAGGATTGTTGGCCTTGTTTTGACTCTTGCACTTGCAGTCAGCCTTCTGAGCGGCTGCGGACAAAGTAAAGAACGTCTGACGTTCGGTACCGGCGGTACGGCGGGAACGTATTATTCCTACGGTGGTGTACTGGCCCAGTATATTACCAATAATACAAATGTAAAGGTTACAGCAGTTTCTACAGGTGGTTCCAAAGCGAACCTGCAGTCAGTACAGGACGGAGATTTCCAGCTTGGATTTGTCCAGTCAGATGTAATGGCCTATGCATGGGAGGGCGTAAGAGCATTTGAACAGGACGGTGCAACCCATGATTTCAGGACTCTGGGCGGCCTGTATGCAGAGACTGTCCAGCTGTTTACCATGGACCCTGACATTAAGACAGTGGAAGATCTGAAGGGCAAGAGCGTATCTATCGGTGCGGCAAACTCCGGTGTATATTTCAATGCTCTGGATGTTTTAAATGCAGGCGGCATTACCCTGGATGATATCCATCCCCAGTATCTGTCTTTTGAGGACAGTAAGGAATCTTTGAAGGATGGAAAAATTGATGCTGCGTTTATTGTTGCAGGTGCACCTACAACAGCTATCACAGAGCTTGCAACTACCAATGGTGTCTATATGATCAATATTGATGGCGCGATCAGGGATTCGATCCTGAGTGACTGTCCATATTATACATCCTACCAGATTCCGGCAGGAACCTATCCGGGACAGGATGAGCCTGTAGAAACCATCACAGTCAAGGCGACGATCGTAGTGTCCGAATCTCTGGATGAGGATACAGTTTATGATATGACTGCGGCAATTTTTGACCATGCAGACGAGATTTCTGCTGAGAATGCAAAAGGAGCGGAGCTTTCTCTGGAAAACGCTACTTCCGGTATGACCATTCCTTTCCATAAGGGTGCGGCGCGTTATTATGCAGAGCATGGAATTACAGTGGATACGAAAGGGGAATAGTCAGGATGAAAGAAAATAAGATAAAAATAGCAAACACATCCCCGGAAGGGCAGGCTGGTTCTGAGAACATGAGCACAGCAGATGTAGATGCAGTAATGAAGAAATACGACCGCGAATCCAATATTCGTGTGTGGACCGGCAAATATAAGCTGGCTGTACGCGGCCTGCTGGTTGCCTTTTCTCTGTGGTGTATCTATGTTACCTTATTTGCAACCTTCCTGGAGGAAATCCGACTGACTTCTTTTCTGGGGCTGATCATTCTTATCGGATTTCTTACCTATCCGGCGAAAAAAGGAGATATCAGAGAAAACTACATGCCGATTGGCGATATTATTTTTATGATCGCAGGCACAGGTGCTTTTCTGTATTTTACTTTTTCTGCAAATCAGATCATCAATCAGGGTACCAGATTTGCCCCTTATCAGATTGTGATCGGTATTATCGGTATTGCTGCACTGATCGAGCTTACCAGACGATGCGTGGGCCTGCCGATCCTGTTTGTGGCAGGTTTTTTCCTGATCTATGCACTGGCTGTAGGGCTTACCAATCCGGCATTTTTGGGAAGAGTGAAATTCCTGGTGCGGAATCTTTTCTACACAAAAGAGGGTATTTTCTCCACACCTGTAAATGTATGCTCTAAATATATTGTGGTATTTATTATTTTCGGTGCGTTTCTGGAGAGAACAGGAATCTCCAACTTCTTTATTCAGCTGGCTAACTGCATTGCAGGAAAATATGCAGGTGGACCGGCAAAGGTAGCGGTTATCAGTTCTGCACTCTGTGGAATGGTATCCGGTTCCTCTGTAGGTAACACAGTAACAACCGGTTCTGTTACAATCCCGATGATGAAGGACACAGGCTACAAACCGGAATTTGCCGGAGCAGTAGAAGCTGCTTCTTCCACAGGTGGACAGATCATGCCTCCGATCATGGGAGCTGCCGCATTCCTTATGGCAGATTTTGTGGGTGTACCGTACTCCAACATTATTGTCAGGGCGATTCTGCCGGCATTGTTGTACTTTACAGGAATCTTTATTTCTGTACATCTGGAAGCAAAGAAATTAGGACTTTCCGGAATTCCGAAGGAAAAACTTCCGGTATTTAAGCTTCTGATCCGTAAAATCTATCTGTTATTACCTCTGGTCATGCTGGTAATCTGGGTGTCCGGAAACTATATGACCATGCAGAAGGCTGCCAGCTATGCAATCGTTCTTTCTGTTATCGTAAGTCTTTTTGACAAAGAAAACAGAATCAGTGTTACCAAATGTATTGATGCGCTGGAAGCAGGAGGAAGAGGTGTTATCTCCGTAGCAGTAGCCTGCGGTGTTGCAGGAATCATTTCCGGTTCCATCACCATGACAGGACTTGCCAATGACCTGATCAACGGAATCATCAGTGTTGCAAACGGAAAACTGATCATCGCACTGCTTCTGACTATGCTGTGCTGTATCGTACTTGGTATGGGTGTACCTACCACTGCCAATTACTGTATCATGGCAGCAACCTGTGCTCCGATCCTGGTACGTATGGGAGTACCTACACTGGCAGCTCATTTCTTTGTATTTTACTTTGGTATTGTTGCAGATATCACACCGCCGGTAGCGCTGGCTGCCTACGCAGGTTCAGCCATAGCGAAGGCCAATCCGATGAAGACTGCATTTACAGCCTCCAAGCTGGCTATCGCAGTATTTATCGTACCTTATGTATTCTGCTTCAATCCGGCAATGTTGCTGATCGATACCACACCGCTTAAGGTTGTTCAGATCTTTATCACCTCACTGATTGGTGTGTTTGGATTGTCCTCCTCACTGGAAGGCTTCCTGTCAGTGAAAATGTCTGTACCGGTTCGTGTCTTAATGGCAGCAGGCGGACTGATGCTGATCGATCCGTCACTGATGACTGATGTTGTGGGAATACTTCTGATCGTGGGATGCTGCGTATGGCAGACAGCGCAGAAGAAGAAAACTGCATAGAGAAGAATAGAAAATCCGGCAAAACACCAGACTTTTGAGTGTTTTGCCGGATTTTTTTATTTAGAAATCCAGTTCTTTCAGATACCGTCCAAGTGCATCCTGCCAGGTGGGGAGTGGTGTGAAACCATTGGCTGTCAGTTTGCTTTTATCCAGGCGGCTGTTAAACGGTCTGGCTGCTTTGGAAGCGCCATACTCTGCAGTTGTGACGGAGTTGACTGTCATGTTTTCCGGGAGATATTCCGGGTGTCCCATGGCAGCGGCCTGACGGAAGATTTCTTTTGTGAAATCATACCAGCTGATATATCCGCCCTCATTGGTTGCATGATAATAACCGTATTTTTCAGTTTCAATCATATCTACCAGAAGTCTTGCCAGGTCATAGGTATAAGTAGGTGTACCGATCTGGTCATTGACTACGGAGAGAGTATCATGAGTTTTTCCGAGGTTGATCATGGTTTTGATAAAGTTCTTGCCGTTTTTGCCGAATACCCATGCAATACGGACGATAAAGAACTTATCAACTGTGCCGGATACGGCAAGTTCACCGTCCAGCTTTGTCTGTCCATAGACATTTAATGGCTTGTAATCTTTGCAGTCTGGTTCCCATGGTGTGGTTCCCTGACCATCGAATACATAATCAGTGGACAGA
>OLOL01002973.1_pt1 | contig 11141 bp, 6 predicted proteins | sample 1673081 | NCBI WGS metagenome assembly OLOL01 (sample SAMEA3136753, study PRJEB25190) | human gut metagenome
GAAAGGAGGTCCTCCGTTCTGAACTCGAACGTAGCTATAATAAGGGCGGTACCTCTGTCGGTGCAGGCCGGAAGGCATTGGATGCATATGTGAATAAGTTTATAGACTTTAGGCTGAAAATAGAGGCTGCCGAAGTTGCGGGATTGGATACTTCCCGTGTCTTCCAGAAGGAGCAGGATGAGTATCGCCGCTGTCTGATTAAATCATACTTGACAGAGGAGGCACGGCAGTATTATGACAAGATGAAATCCGGCCGGCGTGCGGGCCGGGTATATGTGAAGCATATTTTTAAATATCTCCCCCAGAATATTTCCGGTCATACCTTGCGTGAGATGGAGTCCAGGATGGATTCTATCTACAGGGCTCTTGCAAAGGAAGGGGGAGCTGTGCCGTCTTTCGATGCTTGCGTCGAGCAATTTTCCGATGAGAAGAAAGCGTTTTGGGTGGGTTGGCTGCAGATGCCGGTGGAGTTTGAGGATATTGTATTCGGGTTGAATGCCGGAGAGATTTCCCGTCCGTTCCTCACTCCTCAAGGCATTCATATCGTGAAAGTACTCGAACAGCAGGAAATCCTTCCTTTTGAGAGGATGAAGGACAAGATAATCCGTTGTCAAACCCGTCGTCATGGAATGGATAAAGGAACGCGGGCTTTTGTGGATAAACTGAAGAAAGAATATCACTATATGCCGGATAAAGCCGGTATCGACGAACTGCTGGCCAAAGGAAGCACTTCCCGTGTATTGTTTACACTGGATGGCAAGGCATACGGTGGAAAAGAGTTTGCCGGATTTGCCGCTGTTTATCCGGCAGGGACGCGCAGACAGTTGGAGGCTTTTACAGTAAAAACGATTCTGGACTATGAAAACTCCCGTCTGGAATTGAAGCATCCCGAATTCTGTGCGTTGGTGCAGGGGCATCGTGACAGCATGTTGCTTGCCGAAATCACTGACCGTGAAGTGGGAAAGAGGAGTGTGGTGGATGAAGCGGGATTGAAAGCATTTTTTGAGGCGCACCGTTCGGACTTCCATTGGGACGAACCGCGTTATAAGGGTATTGTGCTGCATTGTACTACCAAGCGGGTGGCGAAGCAAGTACGGAAATTTCTGAAACAGATTTCAGAAGAGGAGTGGATGGATGCCATCCGTCTCACTTTCAATGCCGGCGATACTCCCAAGGTGCGGGCAGAGCAAGGATTATTTGCTCCCGGTGATAATGCATATGTGGATGAATTGGTGTTCAAAGGGAAGAATGCAACCCCGGTTTTGTCATTTCCCTTTACTGCTGTACAAGGTCGTAAGCAGAAGGGACCAGATAGTTGGCAAGAGGTGCGAGAGCCGCTCGTAACCGCTTATCGGAACTATTTGGAAACGCATTGGGTGGCAAAGTTGCGTACTGCCGGTAAGGTTGAAATTGACCAAGAGGTTTTAAAAACCGTTAATAATCACTGATGCAACCGATTAAAACACTATCTTCGTACCTCAAAACGAAGTAAATATCAGTTGGTGATGCGAACAACCTGCTTTGGGCTTTTAATTTTCCTTCTCTGTGCGGCGTGCAGCGAGCAGCACGACCATAAAGGGCGGACACCGTTAGTGGAGTTGGACGGCAATTTCCTTTACCGGGAAGATTTGCAATCGGTACTTCCTGCCGGTTTGTCCAAAGACGACAGTCTGTTGTTTGCAGAACATTATATCCGTAATTGGGTGGAAGATATTTTGCTGTACGATAAAGCGCAGAGCAATATTCCCAATAACGGTGAGATTGATAAACTTGTGGAGAATTATCGCAAAGCATTGATAATGCATACCTATCAGCAGGCTTTAATACATCAGCGGCTATCAGAGGAGATTTCAGAACAAGACTTGACGGAGTATTACGAGAAGAACCAGGCGCTCTTCAAGGTGGAACGTCCGTTGATGAAAGGCTTGTTCATCAAAGTTCCTTTGACAGCCCCGCAGCTGGGTAATGTTCGTCGCTGGTACAAGACGGAAACCCGTGAGGCGGTGGAACATCTGGAAAAGTACAGTCTGCAGAATGCTGTGAAGTATGAGTATTTTTATGATAAATGGGTGCCGGTATCGGAAGTGCTGGATATGCTGCCCTTGAAGGTTCCTGATGTGGACGAGTATCTGGACAAGAATCGCCATGTAGAGCTGAAGGATACGGCTTTCCATTATTTCCTGAATGTGAGCGATTATCGCCCGATGGGAGAGCAGGAACCCTATGGGTTTGCCCGTGGGCAAGTGAAGGATATGCTGCTGAACGTGAAGCAGGTGGAATTCATGAAGCAAGTGAAGGATGATTTGTACCAACGGGCGGTGAAAAGAGACAAGATTAAATATTATTTAGAATAAGACACCAAGAATGAAACAGTGTATGAACTTTAAGTTTGTAATTTTATTTGCCTTGACGCTATTAGTCGGTTCTACCGTTTATGGACAAGACAACGTGATTGACGAGGTAGTGTGGGTAGTAGGTGACGAGGCTATACTGAAGTCCGAAGTGGAAGAGGCACGTATGAGTGCATTGTATGAAGGACGCAAATTTGACCGTGACCCTTATTGCGTGATACCGGAGGAGATAGCCGTGCAGAAGCTGTATCTTCACCAGGCTGCCCTCGATAGTATCGAAGTATCCGAGAGTGAGGTTATCCAGCGTGTGGACTATATGACGAACATGTACATCGCCAACATCGGTTCGCGCGAGAAAATGGAGGAATACTTCAACAAGACTTCCAGCCAGATTCGTGAAACGCTGCGCGAGAATGCCCGTGAAGGATTGAAGGTTCAGAAGATGCAGCAGAAACTGGTGGGTGAGATTAAGATAACTCCGGCTGAGGTGCGCCGTTACTTCAAGGATTTGCCGCAGGACAGCATTCCTTATATCCCTACCCAGGTGGAGGTGCAGATTATCACTCAGCAGCCCAAGGTTCCTTTGGAGGAAATAGAAGATGTAAAGAGGCGTCTGCGTGAGTATACCGACCGTGTCAATAAGGGCGAAAGCTTTTCCATGTTGGCTCGTCTGTACTCCGAGGACCGTGGCTCGGCCATGCGTGGCGGTGAAATAGAGTTTTCGGGACGCGGTATGCTGGACCCCGCTTATGCCAATGTAGCTTTCAACTTGCAAGACCCCAGCAAGGTTTCCAAGATTGTAGAGTCTGAATATGGTTTCCATATCATTCAGTTGATAGAGAAGCGCGGTGACCGTATTAAAACACGCCACATTCTGTTGAAACCGCATATTCCGGAAGAAGCTCTGGCTGCCGGTTGTGCCCGTTTGGATTCTATTGCCGATGATATCCGCAATAACAAGTTCTCTTTTGAAGAGGCTGCCTCAGTGCTTTCGCAGGATAAGGATACGCGTAACAATCATGGTTTGTTGCCGAATCCCAATACGAACACTTCCCGTTTTGAGATGCAGGAACTTCCCCCTGAAATAGCCAAGGTGGTGGATAAGATGAAAGTGGGCGAAATCTCCGAAGCCTTCACCATGATTCCGCAAAAGACCGGAAAAGAAGAGTGTGTGATTGTGAAACTGAAGAGCCGTACGACGGGACACAAGGCTACCATTGCCGATGACTATCAGAACTTGAAAGAGATTGTGTTGGAGAAACGCCGCGACGAAGTGCTGGACAAGTGGATTCGTGAGAAGCAGAAGCACACATATGTCCGTATCAAGGATAATTGGAAGAATAACTGTACGTTCAAGTATCCGGGCTGGATTAAAGAATAATCCGGAAGAATTTACATAGATTTGTATGCAAAAGAAGAATACAAAAAATCATTTCCTGAACAAGCATAGATACCTCCTGGTAGGTATTCTATGCTTGTTTGGTATCTGTCTGCTGAGTGCGCAGGACAAGAAGAAGAGTACTGGTGCACCAGAGAAGAAGAAAGTGGACTCGATTGAACAGAAAAAGACGGAGACGCCGGAAAAGAAGAAGACGCGCGTCGATTTGTTGTACGCAGATGAGGCGCAGGCGGACAAACAGTTGCGTCCTGATGTGCAGGTACTCATCGGCTCGGTGAGGATGAAGCATGACAGTATGTACATGTTCTGTGACAGTGCGCTGATATTCGAAAAGATAAATTCTGTGGAGGCATTCGGCAATGTGCGTATGGAGCAGGGCGACACCTTGTTTATCTATGGAGACTATCTGTATTATGACGGCATGTCGCAGCTGGCCATGCTGCGTGAGAATGTACGTATGATAAATCGTAATACGGTGCTGACAACCGACAGTTTGAACTATGACCGTCTGTACGATTTGGGCTATTACTTCGAAGGCGGTACGCTGACCGACGAGGATAATGTGCTGACTTCCGAATGGGGAGAATATAGCCCTGCCACCAAGTTGGCTGTCTTCAACCACGACGTGAAGCTGGTCAACCCGAAGTTTGTTTTGACTTCGGATACCTTGAAGTATAGTACAGCTACTAAGATTGCCACAATTTTAGGACCCTCCGACATTGTGAGTGACCAAAATCATATTTATTCCGAACGTGGCGTGTACAATACGACTACTGAGCAGGCAGAACTGCTCGACCGTTCCGTACTGACTAACGAAGGCAAGAAACTGACCGGTGACAGCCTTTTCTACGACCGCATCTTGGGATACGGCGAGGCTTTTGACAATGTACAGATGAATGATACGGTCAACCGGAACATGTTGACTGGCGACTATTGTTTCTACAACGAACTGACCGGAAGCGCCGTTGCCACCAAACGTGCCGTAGCTATCGACTATTCGCAGGGCGACAGTCTGTTTATGCACGGTGATACTTTGCGGCTGATTACCTACCATATGAATACCGATTCCATGTACCGGGAGATGCGTGCCTATCATAAGGTGCGTGCTTATCGCACGGATGTGCAGGCCGTATGCGATTCGTTGGTGTATAATTCCAAGGACTCTTGCATGACGATGTACACCGACCCTATCTTGTGGCACGGGGAACAACAGTTGTTGGGCGAGGAAATTAAAATTTACATGAACGATAGTACCATCGACTGGGCACATATCATCAATCAGGCCCTGACGGTAGAGAAAAAGGACAGTATTCACTATAACCAAGTTTCCGGTAAGGAGATGAAAGCTTTCTTCATAGATGGAGACATGCGTCTGGTGGAGGTAAACGGCAATGTATTGGTGGTGTATTATCCGGTAGAGGAGAAGGACAGTTCGCTGATTATGATGAACTATTCGGAAGGTGGACTTTTGAAAATGTACTTGAAGGAGAGAAGAATGGAGCGCGGAGTCTTTGTTGGAAAGACTACCGGTACAGCCTATCCTTTGGACCAGATTCCACCAGATAAGAGCAGGCTGCCTTCTTTTGTTTGGTTCGACTACATCCGTCCGCTCAACAAGGAGGACATCTTCGAGTGGAGGGCTAAAAAAGCAGGTGAAGTATTGAAGAAAAGTGACCGGAAACCTGTAACTTCGCCAAGGAATATGCATATTAAACGAAATAATAAGTAGCGTCATGGGAATGTTTGCAATGCGGAAGCCTCGTGGCTTCAATCATAGCTATATCTATGTGGATGAGCGGAAAGAGAAGTTGGCGAAGATGGAAGAAAACGCCAAGCGTGACCTGGGTATGCTGCCGGAAAAGGAATTCTCGCCCGAGGATATACGGGGCAAATTCATAGAAGGAACAACTCACTTGAAGCGGCGCAAGGAGAGCGGACGTAAGCCGATGCATTTGGGCATAATCCTTGTTGTCATAGCTGTGCTGATTTATCTGTGGTATGCCATCAGTAACGGAATCATTTAATAATGATTAATCATTAATCTCTAATCATTAAACATTATCATGAGCGATATCATTCATTTGCTGCCCGATTCGGTTGCCAATCAGATTGCTGCCGGAGAGGTGATTCAGCGTCCGGCATCTGTTGTGAAGGAATTGGTGGAAAATGCAATTGATGCCGAAGCAGAGGAAATACATGTGCTGATTACCGATGCGGGCAAGACCTGCATCCAGGTGATTGATGACGGAAAGGGGATGTCCGAAACGGATGCGCGTCTTTCTTTTGAACGCCATGCAACTTCAAAGATACGCGAAGCTGCCGATTTGTTTGCCCTACGCACCATGGGCTTCCGTGGAGAAGCGTTGGCTTCCATTGCTGCGGTAGCTGAAGTGGAGTTGAAAACACGCCCAGCCAGCGAGGAACTGGGGACGCGACTGTTGATTGCCGGCTCTAAAGTCGAGGGCCAGGAAGCCGTTTCCTGCCCTAAGGGAAGCAATTTTTCCATCAAGAACCTATTCTTCAATATTCCTGCCCGGCGTAAATTCCTGAAAGCCAACTCTACGGAGTTGAGCAATATCCTTACGGAATTCGAGCGTATAGCGCTGGTGCATCCTGAGGTAGCCTTCTATCTGTATAGTAATGATACGGAATTGTTCAATCTTCCGGTAATGCCTTTGCGGCAACGCATCATGGCAGTTTTCGGAAAGAAACTGAATCAGCAGTTGCTGTCCGTAGACGTCAATACGACGATGATAAAGATTTCCGGTTTTGTTGCCAAGCCGGAAACCTCGCGCAAGAAAGGAGCGCACCAATACTTTTTTGTGAACGGGCGTTATATGCGTCACCCCTATTTCCACAAAGCGGTGATGGACGCTTATGAGCAGCTGATTCCTGCCGGTGAGCAAATCTCCTACTTTATTTATTTCGAGGTAGACCCTGCCAATATCGATGTGAACATCCATCCGACGAAGACGGAGATTAAGTTCGAGAATGAGCAGGCTATCTGGCAGATTCTGTCGGCTGCGGTCAAGGAATCCTTAGGCAAGTTTAGCGCTATACCTACTATCGATTTTGATACCGAGGACATGCCGGATATTCCTGCATTCGAGCAGGCTCGTCCGATAGAGCCTCCGAAGGTACACTATAACACGGATTTCAATCCCTTCAAGACGTCTTCCGCTTCTTCCTATGGAGGCGGTGGCAATTATTCGCGCCCCAAAGTGGAGTGGGAGGGGCTTTATTCCGGTTTGGAAAAAGCCAGCAGGATGAACGAGCCGATGGAGGAAGAGCCTTTTGTAGAGGATACGGTTACCGGTACGGCTCCAAGAGAGGAGGAGAGGGTTCCTTATTTCCAGGAAACGGTTCCTTCCGGGGCAAGCGCCTCTTTCTATGGCAATGAGGCAACGGTAGAGAAAGGAGCGCAACACTTCCAGTTCAAGGGGCGTTTTATTCTGACTTCCGTTAAATCGGGTCTGATGCTGATAGACCAGCACCGGGCGCATGTCCGGGTATTGTTCGACCGCTATATGAGCCAGATTCGACAGAAACAAGGCGTATCCCAGGGGGTATTGTTTCCGGAGATTATCCAGTTGCCGGCTTCGGAAGCTGCCGTACTGGAAAGTATATTGGAAGATTTGTCGGCAGTAGGCTTCGATTTGAGCCCGCTGGGTGGCGGCAGCTATGCCATCAACGGCATACCTTCGGGCATAGAGGGGTTGAACCCGGTAGAATTGGTCCGGAATATGGTACATACTGCTATGGAAAAAGGGAATGACGTTAAGGAAGAGGTGCAGACAATTCTTGCATCGACCTTGGCACGTGCTGCGGCCATCGTCTATGGACAAGTGCTGAGCAACGAGGAAATGTCCAATCTCGTGGACAATCTGTTTGCATGCCCATCCCCGAATTATACTCCGGACGGAAAGACGGTGCTGGCGACCATTAAAGAAGACGACATAGAAAAGCTTTTCTCCAAATAAGGAAGAGTACTTTCTTTTGCATCAAGGCAAAAAAAGTACAAATATTCAGAACCTTTTAGTTCTGTTGGCGTTAATTAGACAGTTTGAATGATAAAGAGTTTAATTAACCACTTAACTATTTTAAGGTATATGAAAAAGATTCTAATGTTACTGGCTTTAGCTGGTGTGTCTTCTGTTGCCATGGCGCAGCAAAAGACTGAAGTTGTGGAAGAATTTGGTGTTATCCAGGTTCAGGATAAATATCAGGTAATCACTAATCCGTTCTGGAGTAATTGGTTTTTCTCTATAGGCGGTGGTGCCGAAGCAACTTTTGGAGATAATGATAAGGCAGGAAGTTTTGGCAAGCGTATCAGTCCGACGCTGAATTTTGCCATCGGCAAATGGTTCACCCCGGGACTGGGAGTACGTCTGCAATATAGCGGCCTTCAGGCAAGAGGATATACATATGATGCAGGTGCTGACTACGTGAAAGGCACTCAGATGGATGACGGCTACTACAAACAGCGTTTCGACTATATGAATCTGCACGGAGATGTGATGTTCAATCTGAATGCGCTGTTTGGAGGATACAACCAGCACCGTGTGTATGAAATCATTCCTTATGTAGGTGCTGGCTTCACTCACAACTACACAAAGCCTCACCGCGAAGCTCTGTCTGTAAACGCGGGTATCATCAATCGCTTCCGTATTTCCAATGCGATAGATATTAACCTGGAGCTGAGCGCAATGGGCGTTGAAGATAAGTTCGATGGCGAAGTTGGCGGCGATCATGGATATGATGGCGTGCTGAGGGCAACGGTAGGGTTGACATACCGTTTCCCCGCCCGTGGATTCCGTCGCCCGATGCCTCAGTTGATTTCTCAGGTAGAGCTGGCTGCCATGCAGGCACAGCTTGCAGAGATGGGAGCTGCCAACCAGCAGCTGCAGAATGCATTGGTGGCTGCACAGAACCAGCCGGTGGCCGAAGTTACGGAAACCGAAGTGATTGTTCCCGATCCGGATATAGCACCGCGTACCGTATTCTTCAATATCGGTTCTGCCGAAGTCTCTCCACGTGAAGCAATGAACTTGTCTTATCTGGCAGACCAGATGAAACAGTTCCCGAACGCCACTTACACTGTAAACGGATATGCAGACTCTGCAACCGGTACGCCGGCATTCAACAAAGAGTTGAGTTTGAAGCGTGCACAAGCCGTGGTCGATGTATTGGTAAAACAATACGGAATTCCTGCTGACCGCCTGAAGGTGGATGCCGGTGGTGGTGTCGATAAGTTCGGACAGCCGATTCTGAACCGTGTGGTATTGGTGAAATCTGCCAATTAGAAAGCTACGAGCTACAAGCTACAAGGAGTTACGAGTTATAGAAATGAGAAGGGGCATGCGTTATTATGACGCATGCCCCTCATTTTTTGTAACCAGTAACTTGTAACAGGTAGCTCCTTGTAACTCGTAACTTCTGTAACTCGTATCTCCTATCCCTTATTCTCCGCCGAATTTCTTTACTTGCTCTGCAATCAGTTCCGCATCATCAAAGTAGTTTATCTTCATAGCCTTGCGTACATCGTCCAAGGTTGCGGCAGCGGTTTCCCTGGCAGTTTCGCAACCTTTCTTCAGCATGTCGTAGATGGCGGGGATGTCTTTTTCAAACTCCTTGCGGCGGTTGCGGATAGGCTCCAGTGTCTCCTGCATAATTTCGTTGAGGAACTTCTTCACTTTCATGTCGCCCAGACCGCCACGTTGGTAGTGGGCTTTCAGTTCGTCCAGATTCGGATATTCGGGCAGATAAAGGCCGAAGTGTTCCGGACGGCAAAAGGCATCCAGGTAAGTGAATACGGTGTTGCCTTCCAATTTTCCGGGGTCTTGCACACGCAGGTGGTCGGGGTCGGTATACATGCTCTTCACCTTCTTCTGCACCTCGTCGGCAGAGTCCGAAAGATAGATACAGTTGCCGAGGCTCTTGCTCATCTTGGCTTTGCCGTCCGTTCCCGGCAGGGGCAGGCAGGCTGCATTGTCGGGCAACAGGATTTCCGGTTCCACGAGGGTTTCACCATATATATAGTTGAAACGGCGTACGATTTCACGAGCTTGTTCAATCATCGGCTCCTGGTCTTCGCCCACGGGCACGGTAGTGGCGCGGAAGGCGGTAATGTCCGCTGCCTGGCTGATGGGGTAGGTGAAGAAACCTACGGGGATGCTTGTCTCGAAATTACGCATCTGGATTTCGGTCTTTACCGTCGGGTTGCGTTGCAGGCGGCTCACGGTCACCAGGTCCATATAGTAGAAGGTCAGTTCGCAGAGTTCCGGTATCTGGGATTGGATGAAGATAGTACTCTTCGTCGGGTCCAGTCCGCAAGCCAGGTAGTCCAATGCCACCTCGATGACGTTCTGGCGCACCTTTTCCGGGTTCTCCATATTGTCCGTCAGCGCTTGTGCGTCGGCGATGAAGATGAAAATCTTGTCGTATAAGCCGGAGTTTTGCAGTTCCACTCTTCTTCTCAATGAGCCTACATAGTGTCCTATGTGCAGGCGTCCTGTGGGGCGGTCGCCCGTAAGGATGATTTTTTCTTTTGCCATATTATGTATTTTTTAGTTTCTTCATTGTATAAAAGCCATTAAGACCGGCAAAGATACCTATAATTATCGAAACCTCAAGGGATGACGCTTTCTTTCCTTTTCACGTATACCTTATGGCTTCCGATGCCGCTTGTATCGATTCCGCTGCCGGGAGTATGTGCCCATTTGCGCAGTTCCACGGTGGCGGTGGAGCGGACGAGTCCGGTCAGTTGCCGGTAGATGCTGACAGTAAGGAAGGCGTGCTTGTCCAGATACTGATGCGCCAGAGCCAGACGTTGTTCGGGGGTGTATTTCTTCGACGAGTGTGCGGGTTTCCAGGAGGCACGTTCCAGTTCGCACCAATGGTTGGTTTCTCTAATCAAGGCCTTGTCCGTGCGGAAGTTCACGCCGCTTACGTAGATGCTCCGTGCATTTCGCTTCGTGCTGCTTTCTTGGGGCTGTTCGCGTTCTTTGTCGGGGTAGATGGACAGTGCGGGGGTGAATACGCCCAATCCTTCTATCTTCACCGAGCGTCCCATTCCCATTTCGTGGGCCAGGGCTTCGCCCAGCTCGCAGATAACTCCTTCGGTTACGCCTTTCGAGAATCCCGAGGTCATGGCGATGTATTCCGCCAGTTCGCGCGTGCCGGTCTGTCCGGTCATCACCATCTTGGGGTAGGTGATTGGTTCGCCCGTGCCTTGCAAGTCGGGCATTTCTTTCATTTGGTAGCGTGTGGTCATTGTTGCGTTCTCCTTTCTTTTCTTTCCTTCGTTGCAATTGAATTTTCTGCTCTCTCCGAAAAGGGAAAGAAATATTTTAATCTGGAAGCCTACGCCCATGAACTGGAAGAAAAAGGAC
>OLOL01002980.1_pt1 | contig 11122 bp, 9 predicted proteins | sample 1673081 | NCBI WGS metagenome assembly OLOL01 (sample SAMEA3136753, study PRJEB25190) | human gut metagenome
TGCCGGAGTTTTAGCTTTTGGGTCAATGCCCCATTTGTTCTGGAGATAACGGCCATACAGAAGATATGCTCCACCAAGCACTACTATGGCTATTACCATCATTAAAATTCCACTCATAATCTTTCCCCTTTTCTTTTGGTATGGTTTATATAAAAAAACGCCTTTGTTATCCATTCGGATAACAAAGGCGGAATGTTCCGTGGTACCACTTTGTATTACCATATCTATTACTAAATATGATCTCTTGTTACTGTCTCTGTAAACAGTCTCTTCTGTAACGTGAAGACTACGTCCCAGCTTACTCAAAATTCAGTGGGATGCTCCCGGGTGATATCACAAAATACTTTCTGCCACTTCTCACCATCAGCGGCTCTCTGTAATCCGGTTTCCTTTTGTGACCTGTCCTGTTCTATGCATTTCTCTTTTTTATTTATCTAATGTTTTACTACTTTTCAGGCAAAATAGCAACTTTATATTTAAACATATTTCACAATTTTATTTACTGTTTTTTGTATAATTTGCACACTATCTTTTCCTATGCACTTTGTATTGCCCTTTTTATTCTTATCCTAATGCCACATCTAATATCATCATTAGCGTAAATCCAACTGCAAAGAAAATCGTTCCAATATTCGAATGTTCCCCGGCAGACATCTCAGGGATCAGTTCCTCCACAACAACATAGAGCAGGGCTCCCGCCGCAAAACTCAGAAGATATGGCAATGCCGGGACGATCAGTCCTGCTGCCAGGATTGTGATCACTGCCCCAATCGGTTCCACGATTCCTGATAAAACACCACCAATGAATGCCTTTGTTTTTCCCATTCCCTCAGAACGCAGAGGCATGGAAATAATCGCCCCCTCCGGGAAATTCTGGATTGCAATTCCAAGTGACAGTGCAAGTGCCCCCATCAACGTAATCTGCACGTTTCCGGTCAGATAACCAGCATAAACGACACCGACTGCCATTCCTTCCGGGATATTATGAAGTGTAACTGCCAATATAAGCATAGTCGTTTTTTGCAGACGACTCTTCGGTCCTTCCGCCTTATCTGTTTGTTGATGCAGGTGTGGAATAATATGATCCAACAAAAGCAGGAATAGCCCCCCGGCCCAGAAGCCAACTGCTGCCGGTACAAAAGAGAGCTTTCCCATTCCTTCTGACTGTTCAAGTGCAGGGATCAGCAGGCTCCACACAGATGCTGCTACCATGACACCCGCAGCAAACCCGGTCAGACAGCGCTGTACCCACTGGTTCAGGTCTTTTTTCATAAAAAAGACACAGGCCGCACCGGCTGATGTGCCGATAAACGGAATCAAAATTCCATAAAATACGTTTAAATTCATTCTTCTCCTCCCTTGCGCATTTTATGATTGTCATTCAGACACCCCAATCAAAATGCCCTTCTGTTTACAGTATATGCTATATCCATGAAATAGTTTTTTCATGGTTTAAGTTAGTTTTATTTAACTTATATCCATTATATTCTCTTTTTTCCTGATCTGCAATATTTAATTAACCATTTCCTAAATTCTATCTCCCCTAAAAAACAAAATGACCATCTTTTCATTTCTGAAAATTATCATTGACAATTCAATGAAATACCTTTATTATATCAGCATATTTATTTGGTATGTTTGTATGATTTTGTTTGGTTAAGGAGCGTGATCTTATGAATATCTTATGCTTTGGTGATTCGAATACCTGGGGATATAAGCCGGATAAATCCGGACGTTATGATGAAAATATTTGATCCGGAATTTGATGCAGCTTCTGTAGCGGTTTCCAGAAATCTGGCTAATGAATACCGCAAGATTGCACTCCAAAATCATGCTGCCTTCTTAAACGCATCTGATTTTGCTGCTCCAAGTGTTACTGACCGTGAACATATGGATGAAAAAGGTCATGCCGCACTGGCTGATGCAATTTATAATAAGATCCTTGCCCTGCAAAAAGGACTCTCCCATGTGATATAGAGATAAAAACAGATCCCTGGCTTGCTGCCGGGGATCTGTTCTGCTTTAGAAGGTAATTTTTTTTAATCCTGTTTTACATTAAATGCTTTCATGCCCGGATATACGGCACTTGCGCCAAGTTCTTCTTCAATGCGGAGAAGCTGATTGTATTTTGCCACACGCTCCGAACGACTTGGTGCACCGGTTTTGATCTGGCAGGTATTCAGTGCAACTGCAAGATCTGCAATCGTTGTATCTGCGGTTTCTCCTGAACGATGTGAAGAAGGCCCCGGCAAAAAAGGGAAAGAAGATTTACTGGATGCACACCATTCCGTTCTGGTCAGATGCGGTGAAGAATGAACTTTGCTTTCAGGAAAAAGCGCAGATCGTCGGATGTGAACTGAGCCGTGTCTGTGAGCCGGATTTTGATCCGGAGAAGCCTTATGAAGCGATGGCGAGACGTATGGTGTATCATGCATTAAATGGAAGTGCGATCAGAAGAATCGAAGCAGGAATCCGTCATGCAAAGGAGACAGGAGCAGACGGTGTTGTTTGGTTCGGACACTGGGGATGTAAGCATACCCTTGGAGCAGCACAGCTTGCCAAGCGCAAATTCGAAGAACAGGGAATCCCGCTTCTGATCCTGGACGGCGACGGATGTGACAGAAGTCATGGCGGAGAAGGGCAGACATCTACCAGACTCGGGGCATTCTTAGAGATGCTGAATACAGAAACGGATGAAAATACGGACAGACAGGAGGAATCGCACGATGAATAAAACATATTATGTCTGTAAATATACCCCAATCGAACTCTTAGAAGCGTTCGGCGGGGAATGTCAGAACCTGAATGAGATGCCGCAGGGCTTTGACCATGCGGATCAGATAGCGCATCCGAACATCTGCGGATTCGGCAAGGCTCTTCTGGAAGCTGTGATGAGCGGAAAGGTAAAGGAACTGGTGCTGGTCAACTGTTGTGATACGATCCGGAGTGTCTATGATATTCTGGAAGACAGTGGAAAACTGGATTTCTTATATATGATCGATGTGCTTCATTGTGATGCAGAGTGCAGCAGAGAACGTACAGCAGTGCAGTTAAAAGGTCTTGCGAAAGCATATGGAGAATATAAAGGCACAACATTTGATGAAGAAAAGTTCCGTCAGGCATTCAAGAAGCCGGAACACATTGTAAAGCCGCATATCAGTGTGCTGGGTGCACGTATGGGAAATGAACTTTTTGATATGGTGCAGAAGAGTATGCCGTATCCGGTGGAAAATGATACCTGTGTCAACAACCGTTCGGTGGGCGAGACAGAGCCGCCAAAGGAATTGGAATTTGATGAACTGATGGTATGGTATGCGAAAGAACTTCTCGGACAGATTCCATGTATGCGTATGATGGATCACAGTGGAAGAAAGAGATTATACAATGACCCAGGATTAAAGGGGATTATTTATCATACCGTGAAATTCTGCGATTTTTACAGCTTTGAATATTCTGATATCAAGGGTCATACGGATGTGCCGCTCCTCAAGATCGAATCGGATTATACCGTACAGAGCAGCGGACAGCTTCTGACAAGATTAGAAGCATTTGCAGAGAGCATGAATATGGAAGAACTGGAAGGGAAGGAACTGAAGATGGGAAAAGGATATTTCGCCGGAATAGACAGCGGATCAACAAGTACAGACGTAGTAATTCTTGATAAAGACCAAAATATCGTGACAGGGATCATCCTGCCGACAGGTGCGGGAGCAGCAATCGGAGCAGAGCGTGCACTGGAAGAAGCACTGGAGGATGCGGGACTTCAGAGAGAAGACATCGATGCAATGGTTACAACCGGATACGGAAGAACGGCCATTTCTGATGGAGATAAGAGTATCACAGAGATTACCTGTCATGCAAGAGGGGCACATTTCCTGAACCCGGAAGTCCGTACTGTTATTGATATCGGAGGTCAGGACAGCAAGGTCATCCGCCTGGATGAGAACGGAGCTGTAGCCAATTTCGTTATGAATGATAAATGTGCTGCAGGAACAGGAAGATTCCTGGAAATGATGGCAAGAACGATGGAAATGAGCCTGGATGATATGGGAAAGGCAGGTCTGTCATATAAGGAAGACATTACAATCTCCAGCATGTGTACCGTATTTGCAGAATCGGAAGTGGTATCACTGATCGCACAGAATAAGGCAACCGATGATATCGTACACGGACTGAATAAAGCCGTTGCATCCAAGACAGCAGCACTGGCAAAACGTGTCGGCGGCGAGGAACGCTATATGATGACCGGAGGAGTGTCAAAGAACCAGGGACTGGTGAAGACACTGGAAGAGAAGCTTGGAACGACACTGGTGATCAGCGATAAGGCACAGCTTTGTGGAGCACTGGGAGCTGCATTATTTGCTAAGGATATGGTTACAGAGTAAGCGTTCTTAGCAAGATCTTAACAGTAGAAAAATAGATAGGATTGGAATTCTGTGATAATATAAAGAATATATTGAATAGTCAGAAAATTGTAGAATAATTAACACAGAAAGGCATGAATATTTATTGAATTTATATCGGACAAAATTATCAGAGAAATTAAAAGAGTCATTGGAAGCGGTGGTACCGATCATCGCGATCGTATTGATATTAAGCTTTACGATCGCACCGGTGCCGCCGGGCATTCTGATGGCTTTTATTATTGGAGCGATCCTTCTGGTGGTGGGAATGATGTTCTTCACACTGGGGGCGGAGATGTCGATGACACCAATGGGAGAGAGGATCGGAACCCGGATCGCACAGTCAAAAAGGCTGCCGGTGATCATCGGGTTGTGTTTTGTACTTGGATTTATCATCACAATATCGGAACCGGATCTGCAGGTGCTGGCCGGGCAGGAACCTTCGGTATCAAATATGACACTGATTCTGGCGGTTGCCGTGGGAGTCGGAATTTTTCTGGTGGCCGCTGTATTGCGTATGTTATTTTCAAAACCGCTGTCCTATATGCTGTTGATCTTTTATCCGGTGGTGTTCATCCTGACTTTTTTTGTATCAAAGGATTTTCTGGCGATTGCATTTGATTCGGGTGGTGTGACAACCGGACCGATGACGGTACCGTTTATCATGGCACTGGGAATCGGATTCTCTGCGGTACGTAGTGATAAATACGCAGAGACGGACAGCTTCGGTCTGGTATCGTTGTGTTCGATCGGCCCGGTGCTGGCGGTACTGCTTCTTGGTATTATCTATCATCCACAAGGTGGCAGCTATTCCGAGACTGTAATACCGGATGCAGAGACATCTGTAGCATTATGGAAATTATTCGAGTCCGGAATCCCACATTATATGAAGGAAATCGGTGGCTCACTGCTTCCGATCATTCTGTTCTTCACATTCTTTCAGGTGGTATCCCTGAAATTAAAAAAGAAAACGCTGATCAAAATTTTGGTCGGTATCCTGTATACATACATTGGACTGGTATTATTCCTGACAGGGGTAAATGTAGGATTTATGCCGGTAGGTAATTATCTGGGACAGGTGATCGCAGGGCTTCCTTACCGCTGGGTGATCATCCCGATCGGTATGCTGATCGGTTACTTTATCGTAAAGGCAGAGCCGGCGGTATATGTGCTGATGGAGCAGGTAGAAGAGCTGACCTCTGGAGCAATACCGGGAAAAGCAATGGGATATAGCCTGTCGCTTGGCGTTGCATTTTCCCTTGGATTGGCGATGATACGTGTGCTGACAGGTATCTCGATCCTGTGGTTTCTGGTACCGGGGTATGCACTGGCACTAATCTTGACGTTATTCGTGCCGAAGATATTTACGGCGATCGCATTTGACTCCGGCGGTGTTGCATCCGGACCGATGACGGCAACCTTCTTACTTCCGTTTGCACAGGGAGCCTGTGAAGCCGTTGGCGGAAATGTAGTAACCGATGCATTCGGAGTCGTGGCAATGGTAGCAATGACACCGCTTATCACGATACAAATCCTGGGTGTGGTGTATCAGTATCAGGAGCGTAAGAAGGATAAAGAAGAGATGCTCGCGCAGCCTGTTAAGGTATTACCGCTGGAGGCATATGGGGATGCGGATATCATAGAGTTGTAAGGGAGAATTCATGAGCAAGGTATATATGATGGTGACCATCACGAACAGAAACAAACGAAAAGATTTCCAGACATTTTTTAAAGAGTACGGACTTCCTGTATTTCTGGAAACGATCGGAAGGGGGACGGCACAGAGTGAAGTGCTGGATTATTTCGGCCTGGAAGAATCGGAAAAGTTGTTATTTCTTGCAATCGTAACAGGAGAGACGTGGAAAAAGCTGCGCCGGGGACTGATCACGAAGATGCTGATCGATGTACCGGGGACAGGGGTATCGTTCATTGTGCCGCTTAGCAGCGTGGGCGGAAGAAAGACACTGCAGTTTCTTGTAAATGAACAGGAATTTGAAAAAGAGGAGGAGACTTCGATGAAAGATACAGATTATGAACTTCTGGTAGCAATCGCAAATCAGGGATATATCGACACGGTCATGGATGCGGCAAGGTCAGCAAAGGCCGGAGGCGGAACTGTGATCCATGCAAAAGGAACCGGGATGGAACTTGCAAAAAAGTATCTCGGGGTGTCACTGGTGGAAGAAAAAGAAGTCATTCTGATCGTAACGAAGAGCAGAGAGAAGAATCAGATCATGAAAGCAATCATGGAGCAGGCCGGTCTCGACAGCAAAGAACGTACGATTGTGTTCTCGCTGCCGGTGACCAGTGTTGCGGGGATACGGATGCTGGAGGAAGATATTCAGGATGATTTGTTATAGGTTGCCTGAAAATTTTATGGAATTCAGTATTTTATACAAATCTTTTTTTAATACATCATTTTCAATATCTTGCACTGCATTGAAACTTCGGACGCCTACTCCGATAATATAATCACCATTTTGAATATATGCCTGTTCAAATGCAATCGTTTTTTGCTCCTTTTTGAATCCGAGAGCATGTAAAAGATATGATACAGGATTCTGGGATGAAGAAATGAATTCTTCATCCGGATCATATGGCCAGTACTCTGTAACTTCATTGCAGGTATGCCCATCTACTGTAAATGTGTCGTTTAAGGTTATCTTTTTAATCACAGAATCCTTGGAAACATTTAACAGGTAGTCCATATCAATGTCGCAATCGTCAGTGATTGCTACACCTTGCTTTTTATAAGAGATAATCCCAAGAGTAAATACTTCTTCATCTAAGTCATCAGAGGATAAAATAATTGTGTATGAAGCTTCGTTTTTATCTGTACAATTCTCTGTATCGATATGGTATCCATCTGGAACGGTATAGGTCAGAAGCTGATTGATATTTTCACCGGTGTAATTTACCGGTGTTTCCTGTGAGGTTTTGTCAGTTTTGGAACTGCCGCAAGAGGCTGAGACTATCATGATAAGTGAAATCATAATGAAACTTGTAAAAAGATATTTTCCTTTCATAGTAACCACCGCTTTCTTTGAAACATTCTTTTTGGGAAACGAGAGAAAATGATAAGCTATATAAGGGTTTTGTTGATAATTTATTATAGCATATAGCTTTTAAACAAGCATTAAATTTTGCTGAAAAAAGAAACGACGAACGCCACAAACCTTCCGGCCCGTGGCGTTCGTTGTCGTTATAGTTATCTAAAGGAATGAGAGTAAAGTGTTGCACCGGATTCCCGGTGTGCTACTTTATGAGGGGGAGATAGTTGAATTTGTCTCTCTCAACTATCTAAATTTATTATAAAAAACAAATATGTCTAAAGTATGTTAAATTCCTTAAAGAAATCGGAAAAATCTTAAGAAGAACTTAAGAGGTTATAAAGAGAATGAAAACCTGAAAAAACAGTTGACTTTTTCCTTGAAATCGAATATTATATATAAAATCTCTTTGCACTGAATATATCCAATAAGGATAAGGGATAGCAGTACAAACTGATCAGGCTACATTCATTTTCAAAAAGATGATGTTAAGAAAATGGTGTGCATGCCGGGCCGGTCAATTACCGGCAGCAGATGAGACGATGATTCATACATCTGTGGGACAGTAAGTAAAAAGTTCCACAGGTGTATTTTTTTGCAAAAAAGCAGTCTTGTAAATAGAATACGGAGGAACAGTAGTCTTACCTTAGGTGCCATAGGAGACATGACATTATTAAAAATGGAGGTTATCTTATGACAAGTCAAAAACAACAATTAAATGAACAGAAAATGATCAATCATTTATCAACCGTGGGAATTCTTGGAAATGTCATTCTGACAGCGTTCAAACTGCTGGCAGGAATTATCGGACATTCGGGAGCCATGATATCCGATGCGGTTCATTCATTATCGGATGTGTTTGCCACATTCATTGCATTTCTCGGGGTAAAATTATCTAAGAAATCGGCGGACAGCGAACATCCATACGGTCATGACAGATTGGAATGTGTAGCATCGATGGTGCTTGCAGCCATTCTTCTTGCAACGGGTATTGGTATTGGAATGAGTGGTGTGAAGACGATCATAGCCGGTGATTACAGTCATTTGCAGGCACCGGGAACGATCGCACTTGTGGCAGCTATCGTGTCGATTCTTACAAAAGAGGGGATGTTCTGGTATACCAGACATTATGCGAAGATTCTAGATTCCGCAGCATTCATGGCAGATGCATGGCATCACAGATCTGATGCATTTTCTTCCGTTGGTTCACTGATTGGTATAGGTGGTGCAATGTTTGGATTTCCTGTGCTGGATCCGCTGGCAAGTGTAGTTATCTGTATTTTTATCCTGAAAGTAGCATTTGATATTTTCAAAGATGCACTGGATAAGATGCTGGATACTTCATGCAGTGAAGAATATGAAGAGAAACTGGCAGACTATATCAGAAAGAGCCGGGGAGTAGAAAGACTGGATCTGTTAAGAACGAGAATGTTCGGCAACAAGGTGTATATCGATGCAGAGATTGCAGTAGATGGAACACTTTCGTTGAAAGATGCGCATGCAATTGCAGAGGATGTGCACGACAATGTAGAAAAGAAGTTTCCGAATACAAAGCATATTATGATTCATGTAAATCCGGCATAATGGAAAAAAATACCGCAGCTTTCAAATTTTGAAAAAGCTGTGGTATTTTTTCTTTGTTGGTGTTGTCTGAAAAATTTAATTCTGCTAATGAAAGTATGTTTTCGTTTGTGCTATGAGTTATAACCTTTTACGTATACAAAGCTGTCTGTATCATTGTCACGCTGCATTGTATAGTGATGATTGAGCATGGCTTCGATAAGTTCCTGTCCCTGGTTTTCTACGGCGACCAGAGTCATATCTAATGCATCTTCCAGTTCCTGTACCGTCATATCATCCAGAAATACCTGTTCTCCGCTTCTTAACATATTGCATGTGATAAGAAGGGTGTCACCAAGATCGGTGCCGGAGGCTTTCTTTTCCAGAAGCTGGGCTTTGAGATCCTGACCGGTGATCAGACCGGATACGGTAACAGTCTCGCCAAAGAAATCATTGCGGATCGCAAATACATTGATCTTAATATATGGAAATGCTTTCATGATCTCCTCTGCGAATCCGGCAAGGGTACTGTAGGCAAGCTTGCCTGTTGCAATGGTAAGTGTACGGCAGGTCTCATTTTTCCAGGTCTCATAGTTGTCATTCTGCTTCAGAGCTTCCAGAGCGTCATGGAATTCTGTCTTTAAAAGACGCATCATGCCAACTCCGTTTTCCAGCTGGATATATCCATCATAGCGTTCTTCTTCCGGAAAATCACGTTCGGCAAGAATATACCATTCATCACTTGCCTGTATGAAGTGCAGACCATATTCTTCATAGAATTTTGGCTGATAGCTTTCAATCATATCAATGACTTCACCGGCTTCTTCTTTTGAAAAGAGTTCCAGCGGATAGAGACCTTCACGGTATTTTGTAAGTCCGGCAGGTACAACGGATACACTTCTCATAAAAGGAAGATAGCTGGAAAGATCCTCAATAGAACGTTTTAATTCATCTTTGTCATTTACGCCTTTACATAATACGATCTGACCGTTCATCTCAATATGTGCTTCATACAGATCCTGCAGAAATTTTAGCTTTTCTCCGGCAAAACGGTTATGCAGCATCTTACAGCGGAGCTCCGGATTGGTTGTCTGTACAGAGATATTGATCGGTGCGAGCTGCATATGGATGATGCGGTCAATATCTGCCTGCTTCATATTTGTCATGGTGATATAATTTCCCTGCAGAAATGAAAGACGGGAGTCATCATCCTTAAAATACAGCGTCTCACGCATGCCCGGAGGCATCTGGTCGATGAAGCAGAACATACATTTATTACTGCAGGAGCGGTATTCACTCATCAGTCCATTCTCGAATTCAACTCCAAGTTCATCGTCGTACTCTTTATCGATTTCCAAAAGCCATTCTTCCCCGGAAGGCTTGCGGATCAGGACTTCGACATATTCATCTTTCATCAGATAACGATAATCAAAGACATCCTCAATTTTCTGTCCGTTTATTTTTAACAGTACATCGCCGGGTTCGATTTCCAGTTCTTCAGCAATAGAACCGGGATAGACCGTCTGTATCAGGTGTTCCTGTTCTCTTCTACTCACAAAAATAATCCTCCATTTAAACATTTACCCATATAGACAAAATGATAGCTTATTCTGAGGTTGAGTGCAAGGCAAGAATGATAAAATAAGAACGTAATTTTTGGATAAATTGATGAAAAAAAAGGAATTGACGGGATTCATTTTTCTACGTGATGTGAAAAAATACAATTTCCGGTAAATATACGATTGTAATCAAACGTTTAACGTGACATAATAAGAAAGGAAAAGTTAAGAATATTTTAAAAGAATGTTAAGTGAGTGTAAAATAAGCTGACAACAAAGGAGAAAATTATGGAAATATTTTCTATGGTATTGTCATTGTTAAGTGGAGTTGCTTTGTTTCTGTTCGGAATGTCCCTTATGGGAGATGGGCTGAAACAGGTTGCCGGTAATAAACTGGAAGCATTCCTTTACAAAATGACAAACACACCGCTCAAAGGAGTAGCACTTGGAACAGGAGTGACCAGTGTCATTCAGTCATCTTCCGCAACAACCGTTATGGTCATCGGTTTTGTTAACTCCGGTATGATGAAACTGAAACAGGCCATCGGTA